>Ga0316189_10002639_pt1 | contig 17533 bp, 14 predicted proteins | sample LowCovwburrow_MG_FD_204930 | JGI IMG/M metagenome (GOLD analysis project Ga0316189, IMG submission 204930) | Coastal sediment microbial communities from Maine, United States - Lowes Cove worm burrow | ecosystem: Environmental > Aquatic > Marine > Coastal > Sediment | place: USA: Maine...
CGGTGCCCGCATTTTGGCGCGGCGCGATCTCGACGGCACCATTGCGATGGGGTTTTCCGCACCGAATGAAACTACCGGCAAGTCGGATTCCAGCGCGCAGCCGGCAGAAACACTACTGCCGTCCGATAGTCAGGACAGCGGTTCCACCAATTCAATCGTGGAAACAATCAACAATTTGCTGCAACACAACAGCAGTGATACCGACACCAATTCGCTGGAGGCGATTGAAGTAACCGGGGCGCAAATTTCGTTCAGGGATGAGATTCAGAACCAGCTTTGGATTTCCCCGCGCGCAAATCTGCGGTTCAAGCGGGCAGATGGCGGATTTGCCCTGTTCATGGACGCGGATATCTCAGCGGATGGCCCAACCTGGCGCACCGAGATTTTGACGACATACCGCACTGATTCCAGTGTGTTCAAGGTGATCGCCAAGGTTGATGGCGTAACGCCTTCCGATGTCGCCCGAAAATTGTTCGCATTCAATCAACTGGCCAACATCGATCTGCCCATGTCCGGTGAAATGGAGTTTTCCCTTTCCAAGAAGGGGGAAATGCTCGCTGGTAGCGGGGTTTTGTTCGTGAAGGCCGGCAAGGTATCTTTTCCAGGATACATCTCGGATCCGGTTCTGATTGACGAGGGCGTGCTGCGCCTGAAGTATGAGCCGGAGACGGGTGAGCTTGCAATCAATGACTCAACTCTTGTCATCCGGGGCACCGAGGCACGGTTCAATGGCCGGCTTGCGCCGGTTCGTAACGCCCAGCAGGAAGTGATTGCTGCCCGGATCGAACTGGATGCCAAAAACCTCAATATTGATACACCCAACGCAGGCGCTGACGGCAGCGTCATCGACCAGTTCAAGCTTAGCGGGCAAGCCCTGTTTGATGAACGACGTTTCCTTGTTGACGATCTGATCGTGTTGTCCAGCGATGGAGGTGTGAGGGTTCGAGGGCAATTCGTTGCCGATGGGGATGCTGTCGGTGTCTACATGGCAGGTCGCGGACGTTCCGTTCGCCATGACCTGATCCGCAAATTGTGGCCCCCGGTCATCGCAGCACAATCACGCAAATGGTATCGGGAGAACCTGCGAACAGGCATGGTCGACGACGCCGAGTTCCGTGTTAAACTTTCCGGTGAGCAGATCAAGCTGGCATTGGATGGTCAACCCCTGCCAGCTGATGCCGTTGATCTGAAATTCAATGCTGTGGATGTTGAGTTCACTTACGCTGATGGCCTGCCGCCGGTAAAGAACGCAAAGGGCAGTTTTCATCTGACAGGTGAGGTCTTGGACATTGTTATTGAGCAAGGGACAATACCTTTGCCATCCGGCAAGTCCCTTGGCATCACTGGCGGTGATATGCAGATTACGGAACTCACATTGCCGGTATCTCCGGCAATACTGAACCTCAAGCTGGAAAGCGATGTTCGCGGTTTTCACGAATATGCGGACCTTCCGCCGCTGGCATTGGTCAGTGATTCCAGCTTCGATCTGGCCGCAGTCAGCGGTCGCGGCCTCGTTGATCTCAAGCTGACAATGCCGCTCAAACCCGGCATTGCGTCTTCAGATTTTGCCGTGTCCGCCACGGCAAGACTGAGTGATGGTCGGATAAAAAACGCGATCGAGGGCATTGATATTTCAGATGCCGAGATTGCACTGGTGCTCGATGACACAATCATAACCGGCAAGGGCAAGGCCAAACTGGGAGAAAAGACTGCGCAACTGACATGGCGCCGTGCGCTCAGCAAGAGCGCGAATGCCGATGAGGATATGACGATTTCGACGGTGTTGACTGACGCAGACAGGGAAAAACTGGGAATCGACCTGGCGCCGTTTATGGTCGGCCCCACTGCGATGGAAATTGCCGTCGTGCGCCGCGGCTCGCAAATCGTGTCCGCAAAAGTGGACGCTGATCTGTCCAAGACGGCGATGGCAGTGGATGCCCTTGGCTGGGCGCGAGGCCCGACCAGGCAAACCAAGGCCAGTTTCAATGTAAACCTCAGCGACGACAAATTCATCGTGCTGGACGACCTTTCCGTAACAGGCGGTCAACTCAAGATACTCGGAAAAGTGCGGATCAGCCGAAAAACCAACAATCTGCACGATGCCTCATTCCCGCGTTTTATTTTGAGTGATACCAATCAGCTTGCATTGGAAATCGACAATTCGTCGGGTTCGATGCAACTCGGGGTGGGCGGGGCCAGTCTGGATGCAAGGCCGCTGATTTCCCGCATGATGTCCAGCAAAGTCGGCGATCGCCGCAGCATGAAGGAGCCGCCTGTTTCCATCAATACAAACATTAGCCGGATCTATGTGCATCGCGGTGAAGTGATCAACAATCTGCGGGGCAGGCTGGTTACCGCAAGTGGCGCAGTTCAGTCTGCGGAAATAAACGGCAGATATCAAAACGGTGCGCCGATCACCATGCGGATTACCCGGGACAACAACGGGCAGAGACGCATGCGCGTAACCGGCAGAGACGCAGGCGCGACCCTTCGCGCCAGCAATCTGTACTCAAAGGTCTCAGGCGGAACCATCGACTTTGGCGCCATTCTCGGAAACCCGGGGCAGGGTGCAATTCAACGTGGTTTGCTGGAAGTCCGCAATTTCTCCGTACAGAACGAGGCAGCACTGTCGCAAATAGACAATACCACCCGCCGTGCCGGTCGAAATGCAGGCCCCCGAACAAACGGTCTGCGTTTGTCACGGCTTTCGGTACCGTTCTCGGTTGACAATAACTTTGTCCGGATTGGAGATGCTCTGGTCCAGGGCCCTGAAATTGGCGCGTCGGCACAGGGGATTATTCGTAAGAACGACCTGGCCATGGATATTGGCGGCACGATAATACCTGCCTATGCACTGAACTCGGCAATTTCCAATGTTCCCGTGCTGGGCGATGTGCTGACCGGAGGCAAAGGACAGGGAGTGTTCGGTCTGAACTTTGCCTTGAAGGGATCCATGAACAGACCCCGTTTCCTGGTCAATCCGGTCTCCGCCATTGCTCCCGGTATTTTCCGGAACCTGTTCAATATTGGCGGTGGTCAGACCAACTCCGACGGTACCGCTCGCGGTAGCCGGCAACAACGGCCCGGGACTGTTCTGCAACCCGCAACCCGACAGAACCAGAGAGCGGGCCAGCAAAAGCTGCAATCCACAAAGTAGATATCAGGCTGATCTCGCAAAGGCTCATGACGGCTTCTGCTGGCGACGACCAGAACCCGGTTTGCTGTTCCTCCATCCGTGTCGACGGATATTGCGCTACTGCCGTTTCACCAGCGCATGGCGTTTTTTGCCCAGTGATATCTTCATCAGTCCGTCTGAATCGAAGTCGGCCTCACTGACCACGTGGCCGGGGTCGGTTATCTTTGCATCATTCACGCTGATCGAGTTGTTGGCCACCGCGCGGCGCACTTCTCCGTTGCTGGCGCCAAGTCCCGCAGCGACGAACAGCGACAGCAGACCATCGCCCGGATTGCCGGGGATGGTAGGCAGATCGTGTGCCAGCACGCCTTCTTCGAAGGTTTTCTGCGCCGTGGCCGCTGCTGCATCGGCGGCCTGGCGGCCATGCAGCAGGGCGGTTGCTTCATTTGCCAGTACTTTTTTGGCTTCATTGATCTCGGATCCTGCCAGCTTTTCCAGCTTTGCGATTTCCGCGACCGGCAGCGTCGTGAACAGCCTCAGAAACCTGCCGACGTCACCGTCTTCCGTATTGCGCCAGTATTGCCAGAAGTCCCATGCGCTGAACTGTTCTGCGTTGAGCCATACGGCGCCTTGTGCTGTCTTGCCCATTTTCGCTCCCGACGCGGTGGTCAGCAACGGCGTGGTCAACGCGTAGAGTTGATGGGTGCCCATGCGGCGCCCGAGATCCACCCCGGTTATAATATTGCCCCACTGGTCGGAGCCGCCCATTTGCAGGTTGCAGCCATGGCGCCGGGCAAGCTCGACATAGTCATATGACTGGCAGACCATGTAATTGAATTCAATGAAACTCATCTCCTGCTCTCGTTCCAGACGCAGGCGAACCGAATCCATGGTCAACATCCGGTTGACCGAGAAATGGCGGCCAACCTCGCGCAGCATGTCGATGTAGCTGAGCTTCAGCAGCCAGTCGGCATTGTCGACCATGATGGCATCAGTATTGCCGTCACCAAAGGAAAGCACCTTGCTGAAGACGCCCCTGATCGAGGCCTTGTTGGCTTCGATTTCTTCCCGGGTGCGCATGGCGCGGCTTTCATCCTTGCCCGACGGGTCGCCGACCATGGTGGTGCCACCGCCCATCAAGGTGATGGGTTTGTTGCCTGTTTGCTGCAGCCAGTGCAGCATCATCATGCTCAGGAAGTTGCCGATATGCAGCGATGGCGCCGTACAGTCATACCCGACATAGGCGATGACTTCGCGCTTTGCGGCCAGGGCGTCCAGGCCGTCGAAGTCTGAACATTGATGAATGAATCCGCGCTCGTCGAGCACGTTGAGGAAGTCGGATTTATAGGCCATGTAAACACTCTTGTGATAGGATAGGTGCCTCATAGCATGATGAGGGCGAATGGCAAATCCAATCACGGCAATCGGCTTGATGAGCGGCACATCAATGGATGGTATCGATGTGGCCATGATCAGTACCGATGGTGAGACAACGGTCAAGGCCATTGCCTTCGAGGCTGTGGACTATGATGCCGGTCAGCGGGCTTTGCTGAGCGAGGCGATGGCTCTGTCCGCCGGATTGGCGTGCCGCGATTCGCGACCCGGAAAACTGTCTGCGATCGAGACCGACATTACCCGCTGGCACGCCGATGCAGTTGACTGGTTCTGTCAGAAACACGGTGTTGAAAAGACAGGTGACATGGTCGTTGGTTTTCATGGCCAGACGGTCCTGCACCGGCCGGATATCGGCTTGACGGTTCAACTTGGCAACGGCCAGAGCCTTGCCGATGCGACGGGCCTCAAGGTCGTGGGTGACATGCGCGCCAATGACATGGTTCACGGCGGGCAGGGAGCCCCCCTGGCGCCTGCCTACCATGCCGCCATGGCCAGTCATGTTCCAGGCCGGCCGGTGGCTTTTGTGAACATTGGTGGTGTCGGCAATGTAACTTTTGTCGATCAAAACGGGGAACTGCTGGCATTTGATACCGGGCCGGGAAACGCCCTGATGGACGACTGGTGCATGCAGCACACCGGCAAACCTGTTGATGTTGATGGTACGCTGGCCCGATCAGGCAGAATGGACGACGGTGTTCTCGCCGAACTGCGCCGCCATGACTATTTTCTGGAAACACCACCGAAATCCCTTGATCGGGCGAGTTTCACGCTTGATGCCGTCAAACATCTGGGCCCGGCGGACGGCGCTGCGACGCTGGTGATGTTCACCGCCCATACCATTGCCGACTCCGCCAGTTGGTGTGGTAAAATGCCCGAATACTGGGTGATATCCGGAGGCGGTCGCAAGAACCGGTTTTTGATGGAGTGCCTTGCCAGCCTTATAAATGCACCTGTCGTGCCGGCAGAAGCCATTCACATGGACGGGGACGCCGTTGAGGCAGAAGCCTGGGCCTACCTGGCGGTTCGTTCACTGCGTGGACTGCCATTAACGTGGCCCGGCACAACCGGCGCAAGCGAGCCTGTGTCAGGTGGAGTGGTGTTTGATCCATCCGGCCGATAAGCTTAGAGCAACTCTAGAATCGATCAGGTTTATGGTTTTTGGTTGGTTCAGCTAAAGATCATCGTGATCTACGTCATAAACCAGACCAGACATTCTTAGGCCTCTTAACCCGAAGCAGTTCGCGCAGGCCACAAGACACCAGTGGATGCCGCAAGCTTGTTTCATCAGTCGAAATTGTGTTTTATTAGCGCGACCCTCTGCTGAGGTGCGATTGTGTGATTGGTGTACTGGATGTCGAAAAAGGGGTTAGCGAAATGAGCGACATATCATTGGAGCAAGCGGACAGTGTAGTCCACGGCACGTTGGCTGCTGCCCGCAAGGTTGGCGCTGCGCCTTTGGCCGTCGTGGTACTGGACCGCGCCGGACACGTAGTCTGTGTCAAGCGCGAGGATGGTGCGACGATGTTTCGCTTCGATATTGCTCTGGGTAAAGGCTGGGGTGCGGCCGCCTTCGGGCAGTCGAGCCGCGGGCTGGCCGCCAAGGCGGCAAGAAATCCCAATTTCTTTTCGGCATTGTCAGCGACGTCCAGGGGGCGTCTTTTGCCCAATCCTGGCGGTGTGCCCATCTATGACCATTCCGGCAACCTGGTCGGCGCCGTCGGTGTGAGCGGTGACAGTGGTGACAAGGATGAGGAGTTTGCGATCTCCGGCATCGAATCAGCAGGTCTGAGAATGACATCGGTGCAGGGGGCGGGTGGCGAGTGACCCAGGACAAACCTCAAACCACGGTGCGTGCAGTTGAGCGCACGCTGAATATTCTGTTCCTTATTTCGTCCGCTTCGGAGCCGTTGTCCTTGTCCGAAATCAGTGGCTCCACAGGCGTGGACAAAGCGACTGCGCTCAGACTGCTTGCAACCCTGGAAGTTTTTCGGCTTGTACAGCGCGATGAGAAGAACCGCACATTTGCCATTGGCGCGGGGGCCTGGCAGCTTGCCAGTTCCTATCAGTCGGAACTGAAGACGATATCCGAAAAGCACCTTCGAAAGTTGCGCGACATGACCGGTGAGTCCGTTTCGCTGGTCGTTTCCCGTGGGCTGGACAGGGTGATGTTGACAGCAATTGAGGCAACCCACGAATTGCGTGTTGTGCCCAAACCCAACAGCGTTGTCCCCGTCTATGCCGGAGCCTCCGGCAAGGTTTTCATGGCCTTCATGTCTGCGCCTGAACGCGCGCGGGTCATCGAATTGACCGGTTTGTGCCCGGTGAATGAGCGTTCTGCCATGGATCAGGAGTCGTTTCTCGCGTCGCTGGAGCAAGTTCGCCGTGACGGTTATGCGGCAAGTGTTGGCGATGTAACGCTGGGGGCGGTTGCTGTGGCCGCGCCTGTTTTCGGTTCGCGTGGCGAAATTGTTGCCGTTGTTTCTCTTCGTGGCCCTGAAGCGCGGCTCACCAGCGACCGTGTACACCAGTTGTCGCCGTTGGTGGTGGAAGCCGCGCGTAACATTGCAGATGATGTATCTGGGCAGGGCGCATAGCGACCGTACCTCAAGAGGAGACTGAAATGGAACAGACTGTCCTGGTGACAGGGGCATCTCAAGGCATTGGGCTGGCGACGGCAAAGCTGCTTGCCGATAGCGGTATGTCAGTTGTCGGCATTGCCCGGTCGTATCCCGAAGGGGGCTTTCCTGGAGAATTCTACACTGCAGATCTGTCGAGTCGTACAGAGACAGCACAGGTCATGGAACGCATCATCGCAAGTCATCCGGTGAATTGCGTGGTGAACAATGTGGGCTTCAATGTGGTCGAGCGGCTTGGCGAGGTCGATCTTGATCATTTCGACCGGGTCATTGATCTGAACGTTCGCACGGCCATTCAGATCACCCAGTTCGTCCTGCCTGGCATGCTCGCTGAACAATACGGCCGCATCGTCAACGTATCCAGCCGCGGTGCGCTGGGGCGCGAAGGACGCACGAGTTATGGCGTCGCGAAATCAGGTCTTGTAGGCATGACACGGACTTGGGCGCTTGAGCTGGCGCGCGAGGGGATCACGGCAAATGTTGTCTCGCCCGGACCGACGGCGACGGAGATGTTCCGGCGCAACAATCTGTCAGGACCTGATGCCGCCGAGCGAGAGCGGGCCTTTCTGGCCGATGTGCCAATGAACCGGTTCGGCGAAGTCGGCGAAATTGCCTATGGCATCAGTGTATTCCTGGATCGTCGTGCTGCGTTCATGACAGGTCAGGTGCTGCATGTCTGTGGGGGATCCTCCGTGGGAATGACGGCCCTTTAGTCCCTGACCGTTGAATCGGAAGCTGCTTCCCATCTTGTCAGTATTATAAAACTGTGTTTCACTAGGCAAAATCAAGGTGGATACTACAGTCGTTAATAGGGAAGCACGGATGTCTGAGACGGTTGCATACAAGGTCGGCAAACTCATCGACGGAAACGGAGGCAGCGTCATCGACAACGGTGTCGTGGTGATCAAGGACGGTAAGATCACCGCAGTTGGCGCAGCGGCTGATATTGTCATCCCGCCCGATGCAGGAATTGTGGACGAACCCAATCTGACAGCGATGCCGGGGATGATGGACCTGCACCTTCATATCGGGCAGTTCAACAATCTGACGTTTCGAAACTACCGCGTGGCGCAATGGGAAATATCACCTGAGTTGCAGCAGCTCTATATGCTTTTCCATGCCCAGCTTTGTTTTGAGCGCGGGTTCACGACCCTGCGCGACGAAGGGCTCATGTCGACGCGCGGGTTGATGACTGAGCATACCATCGCGGTACGGGATTCCATCAATCTGGGAATCTTTCCGGGTCCCAGGTTGATCGTGGCAGCCTTTACAGTCGGCACGGGATCGCATCTTGATCTGATCATGCCGCGCGCAGCCCTTCGCAATCCAAAGGCAACAGCTGATGGTCCAGATGAGATGCGCAAGCTCTCACGCGAAAATCTTCTCAAAGGTGCAGACTGGCTAAAGACGTGTGCATCCGGTGGCGGCGGCACCGATAAGGAAAGCCCGCATGTTCGCAACCATACCCAGGCGGAACTGGACGCGGTCTGTGACGAGGCCCATGCACAGCACGCTTTCTGTTCGATCCACTGTTTCACTCCAGACGCGCAGCAAATGGCCCTGACCGCTGGGGCTGATACGATTGAGCATATGGTGTTTCACAGCGACGAGATGCTTGAAAAGATCGTTGCTGCCGGAACTCCCGTGTGCCCCACGCTGCTGCATCGCACCGATCATGCCATCGCAGTGCGTACCGAAACGGGTACACCGAAGTTCACGCTGGACAAGATGAAAAAGATACAACCGTTCTGCTTTGAGACATTCCAGGCAATGCACAAGGCGGGCGTGAAGATATTCATGGGCACCGACATGGGCCCGGAACCGGATATGGGATCGAACGCGCTGGAACTGGCGGTTTATGTCGATCTCGGGATGACGCCGATGGAAGCGATCATGACCGCGACCAGGAATGCAGCCGAGGCTGTTCATCTCGACAAGGAGATCGGCACACTGGACGTCGGCAAGAAGGCTGACATGCTTCTGATCGATGGCAACCCGGTAGAGGATATCAAGGTTCTTCAGCCGCGTGAAAACATCAAGGTCGTCATGAAGGACGGCAAGGTTTTTGTAGATCGGCGCAAGGGTCAGGAAAAGGATGTGATCAATGTTGATTACAGGTCGTGGGCGCTGGCCGACGGTTAGGTGTAACGGCCAGGGAATTGGTCTTGCGTCTTCGTTGGGGGAAACGGAATGGCCGTAGGACTGCACGAAGAGCCGGAAAAGCCGGGCCTCGTTGACTCATGAGCGGTGTCACCGTTCGGGTTCGGCATTTAAAAAGACAAAATGGAGGACGTTTTCTATGGGACGCAATTTTTCACTCAAGAAACTACTGACCGCAGCGGCACTCGTGAGCGGTCTGATGGTGTCACCCGCGTTGGCGGAGTTTCCCGAAAAGGGCATGACCCTGATCGTCGCCTATGGCGCCGGTGGCGGTACAGATACCACAGCCCGGTTGCTTGCTGCCGATCTTGAAAAAACCATCGGTCATCCGGTTACGGTTCAAAACGTCACCGGTGGTGGTGGCTGGAATGGCTGGGGGGCCATTGCCTCTGCAGAGCCTGATGGTTACACGATCGGCTATATCAACATACCCAACATGTACTCTGGTTACCTGAACCCGGATATGCTCCGAAAGGAAAATCTTGATAGCTTCACGCCACTGATGAACCATGTCACTGACTATTGTGTGTGGGCGGTCAGACCTGACAGTCCGTTCCAGAACGTCGCTGACGTCATCAAGGCTGCGAAGGCCGGCAAGGTATCAATCACCGCACACGGTGCAGGTGGTGATGACGATTTGGCGATCCAGCGGATGGAAAAGCAAAACGGTTTCGACCTCGCCGTTGTGCACAACAAAAGCACCGCCGACTCAAAAACGCAGGTTCTGGGCGGCAATGTTGACGTTCTGGGTGCCAATGTGTCCGAGATAGCCGCACAAGTGGCGTCTGGTGAACTGCGGGTGCTGGGTGTGATGTCGCCGGAAGAGTCCAAATTCCTGCCAGGTGTACCCACATTCCGGGAACAGGGATTTGATCAGGTCTGGTCTGTTTCGCGTGGCATCGCCGGGCCTGCTGGCCTTCCCGATGACATCGCCGCAAAGTTAATGTCGGCGCTTGAATCCACAATAACCTCAGAAGGCCACCAGTCTGCAGCCAATAAACTGAGCCTTGCTCCTGAGATCGTAAAGGGAGCGGAGTACAAGACCTTCCTGAAAGACACAGAGCAGGAAATCAAGGGTTTGATGGGCTGGTAACGCGTTCTGCCGTCTGAGCCGGCGCTCTTGCGAGGCCGGCTCAGGCTGTGATCATACCGGCCAACCGCCAATGTGATTGCACCCATTCAGCAGACGTTTGGAAAGCCGCAGCAATGAACTGGATAATTCGGATAATTGCTCTGTGCATCATAGGAGCAGCCTTGGCCCTGCTGCCCTATACGGAGAAGTTTCCCGGCTCTGCTGCAGACTTCCCACAACTTGTCCTGGTCGTCATCGTGGTCCTTTGCGTGTTGATGTTCGCGCGATCACTGGTGCCATCCCCGGTTTTAACCAATGCTGGCGACGGTGATGGCGATTTTTCGAGAATTGTGCGCCCTGTTTCAGCTTTTGCAGCCACCGCAGTGGCGGTTTTCGCAATGCGGTACATCGGGTTTTATCCTGCAGTTGCCGGGCTGGGTGTCTTGTTGATTGGCATATTGGGTGCAAAGAAGCCGGCCATGTTTACCGGGGCCTATGCGGTATTGTTGGTTTTTGTTTTCCTGGTGTTTCAGCTGTTGCTCAAAGTGCCGCTGGATTCGACCCGGCTTTGGGGCGGATAGGTAGCGCGGGATGGATATGCTTCTTTTTCTGGCAAGTGTTCTTGAGCCGATGAACTTGTTTGCCATTCTGGTCGGCGTCGTTTGTGGTCTGTTGATTGGCGGACTGCCGGGGCTGACGGCCAATCTCGGCGTTGCCTTGTTGTTGCCGGTGACCTACAGCCTTGATGTCACCGCCGCGCTGCTGATGCTGATGAGCCTTTACACCTCGGCAATCTATGGGGGGTCTTTCGCGGCGATCCTTCTCGGCGCCCCGGGAACCTCTGCCTCAGCCGCAACTGCGATTGACGGTTTTCAACTCACCCGCAAGGGTGAGTTCGACAAGGCAATCCGCATTGCGACCTTTTCCTCCGTTGTGGGGGGGCTGGCAAGCGGGTTCGCGCTTTTGATTATTGCGCCACCCTTGTCGCTGCTGTCGCTGAAATTCGGCCCCGCGGAATATTTCATGCTGGCGGTATTTGGCTTGACGATTATCGGCACATTGTCCTCAGGCAACATTGTGAAAGGGCTTCTGTCCGGAGCGCTCGGTCTGTTCATCAGCGTGATCGGGCTTGATCTGGACTCCGGTTTTCCGCGGTTTGCCTTCGGCATGCGAGAGCTTGTATCGGGCTTCAATTTCATTCCCGTCGTTATCGGGCTGTTTTCCGTGTCACAGGCGCTTTTCATGTGTGAAAATGTGCATGGCACCATCCAGCAGAACAAGACGGCCAACAGGAACAAATGGAGATTCCTACCCACTTTTCCTGAGTTTCGAGAAATCCGGACGACGTTGGCACGATCCTCCTTGATAGGGGTTTTTGTCGGCATTCTTCCTGGCGCGGGCGGAGATATCGGATCCTGGGTAAGCTACAATGAGGCGCGCCGGTTTGCGAAGGACAAGAGCCAGTTCGGCAAAGGTGCCATTGTTGGAATCGCGGCATCGGAATCCGCCAACAATGCCGTGACCGGAAGTTCGCTGGTTCCGTTGCTGACATTGGGAATCCCGGGTTCAGCTACAGCGGCAATTCTGCTTGGCGCGCTGATCATACATGGGCTGGTGCCGGGCCGAACGCTCTTCACTGACCATGCCAACGTCACCTATACGGTGATTTTCGGCTTCATGTTGGCCAACCTTGTGATGGGTGTGATCGGGATGCTCATCGCCAAGCGGATGGCACTGGTCGCAACGGTGCCCCAAACATTCATTGTTCCGGTCATCCTGGTGCTGTCGATCGTTGGCTCATATTCGCTCGGCAACAATATTTTCGATGTTTACACGATGCTGGGATTTGGCCTGTTGGGCTATTTCATGCGCAAGACCGGCTTCAGTCCAGCGCCACTGATCCTGGGCCTGATCCTGGGGCCCATCGCCGAGACCGGTTTTCGCCAGTCGCTCGTGCTCGCGCCGAGCAATGTGCTCTTCTACATTATGGAACGGCCGATCTCCATGGTTTTGCTTGCGCTGACGCTGCTGTCAATCGTCAGTGCGGTACGGAGTGAATGGCGTCAGATGCGCGCTGCTCGTGACGGTGACAGCGCCAAGCTGAAGCCTTGACATTTTAGGCTCTCCATATCGGGGAATTGTAAGGAGAAAACAGATGACTGAGATCACATGGCATGACGATTGGACACCTGGCAGACGATTTCTTCGCTTGCCTGTGTGTTCGACGCTTGGCGGAGACCTGACGCTTCCCCTGCATGTGGCGACAGGGGCAAAACCTGGTCCGACGCTGGCGATCACTGCGGCGGTTCACGGGGATGAAACGACCCCGGCCATGATGATCCGTGATTTGCTGGACGGACTTGACCTTACCGGGTTGACCGGTCGTATTGTTGCCGTGCCGGTGTGTAATCCGCCGTCAGTCAGCAATTTTGGCAGGCAAACGCCGGAACAGCACGGAAAGACGGATCTGCACGAGGTTTTTCCAGGCAACCCGCACGGCAATCTTACGCAAATGATTGCTGCCGTGCTTGCCGAACACGTAATCAAGCCGGCGGACGTATTGATTGATTACCATTGTGGTGGCTCTGGCGGGCGGCTTCAGGAACGTGTCGATATTCACCGGGATACTGACCCGGCATTGCGCGCGAAATCACTGCAGCTTGCGCGCGCCTTTGGCACTGTCTTGATCCACGATAACGCGCTTGCCGGTACGGCAGTGGGATACGCCAATGCCTCGGGCAAGATCGCCTTCAATGCCGAGACCTCGGGCGTATACCTCGCGCCGACGGATCAGGATGGATACATAGAGCGCGGCGTGGATGGCTTTCGCTCGGTCATGTGCACTCTCGGCATGATTCAGGCAGGGGCACTGAATGCAAAACGGCAGTTGGTTTTTCCACCCAAGGCTCGCCATGAAGCCAATCCGCAGAACGGTGGTTACCTGATCTCGCAATTCCAGTGCGCGACAGAACTCGGCAAACCGGTCAAAAAAGGCACTCTGCTTGGAACAATGGTTGATATTCACACATTGCAGGTGGCCGAAGAACTACTGGCTCCGGTAGACGGGCTGCTGGTGTTCTCTCGCTATTCCGGGGCTGTTGACGCGGGGACCAAGTCGTTTGCGCTGGCCGAAACAGCGCAATCTGAGTGGCTGGAACCGTGAGTGGGGACCTCACCAATATTGGTTTTGTTCTTGACCCGGCTGACAATGTTGCAACGCTGCCCTGGGGTGGCAGGGCAGGGAATGCAGTCCGGTTGCGCGGTACAGCGTTGTCAGGTGTGCAGGCACTGACGATATCCAGCGACATTGCGCCGGGACACAAGGTCTCCCTGACGGACATTTCCAAAGGGGCGGCGGTATTGAAATACGGTTTGCCAATCGGCATTGCGCGTCTGGACATACCGGCCGGTGCGCTGGTGCACGTTGACAACGTTTCCAGTCGCTTTTCGCTTCCGGAAAAAGCAAACGGCAAAGTGGCCGATACGATGGCCGTGATCTTGTCGGGGGCCCTTGTGAAAGCCGTTTCTGCAGTGCTGGAGGCGGCCGGCGCCGCACCGGAGGCAGCTGAAGACACGGCTCGCCACCTGGCTTCAGCAGAAGAGCGCGGTGTGTCGACACACGGGATTCGCCGCCTTCCGGCTCTTGTTACCCGGTTGCGCGCGGGCGGGATCAATGGGTCGGCTTCACCCCTGTTGCAACGCCATGGTGCACTTGTTTCAGTCGATGGTCTTGCTGGCCTCGGTCATCACGTGGCGCGGCTTGCCACTGACTCTGTCATCAAGACAGCGCGCGAAACCGGCGTCGCGGTTGCCCTGGTGCGCAACAGCTCCCATTTCGGGTATGCGGGGTTTTACGCAACGCTGATGGCGCGGGCAGGCATGGTCGGCATTGCGGTGTCGAATGGACAAGTCCTGGTCGGGCCGCCTGGTGCGTGTCAGGCGATTTTCAGCAACAATCCCCTGGCACTGGCGGCGCCCATCGGGTCGGACGGTCTTTTCGAATTTGATATGGCGACCAGCGTCACGTCGCGCGCGCACATCGCGATGGCGGCGGAAACCGGTGCGGCCATCGCCCCGGGAATCGCCCTCGATGGTCACGGGCGCCCAACGGTTGATGCAGCAGATGCGCTTGCCGGTATCCTGTTGCCGCTGGGAGGTGAAAAGGGTTTCGGGCTGATTGCTGCGTTGGAGGTGCTGACAGGAGTGCTGCCGGGCGGCGCTTATGCTGACCAGGTTGTCTCAAAGGAGGCTGAACCTGATCATCCTGAAGGCACCAGTCATTTTCTGATGGCCATCTCACCTGCTGTATGCGGCAGCGAGGAGACATTTCGCGAACGCATGTCGGATCTGGAGCAGCGGGTCGTGAACCTGCCCATGGCACCTGGCACAGCGCCGGCACGATTGCCCGGGTCGCGGCGTGTTGCCCTTGCCAAAGAGGCTGCGCGCGCCGGGCTACCTCTCAGCAAAGCGGCACTGGAGGTGTTGAAAAAATTGACGAGCGAGGCTGGTGTCCAGTTGGACCTGGTGATGGAGGTCACTGCATGAATTTGCCGGAGCATCTTATGGGGTACCGGCGTTCCGACGGTCGGTCGGGAGTACGCAACCTGGTTGTTGCCATGGCAGCCGCGGACAACGTGAATCCGTTATTGCCCCACCTTCAGGCGCGATGTCCCGGCATTGTGACACTGCCTGCAAGTTATGGCCGTGGCCAACTGGGCGAGGACCTGGAAATAACCCTGAGGACGATGGCTGGCCTTGCTGCGCACCCCAATGTCGCCGGTTGCCTTGTCGTGGCGTTCGAACGTGCAAGCGCCGAACGAATTCTGGCGCGTGTGACGGAACGCAGAGACGACCTGCGTCCTTTGTCGTTCCTTGAAGCTGGTGGAATGGAGCAATGCATCAGTGCCGCAGAAGGTCATATTGCAGATCTTGTGGCGCTTGCCAGTCGGCAGGAACGCGTGCCGCTCGGCTGGAGTGACCTTGTATTTGGGTTGGAATGCGGTGGTTCGGATACCACTTCGGGGCTTTATGCAAACCCCGCGCTTGGACGTCTGAGCGATCAACTGCACGAGCGCGGGGCGACACTTGTTTTTTCCGAACCGGTTGAATGTCTGGGCGGCGAGGCCAACCTGACTGCGCGTGCGCGCACACCCGCCGCCGCCAGAGCAATGCTCAAGGCCGTGCGTGGCTTCGAGACCATTGCGCGCGACGCAGGCATCGACCTGACCGGCGTCAACCCCACGGCCGACAACATTGCAGGCGGGCTTACAACGATTGAAGAAAAGTCCCTGGGTGCGATTGCCAAGACTGGCACCGCGCCAATCGAGGGGTGTGTTGGCTATGGAGAAGCGCCTGATGGAGTGGGGCTGTGGATGATGGATGCGCCCGCAGCAGCAGTCGAGAACCTGACCGCCCTGGCTGCAGGAGGATGCCAGATTACCGGCTTTGTAACGGGAAGCGGCAACCCGATCGGCCATACGATCATGCCGACGCTCAAAATCACGGCCAACCAGCATACGGTGGAGACCATGCCGGATCATGTTGATGTCGCGCTATCGCAGCAGTTTGCGAGTGGCGTGGACCTTGATGAATCCGCCTCCTTGATCGCCGGTACGCTGGTCAGCATTGCCAATGGAAAGCCCACAGCCGCAGAAAATCTGGGCTATCTGCATAGTAATATCAGCCGGTTTGGCAAGTCGGTGTAAGACAGAGACGTGACACAGCCTATGATTGAGATGTCCCCAAAATTCGTGCAGACGCGCCGCAACCCCTCACGGTATCACAGGGGGAGTGCCGGATTTATGCGGTCTGGAGCAGGTCATGTTGGCGATACTTGCATGGAGGTGCATTTTCGATGATCCGCGTGGGACTTGTGGGCGCTGGGCGTTGGGGGCAGACCTTGGTACGCTCGGTATTGGGAAACAGTGATCGCATCGAGTTCGTTCGCGTCGTCACGCGCACGCCGTCAAAAGCCGCAGATTTTGCGGCGGAAACCGGGTTGACGATTGATGACGACTTCGACGCACTTCTGGCCGATCCCGGGATTGATGCTGTTGTTCTCGCCACGCCGCACTCACAACATCTGGGCCAGATACTCAGCGCTGCAAAGGCGGGCAAGCATGTTTTTGTAGAAAAACCCCTGGCTCTTGATGCAGCGTCAGCGCGTGCGGCATTCGAGGCTACGCAAAAGGCGGGCGTGGTTTTGGCGCTTGGGCATAATCGCAGGTGCCTGCCAGCATATATCCATTTGCGCAAGCTGATCGATGAAGGTGCTCTGGGCCAGATACTCCATGCCGAGGGCAATTTCTCGGGTCCTTCCGCGTTTCGTCAGACACCTGGTGACTGGCGCGCCAATGCTGATGAAACCCCGGCAGGCGGCATGACGGGAAAGGGCATCCATACCACTGATCTGATGATTTCCTTGCTTGGACCTGTAGCGGCAGTGTCGACCATCAGTCGGCGGCAGGTTTTGCCCTATGGCATGGACGATACGACATTGGTAGCGCTTCGCTTTGTCTCAGGTCAGACAGGAAGCCTCAGTACGATTACCGCGACGCCGAACGACTGGCGCCTGCAAATCTATGGCACCGTTGGCTGGGCAGAGGTCCGTGACGAAGACCATTTTCGGATGCGCACGCGCGATGGCGAGACGATCATTGCGGAATTCGACAAGCACGACTGTGAACGCGCCATTCTTGAGTGGTTTGCTGATACGATCGAAACCGGCCGCCCGTGGGCCGTCAGCGAGAGGGAGGCCGTGGCCAACACAGCTCTGTTGGAAACCGTCGCGCTCTCGATCCGCGAAGCCAATGGTTGCGAGTTATGCGTGGACAGGCATGCGCAAAAGTGAGGACACAAGCTTGAAACTGGTTGAAAGCACGTTCAAGGCGGCTATCGAGGCGGGACGGCCAATGATCGGCATATGGACCAGCCTTTCCAGCGGCCTTGTTGCCGACATTTTGGGCACCACGGGGTTTGACTGGGCGTTGGCCGACATGGAGCATTCGGCGGGCCCGGACCAGACCCTGCCGGTAAACAGTGCCGGAGCCTTGAGTGTGGGCCGCAGGCAGGGCGCTTCCTGAGCCGGAAGGGGCCGCGGACCTGTGATGCTGATATTGGTATGCCCGCATAGCC
>Ga0316189_10002640_pt1 | contig 17530 bp, 13 predicted proteins | sample LowCovwburrow_MG_FD_204930 | JGI IMG/M metagenome (GOLD analysis project Ga0316189, IMG submission 204930) | Coastal sediment microbial communities from Maine, United States - Lowes Cove worm burrow | ecosystem: Environmental > Aquatic > Marine > Coastal > Sediment | place: USA: Maine...
TCATTAAAAGGATGAATAAATGTTTTCTGTAATTTTTCACATTCGGTTATTGCTAAATGATAAGCGTCATCAAAAGTGTCGCCTTCTAAAACTATAGAAACATAGTCTTCCCCAAACATTTTAACTTGTTCTACTTTCTGATTTGGAGTAGGCGCAGGCATAAAAATTGTGCCTTTAATTTTTAATAGTTTACATGACAAAGCTACGCCTTGTGCATGATTACCAGCACTAGCACAAACGACACCATTTTCGGCTTCTTTTTTTGATAAAGAACTTATTTTATTATAAGCACCTCTAATTTTATATGATCGAACTTGTTGTAAGTCTTCTCGTTTAAAAAAAATGTTAGCTTGATACTTATTTGAGTATCTAACATTATGGTCTAAAGGTGTAACTGCCGATACTTTTTTAATAGTATCGGCAGCTACTTTTATATTGGTAATACTAGGAAAATATGTAGATTTCTCCTTTTGCATAATTTAGTTTAAACTATGGGTTTCATAGCCGTCATTGATGCTCTTAAAAATGCTCCAACCTTTTCGACTGGATGGTTTCTTAAAGTAGCGTTGATTTCAATTAACCTTGCATTATCAACACCTTCACCATTGTCGGCAGCATAAGTTTTTCCAATAACATCGGTATCAACAGTTTTCATAAAATCTGCTAATAAAGGCTTACAAGCATGATCAAATAAATAACAACCATATTCAGCTGTATCAGAAATCACAGAGTTCATTTCATATAATTTCTTTCTTGCAATAGTATTAGCAATAAGTGGCGTTTCGTGTAACGACTCGTAGTATGCAGAAGCATCGATAATTCCAGAATCTGTCATAGCTTCAAAAGCTAATTCAACTCCAGCTCTTACCATAGCTACCATTAACACACCGTTATCGTAATATTCTTGTTCAGAAATTTCAACATTGCCAGCAGGTGTTTTTTCAAAAGCAGTTTCTGCAGTTGCAGCTCTCCAACCTAATAAATCTTTATCGTCATTAGCCCAATCTGCCATCATGCCAGCAGAAAAACGGCCTTCAATAATATCGTCCATGTGTTTTTGGAATAACGGACGCATAATACCTTTTAATTCTTCTGACAATTCAAAAGCTTTAATTTTTGCAACGTTAGATAGACGATCCATCATATTAGTAATACCACCATATTTAAGACCTTCGGTAATGGTTTCCCATCCGTATTGAATAAGTTTTGAAGCATAACCAGCATCTATTCCTTTTTCAATCATTTTGTTAAAACAAAGAATAGAACCTGTTTGTAATAAACCGCATAAAATAGTTTGTTCTCCCATTAAATCAGACTTAACTTCAGCAATAAAAGACGAAGCTAAAACACCTGCTCTATCACCTCCTGTTGCTACGGCGTAGGCTTTTGCTTGTGCCCAACCTTTTCCTTCTGGGTCATTTTCTTCATGAACAGCAATTAGTGTTGGTACACCAAAACCTCTTTTATATTCTTCTCTTACCTCTGTACCTGGACATTTTGGTGCCACCATAATAACCGTAAGATCTTTACGAATTTGCATCCCTTCTTCTACAATATTAAAACCGTGAGAATACGACAATGTTGCGCCTTGTTTCATTAGTGGCATAACAGCATTTACTGCACTAGTATGTTGCTTATCTGGTGTTAAGTTTAACACTAAATCTGCTGTTGGAATTAGCTCTTGGTAGGTGCCAACTGTAAAACCATTCTCGGTTGCATTTACATAAGATGCACGTTTTTCTGCAATAGCAGCATCACGTAATGTATAAGATATATCTAATCCAGAATCTCTCATATTTAATCCTTGGTTTAAACCTTGTGCGCCACAGCCTACGATAACAATTTTTTTGCCTTTTAAAGTATTTACACCATCTTCAAATTCTGAAGAATCCATAAATCTACACTTCGATAATTGATTTAATTTATCTCTTAGCGATAAGGTGTTAAAATAATTTCCCATTTTTAATTTTAGTTATTATTAGTTATTTTGAATGCTTTAAGCATTTCTGTTACTTTCATTTCCTCTTTAGTTACTGCAATACGCCCAGATCGCACAAACTGCATGATACCAAACGCGCTCAAATCGCGTCGTAAAGATTCAATTTCGTTTCGTCGTCCAGATTTTTCTAATACAAAAAACTCTTTATTTACAGTAACTATTCTTGTATTACTCTCTTTTATTATATTCTGAATTTGCGGTTCTTCAAACAATAATTCAGACTTTATTTTAAACATACAAGATTCTTGATAAATCGTTTCTTCTTCGGTATGATAATAAGCGCGAATAACTTCAATTTGCTTTTCGAACTGACCAATAATTTTCTTTGCCTGACTTTCTGTTATATTTACAACAATAACAAATCTGTTTACATTTTCAATTTCAGATTGAGATGTTGTTAAACTTTCAATATTTATTGTTCTACGTTGAAAAATTGCTGAAATACGATTCAATAAACCGATATTATTTTCGGTATATATAGAAATGGTTAATGTTTTTATTTCTTCGTTCATTTTTAAAATGATATTAGAAAAAAGATGATAGAGAAAAGATTATTATCGCTTTCGCGGAAAAACCACTTGTTCTAAATATTTACCATCTTTATTCTCTGTTCTATTTTTTGTTCTCTTTAGCTTAAACGCACATCTGAAACCGAAGCTCCTGAAGGAATCATAGGAAATACATTATCTTCTTTTTCTACACAAACCTCCAAGAAATAAGACTCTTTTGATGCTATCATTTCTTTTACAGCTTCGGCTAATTCTTCTCGCTTCACTACTTTTCTAGCTTTAATATAATACCCTTCTGCTATGGCTACAAAATTTGGGTTTGTCATTTCGGTAGAGGCATAGCGCTTATCGAAAAACAACTGTTGCCACTGGCGTACCATTCCTAAAAACTCATTATTTAGCACGACTATTTTCACGGGTACTTTTTGTTGAAAAATAGTACCTAATTCTTGAATATTCATTTGGTAACCACCATCTCCAATAATAGCGACAACTTCGCGCTCTGGTGCTGCCATTTTCGCTCCTATTGCTGCTGGTAATGCAAAGCCCATAGTACCTAAGCCACCCGAAGTAATATTACTCTTAGTTGTTGTAAACTTGGCATATCTACATGCAATCATTTGATGCTGACCAACATCTGAAACAATGGCAGCATTACCTTTACTTTGCGTATTTATTTCGTTTAAAACCTCACCCATGGTTAAGCCTTCTTTGGTTGGGTGAAGATCGTTTTTTATAACTTTTTCGAATTCAATAGCATATAAATCTTTAAATTCTTGAAGCCATGAATCATGTGAATTTTCTTTCAACAAGAATAATAATTGTGATAAGCTATCTTTAGAATTTCCTAAAACAGCTACATCTGTTTTTACATTTTTATCGATTTCGGCAGGATCAATATCAAAATGAATCACTTTTGCTTGTTTTGCATAAGTATCTAAGTTTCCCGTAACACGGTCGTCAAAACGCATCCCAATAGCAATTAATACATCACATTCATTAGTTAATTTGTTTGGCGCATAATTACCATGCATGCCAACCATTCCAATGTTTAAGGGATGTGAAGTTGGTATAGCCGAAGCACCCATAATAGTCCATGCAGCTGGAATTCCTGCTTTTTCTATAACAGCTTTTAATTCTGCTTCTGCTTTGCCTAAAATTACACCTTGCCCCCAAACTACCATTGGTTTTTTTGCGTTGTTAATCAATTTGGCAGCAGCAGTTACAGATTCTGGATGTGTTTCTGGCACCGCTTTATAGCTTCTAATGCCATTACATTTTTCGTATTTAAAATCAAGTTCTCCAAATTGAGCATCTTTGGTAATATCAATTAAAACAGGTCCTGGTCGTCCGCTTCTAGCAATATAAAAGGCCTTAGCCAACACTTCAGGAATTTCTGAGGCTTTGGTGATTTGATGATTCCATTTAGTTACTGGAGTTGAAATACCAACAATATCAGTTTCTTGAAACGCATCGCTACCTAGCAAATGAGAAGGGACCTGTCCAGTAATGCACACTAAAGGTGTAGAATCTATTTGGGCATCGGCAATACCAGTAATTAAATTAGTTGCCCCTGGTCCTGAGGTTGCCATAGCAACGCCAACACGACCAGAAATTCTAGCAAACCCTTGAGCAGCATGTGCTGCACCTTGTTCATGACGCGTTAGCACATGATGAATTTCATCTTTATATTTAAATAACTCATCATAAACAGGCATAATAGCACCTCCGGGGTATCCATAAAGAATATCTACACCTTCGGCTATTAAACTTCTAACTATAGCCTCGCAACCTGTTATACGCTCACTAGGTTGCTCTAAATATTTTGCTTTTGTCATTGTTTTTACTTCCATAAATTTCAATTAAAATGCATCAGTTATACAGCCTTTAGATGCCGACGCCACTGTTTTTGCGTATTTATATAATATTCCTTTTTTGTGCTTTAACTCTGGGGCAATCCAATTTGTTTTTCTTTTTGCTAATTCTTCATCTGAAATTAGTACGTTGATTGAATTGTCTTCTGCACTAATTCTAATTTTATCTCCTGTTTTAATGAGACCAATAGTTCCTCCAGATTGGGCTTCGGGTGTAATATGCCCAACAACAAAACCATGAGTTCCTCCAGAAAAACGACCGTCTGTAATTAAAGCTACCGATTTTCCTAAACCTGCCCCCATTATTAATGATGTTGGTTTTAGCATTTCTGGCATGCCTGGACCACCTTTAGGACCAACATAGCGAATAACAACTACATCACCTTTTTCTACTTCACCATTTGAAATTCCTGTATTTGCTGCTTGCTCACCATCATATACCACTGCTTTTCCTTCAAACAACAATCCTTCATTACCACTAATTTTCGCTACAGCTCCTTCTTCTGCTAAGTTTCCATATAAAATTTGTAGGTTTCCAGAAGATTTTAAGGCTTTATCTTTTGGATAAATAACATCTTGATTATTTTCAAACTTAAGCGCTTCAACAGCTGCTAAATTTTCAGCTAAAGTTTTTCCTGTAACTGTTAAGCAGTCGCCATGTAAATAGCCATTATCTAATAAATATTTCATTACTGCTGGTGTACCACCAATGCCATGAACATCTTCCATTAAATATTTGCCAGATGGTTTTAAATCTGCAATTAGAGGTGTTCTATCGCTTACACGCTGAAAATCTTCTAATGTAAATTCAATATCGGCAGCATGCGCAATAGCTAAGAAATGTAATACCGCATTTGTAGAACCTCCTAAAGCGTTTACAAGAGCAATAGCATTCTCTATAGATTTTTTAGAAATAATATCTAATGGTTTTAAATCTAATTCTAAAAGGTTTTTAATAGCTCTAGCGGTTCTTTCGCTTTCTGATAGTTTATTTGGGTTTTCTGCTGGGATAGAAGAATTATAAGGTAAAGAGAACCCCATGCATTCTATAGCAGAAGCCATTGTATTTGCAGTGTACATACCACCACAGGCACCTGCTCCTGGAATGGCTTTTTTAATAATGTCTCTATATTCATCTTCATCAATTTCACCAGCTACTTTTTGACCTAAAGCTTCGAAAGCTGAAACAATATTTAATTTTCTTCCTTTATAATTTCCCGAAGCTATCGTGCCACCATACATCATAATTGACGGTCGATTTAATCGTAACATAGCAATAACAGCTCCAGGCATATTTTTGTCGCAACCTACTACAGATACAAGTGCATCGTAACTTTGAGCATTCATAACGGTTTCAATAGAGTCTGCTATAATATCTCTTGAAGCCAAAGAATAATTCATGCCAGAGGTCCCCATCGAAATCCCATCACTAACCCCAATAGTGTTAAAGCCTAAGCCTACTAATCCTGCAATATTACTTTCGATTTTAACTTCTGCTGCTAAGTTGTTTAAATGCATATTGCATGGGTTGCCATCATATCCGGTGCTTGCAATACCTACTTGGGCTTTTTGCATGTCTTCATCAGACAAACCCACGGCATACAACATGGCTTGCGATGCAGGTTGCGATTCATCTTGTGTTAGCCTTCTACTATGTTTATTAAGTTCTTTCATATTTAATGCAGAAATTTTTGCTAAATCTATTTTTTAATAAATATTTCTTTGCTATTTAAGATTTTCTTTGAAAAATCAATAATAACCCCAAAAACGGATACGAAATTAAATTATTACATTTTTAAATCTATTTTTTACTGTTTTTCAAGGTTAAATTCAGTGCTATTGAAATCATTACAATTGCTTGATCTTTAGTTATTTAGATTCAATATTTTATGATGTTCAAAACCTTTAAATTATACGATAAAAAAAGCCTTCCGTTTTAGGAAGGCTTTTAAAATTTATTTTTTTTAATATACCATTCCTTATCGTTGCGAAATAATCACAATGACAATAATTGAAACGATATTTAAAATTTGCTTTTTCATTTGTTGCTTCAAATATTATAAATAATTTTTACATGGCAATTATTTTTTTGAAAAAAAAGAAAATTTGCGCCCTTATTCTTTTATTTTTTTACTTTTGCAAACACAAATAATAGAGGAAAGATTTGACTGATTGCAACCTCTTTGTGCTAGACTAGTCGTATAAAGATACTGAAACGAGTTCAGCACAAGCAAAAATGCTAAAGGCAGTGTAAACTTCCTTCGACGTTATCGTCAAATCTTACTTAAAATATATTTATATGGCATATTTATTCACTTCAGAAAGTGTTTCTGAAGGACATCCTGATAAAGTAGCAGATCAAATTAGTGATGCTTTAATTGATAACTTTTTGGCATTTGACAAAGAGGCTAAAGTAGCTTGTGAGACTTTAGTTACAACAGGGCAAGTTGTGTTGGCTGGTGAAGTAAAATCTTCAATCTATTTAGATGTTCAAAAAATAGCAAGGGAGACCATTAATAAAATAGGGTACACTAAAGGGGAATACATGTTCGATGGGAATTCTTGTGGTGTTCTATCGGCTATTCATGAACAATCTGATGATATAAATCGAGGTGTAGATAGAGCAAGTAAAGACGAACAAGGTGCTGGCGATCAAGGAATGATGTTTGGCTATGCAACTAGAGAAACCGAAAACTTTATGCCCTTGGCTTTAGATTTGTCTAATAGAATTTTAAAAGAACTTGCCAAATTACGCAGAGAAAATAAGGATATTGCTTATTTAAGACCAGATTCAAAAAGTCAGGTAACTATTGAATATAGCGACGATAATATGCCACAGCGCATTGAAGCCATCGTCGTATCTACACAGCATGATGATTTTGATGAAGATGAAGCGATGCTCGCCAAAATAAGAAAAGATATTGTAGAGATTTTAATACCAAGAGTCGTTGCAAAATTGCCAAAACAAATACAATTGTTATTTAATAATGCGATTACTTACCATATAAATCCAACGGGAAAATTTGTTATAGGTGGACCACATGGAGATACAGGATTAACTGGGCGTAAAATTATTGTTGATACCTACGGCGGTAAAGGCGCTCATGGTGGTGGTGCATTTTCTGGGAAAGACCCAAGTAAAGTAGATAGAAGTGCTGCTTATGCCACACGGCACATCGCAAAAAATTTAGTAGCTGCAGGAGTAGCCGATGAAGTTTTAGTGCAAGTAAGTTATGCAATTGGTGTTGTTGAGCCTATGGGTATTTTTATTGATACTTATGGGACTTGTCCTTTTAATATGACCGATGGAGAAATTGCAAAAAAAGTTTCTAAACTATTTGATATGCGCCCATTTGCTATTGAAGAACGCCTTAAGTTACGTTCGCCAATGTACAGCGAAACTGCTGCTTACGGACATATGGGGCGTAAAAACGAAATAGTTACTAAAACCTTTTCTCAGCCAAATGGAGTAACCAAAACGATTGATGTAGAGCTTTTTACGTGGGAAAAATTAGATTATGTAGATAAAATAAAAGATGCTTTTGGTTTGTAATGCAAAAATAAACTTTATAATATTTAAAAGCCTTGTAAATTTTTTAGAAGGCTTTTTTGTTTTTTAAAATACTCTTGATTTATAAGGCTGTCTAAAAACATACACATAAGTAATTTTGTCACATTGAGCCTTTAACTTACTTCGACTCCGCTCAGCGACCGGCGCTAAGTGACCTACGTTCAGTACAGATCACTATTATTGATAAGTTATTTAAATATTTAAAAATCAAGTGTTTAATAAAATGTCAGGCTCTAGTTAAAATGGAGTTGATTCAATACACAGCATGAAATTCGTGGCTAAAACTAATAATATCAATTCAGAAATAAACTAGAGCCAAAATATCATTTTAGCCGCTTAATTTTTTTTCAGGCCTCAAACTGACACTAAAATTAACTTTTTAGACAGAGACTATATCTTTGAAGTCAATGATTTAATAAATACGTAGCCAAAACCTAAAAATAGCATAAGGTGAAACGGAAAGAGCCCGAAATCGCCACCTTGGTCTCCAACTACAAATGCACTGTACATACCAAAGGCGAAATAGAGCATTAAAATCCCTTCGAAAATAACGTGTATTGAGACTGTTTTTTTAAGGTATTTGTTCTTTTTCCAACTGTCTTTTATGGTGCTAATATTAAATTTTGGGGTACGTACAAATTCGCTTTTCTTGCCTAAGTGGCCTTCTAAAACGGCAATGGAATTATGTAATGAAAACCCCATAGCTATCGAGAAAAACACGAAAAACATACCTATATAATTCATAAAACTTTTAATACCACTACCATATATTTTTCGGTACATTATCCAATAACAAACAAAAAATATTGCAGTGCTTATTACAAAGAAACTCATAACAAAAAAATAAGCTTTTAAATGTGCATATTCATTTTTTATGTATAGCATAGGGATGCTTAATACAGCAACAATAAATATATTTAAAAACATGGTACTATTTAATAAATGCAGTAATCCATGAACTTTTGTTTTAGCAGAAATGTTTTTGTTTTTTAAAACTTTCCACATCATTTTTCTAAAGTTTTCTGCACCGCCTTTATTCCATCTAAATTGTTGAGATCGTGCTGCGCTAATAACCACGGGAAGTTCTGCTGGAGTTTCTACATCTTCTAGGTATTTGAATTTCCAATTTTTTAACTGCGCGCGGTAGCTTAAATCTAAATCTTCGGTTAAGGTGTCTCCTTCCCAATTGCCAGCATCTAAAATACAGGTTTTACGCCATACGCCTGCAGTACCATTAAAATTTATAAAATGTCCTTTACTGTTTCTACCAACTTGTTCTAGTGTAAAGTGTGCATCTAAAGCAAAAGCTTGAATTTTAGTTAATACCGAATAGTTGCGGTTAATATGTCCCCAACGTGTTTGTACAACACCTATGTTTTTATTTTTAAAATAAGGAATTGTGCGTTTTAACCAATCTTTTTTTGGTAGAAAATCGGCATCAAAAATGGCAATAAAGTCTCCTTTAGCGGTATTTAAACCTTCTTTAAGTGCGCCAGCTTTAAAACCTTTTCTGTTAATCCTGGTAATATGTTGAATATCTAAACCTTTGGCTTGAAGTATCTCAATCTGCTTTTTTGTGGTTTCAACAGTTTCATCAGTTGAATCATCTAACACCTGAATTTCTAATTTGTCATTTGGGTAGTCTATTTCTGCAATGTTATCAAGCAAGCGCTCCATAACATACATTTCGTTATAGACAGGGAGTTGTATGGTAACGAAAGGAATCTCTTTTGGGTTTGAAAAATCGAAAGATTCACAGGTGTCATTGTTTTTTTTTGAAGATAAATAATTGAATAGTAAGTTTAGTTGAGCCAATGCATACATAAATATAAGCGATAGCGCAATGGTATAGGTTACTATTATTATTGTTTCTAGAATCATTTTTTAATACTGTATTTAAAAATCCAACCTAATATTTTTAAGCCTGCAAATATAGCACCTTTTACTGTACCAGAAACTTTTGATACTCCAATTCTGTTTCTGTAATTTACTGGTATTTCGGTGTATGTAAATTTTTGTTTTAATGCTTTTAGTTGCATTTCTACGGTCCAACCATAGGTTTTGTCTTCCATGTTTAATGCTAAAAGTTTATCGTATTTAATGGCTCTAAATGGTCCTAAATCTGTAAATTTTGCTCTAAAAAATAAAGTCATTAAAGTTGTTGCTAGCCAATTTCCGAAAATTTGAGGAAATGTCATAGCCCCCTGTTCTCTAAGTCGCTTTACACGAGCTCCGATTACAAAATCTATATTATCGTTAATAATTGGTGCTACAATTTTGGTTAATTCTTCAGGAAAATCGCTATAATCACCATCTAAAAATACAATAATATCTGGTTTTTTACTTTGACTTGCAATGTAGTCCATCCCTTTTAAGCAAGCGTATCCGTAACCCTTTTGTGTTTCTATTAAAACGGTAGCTCCAGCTTTTTTGGCGTTAATTTCGGTATTATCGGTAGAATTATTGCTAACAACAATAATCTCATCAACATGTTTAGGAATATCGTTAATTACACGCCCAATAGAATCTGCTTCGTTATAGGCAGGTATGATGGTTTTAATGTTGGTCATTGTAAATCTAATAGATTATTTTCTTTTTTGAACGCCTTTAAATCTGTCCATTCTTTAATCTTTTTTCCAGCTTTAAATTTAGCTGCGGATACTAATTTTTCGTTTTTGTACATTAAACAATAGCCATTTTTTTGACTATTACTTAACTGGCATTTATGGTTTATTTTTCCGTTTTTATCATAAAATAGCCACCAGTTTTCCTTTTTGCCATTTTTAAAATGACCTTTGGACGTCTTTTTACCATTTGGGCTGTAAAATTGCCAATAGTTAGTGAATTTTCCTAGTTTAAATTCGCCATCTTTTTCTAATTGTCCATTTTTGTGATAAAATGTCCAATAGTCTGTTTCTTGACCATTTTTAAAGTGGCCTTCTTTGGCAAGTTTTCCGTTTGGGTAAAATGATTTCCAAAAGTTTGTTTTTAGACCATTACTATATAGTCCTTCTTCTTTTAATTGATTTTTTGAATGGTAAAACTTCCAATGACCTACGCGTTTGTTATTTATATAATATCCTTCTTCTGCTATGATATTATTTTTGTAAATTTTCCAATAATCTTTTTTTAAACCATTTAAAAAATGACCTTCTTCTGCTAAGTTACCATCAATATCATAAAATTCCCAGAACCCATCTTTTTTACCATCTTTAAAATGCCCTACTTTAAAAAGCTGTCTGTTTTGGTGATAGAATATCCAATAATTATCCTCTTTATCATTCTTGAAATACCCTTCTTTAGAAAGTTGCCCGTTTTTATAATAAAATTTCCAATACCCACTTTTTTGATTGTTTTTTTGCCAGCCTTCAGCCTTTAGATTACCATTATAAAAATAGTCTTTTTGATAGGTTTTTTGGGCAAACAAATTAGTAGATAACAAAAAAAAGAAAAGAAAAGGATATATAAATTTCATTGTTTTTGATTCACTAAATCCATTAAATCAACATCGTTACCTAATAAAACATCTGTTGGATTGATGCGTCCTTTTTCTGGGCCATTTTCTAATTTTAAAACGCCTCTAGGACAAACTGCTGAGCAAATACCACAACCCACACAACTTGCTCTTACAATGTTTTCGCCTTTTTGAGCATAAGCGCGCACATCAATACCTTGTTCGCAATATGTTGAGCAATTTCCGCAAGAAATACATTGTCCGCCATTAGTTGTAATTCTAAAACGAGATTTAAAACGTTGTACGATCCCTAAATAAGCTGCTAACGGGCACCCAAAACGACACCAAACACGATTGCCAAAAATGGGGTAGAAACCAGTGCCAATTACGCCAGCAAACCAAGCGCCAATTAAAAAACTATAGGTATCTTTAATCCATTGCGATTTAATGCCTAAAAGAGATTCTGCTCCAGAGAAATAACAATATAATGTTACAATAGTCATGACTACCGAGAATACCAATACAGCGTGTATTATCCAACGTTCCATTTTCCAAGCATTCAGACTTTTATCTGAATTTTGTCTGTAAGGATCGCCTAAAGTTTCAGCTAGACCACCACAACCACAAACCCAAGAACAGTACCAACGTTTGCCAAAAAAATATACCATAAGAGGCACAATAATTAATGTAAGTACGATACCCCAAACTAAGATAAATAACCCTATAGAGCCACTTTCTGTTAAGCTTTTAAGATTCCATTCAAAAAAGAAATCATAATCTAATGGAAACGCATTTTTAAAATCGTAACCAGGCATATTTAAACTGGTCATTATTTCTGGAATTAAAAATGCAAATACAATTTGAAAGAATAACACAGAAGTTGTTCGTATTATTTGATATTTATTATGTCTGTATTTAATATACATACGTGCTGCCATAACCAGCATGATTACACAGTATAAGAAACCGTAAACAAACCATTGACTTGCCTCTCCGCCATTTAAAGCTTTACTCATTGGGTCAAGAATAAATGTCCAGTTAACGACATAGTCTGGAGCAAAATAGAGTGTTAAATAAAAGCTTACTAAGAATGCTAGAACAATCCAAGCAATCCAGCCACGGTTTGTACTTGCCTCATGAAAAATTCCATTGTTTTTTATACCTTTTGGACCCAAAAGGATTAGATTTGGTAAAATAAATAACAATGCACCTAAAATACCCAAACCAAAAGTAAGCCACCACATAATACCTGCGTTTTCCTTAATAAAACCAGAGCCTGCTTTTTTAGCAATGTCATAGCTTAGTGTATGCGGTTTTCCGTAAATTTTGTATTGGAATTGTTCGCCTTTTTTATCCCAATTTTTTTCGGCATCGTACTTTGCTATTAAACCATCGTAATAATCATTTGAAGCTTGGTAAGCACCACGTATTCGACTTGAGAATTCAAAAATATTTAAATTTCTCTGGTCTACGACTGCCTTTTTAAGCTCGTTTTTTATGATTTCACTTTTATATCCCTTAGAATCTATAAAAGTATTTAGTTCTGATTCATTTAGACCAAAAGATCCTGTAAAAAGGCTAGCTGTAAAAATAGCTAAACCGATAAGGAAAATTATTAATCCTGTATATTTTATTGTTTTCATTGCTTATGCTATAATTAACTATGAGGTTTGAAAAATGCGTGTCCAACTTTTCTTTTTGAGTTGAATATTCGTGTTGTTTTCTTTGTTGAATTTTGCAACGATGTCTTTTTCGTGAAGTTTGTAAAACTCAGGATCAAAATTAGCATCAGCTAAATGTTCTAAAACATAATCTACTGAATGTTTTTGGGTTAGTACATTATCAAAAAATTCATGACGCATTCTTATCCCGAAAGTATTAATACCAATAAACTCTCGTGTATTTTTATCGTAATTTATATGAATACATGTTTTGCCATCTTGGTGTTCCCAGTAAAATCGAGATTCATGGTCTTTTGGTTGCGCCCAAACCCAACCATAGGTTTGATATTCAATATCTATAAATTTAGCAGAGTTAAACCAATGTCCAGGTTTATACTTAATGCGGTTACCACAAATGGTTTGAGCAACGGTTTCTCCCATCATACGGCCTGTGTACCAAACCGCCTCTATAGGTCTGCGTTGGTCTATACCTTCATGCTGTTCGGCACAATCGCCAATGGCATAAATATCAGAGATATTGGTTTCTAAATAACGATTTACTTTTATTCCTCGACCTGTTTCAATACTTCGACCAAGCTCAGCACTGGTTTCAGAATCTTTAATAAAATCGATATTAGGTGAAACGCCAGCTGTTAACCCAACCATATTACAAGGAATTTCTTCGCCAGTTTCTTGAATAATAATTGATTTTACCCGTCCGTTTTCATCAGCTTTAATTTCTTTTAAATTAACGCCTAATCGTAAATCGATTCCGTTGCTTAATATTTCGCGATTAATCATAGCAGATTCGCCTTTTGGTAAAACAGCATCCCAAAAACTAGCTTCTCTAACTAAAAAAGTAACAGGGATATGTCGCGAATGTAACATTTCAGCCAACTCAATACCTATTAAACCACCGCCAACAATTACGGCACGTTTGCATACTTTATTATTAGGTGCGTATTTTTCAAGATTATCTAAATCTTGCTTATGGTACATACCCATGACCCCATCTAAATCTTGCCCTGGCCATCCAAATTTATTGGGTTTACTACCTGTGGCGATTATTAGTTTGTCGTATTGTAAGGCATCACCATTTGCAAAATGAAGCGTTTTAGACTTTGTTTCAACGATTTTTACATAGCCTTTTTTAAGTTCGATGTTGTTCTTTTTCCAAAACCAATTCTCGTAAGGTTGCGTGTGTTCAAACTTCATATGCCCCATATACACATACATAAGTGCGGTTCGAGAAAAGAAATAATCGGTTTCGGCAGATACTATGGTAATTTTTTTATCGGAAAGTTTTCTTATATGTCTTGCAGCCGTAACGCCCGAAATACCATTTCCTATAATAACAATGTGTTTCATCAGTTAATTTTTGATTATTTTATTACTTGTCTGATGTAATTCGCCAATAAGCGCTTTTAAATAGCATATAGATTAATGGCTCATTTCATATAATTTTATTAGTTATGCTGTAATTAGGTCGAAGTTAAAGATAATAACTTAACTTAAACCTTTTAATTTAGAATTGCTTTAAATTGGGGGTCTCTTGTAAGGAATTAAGAATTTTGCCCACGCTGAAAAACTTTTTTAATAATGTAAGTTAGCTAACACTTAGTACGACCTAGGTATTGTTACTTTGTAAATAATTAAATTAAATCACATGAAAAAACATATCATTATAATAGCAATATCTTTAATTAGTTTTAATGGCTTTTCTCAAGATCTAAAAACCTTTTTTAATAAAGCTGATAACTTTTTTAAAACCTATGTTGCAGAAGGCAAGGTAGCCTATTCGAAAATTCATGAAAATCAAGATGAATTTAATAGTATTTTAAAGTTAGCTGAAGGGATTTCGGTTTCAAAAGCTGATGCCGATAACTATCAAGCCTTTTGGATTAATGCTTATAATTTATCAGTCATTAAAGGTATTATAGATAACTATCCAACAAACTCACCACTAGATAATGCCGGTTTTTTTGATAAAACTACTTATAGTTTAGCAGGAAAAAACATCACTTTAAATGATATTGAGCACAAACTTTTAAGAGGTCAATTTAATGATGCCCGTTTCCATTTTGTATTGGTTTGTGGCGCTGTTGGTTGTCCGCCATTAATTAATCAAGCCTATATGCCAAGTACTCTAAATGCGCAATTAGATACCCAAACTAAAATAGCTTTAAACGGTTCTTTTCTTAGGGTTAATGCTAAAAAGAAACGTGTGCAAGCATCGCAAATTATGGAATGGTATAAAGAAGATTTTACCATGAATGGTTCATCAGAAATTGATTTTATAAATAAATATAGAACCGATAAATTAGAAGGAAAATATAAACTAAGCTATTTTCCATACGATTGGAAAGTGAACAAACAATAACTAAAAATTAAAAACAAAACAAAATAAGATGAAAAAAATAATAGCATTACTAGTTTTTACAGCCTTTGCATTTACGGGCTTTTCACAAGAAGACTCAGAAGAATCTCAAAAAAGTAATATTCAAACCTATACGCCTTCAAAGCTTTTAAAGAAAGGGCAGTGGGATATTAAATTTTTTAATAATTTATATACCCAAACAAAAGATGCCAATAGTAATGGTGATATAACTAAAGATTTACCAAGAGAAACTTATTTTACATCAACTATAGATGTTTTTACAGGGGTTTCAGAAAACAGTAAACTAAACGTTGGTTTGTTAATTGAAATGAGATCGAATGTAATTGGAGATAGAAAAGCATTAGATGTTTTTAAATTTGATGGAGAATCTGGCTCAGCACGCTCTGGGATAACTTCAATTGCACCTGCTATTAAATTTAATCCACTTAAAAATGTGAGTAATTTTACAATTCAAACGGCTTTTCATATTCCTTTGGTTGATAACGAATCAGAAAACGGTGTTTTCTTAGATCAAACTGCTTTTAAGTTTCAAAACCGCTTTTTCTATGATTATACTTTCCCTAGTGGAGATTGGCAATTATTTACTGAGTTAAATACAGAATATAATTTTGGTGAAGACTCTAGCTTTTTTAATAATACATTTGCGTTAGCACCTGGAGTGTTTATGAGTTACTTTCCAAATCAAGAATTTACAGTCTTAGGTTTTGTACAACACCAACAACTAGTTGGAGACTCTAAACAAGATTTTACAGCTTTAGGTTTTGGTGGTAAATACCAATTAAATCAAACATTGAACTTAGAGGTGCTTTATAGTAAATTTGTTAGAGGTAACAATTCTGGCTTAGGGCAATCTTTTAACATAGGCTTAAGAGCATTATTTTAATGATTAATAGTAAATTAGGGGTTTTAAAATCATAATTATGAAAAGAAGATTCAAACTCCTAATGGTTTTATTTAGTCTTACCATTCAATCGTGCACCACACAAACAAATAAGATTAATGGTGTCAGTTTTGTGGCTTCTCCAAAAGCAATTAATGAGACTCATGTTAACCCTGTTGTTAACCTTAATGCTAATTATTGTGCCATTATGCCTTTTGGTTTTTTAAGGAATTTAGAGCACCCTGAAATTATTCATAATACAGATAAACAATGGTTTGGAGAAACTAGAGCTGGAGCAAAACAATATATTGAAGCCTTAGAGAAAAAGTATATTAAAATAATGATTAAACCTCAAATTTGGGTTTGGCAAGGTGAGTTTACAGGTTATATTGAAATGAAATCTGAAGCTAATTGGAAGTTATTAGAAGCATCGTATACCCGTTTTATACTGGAATATGCTACATTAGCTCAAGAGGTTAAGGCCGAAATTTTTTGCATTGGTACAGAGCTTGAAAAATTTATTGAAAACCGACCCCAATATTGGAGCCATTTAATAGCCGAAATAAAAAAAATATACAAAGGAAAACTTACGTATGCTGCAAATTGGGATGAGTTTAAGCGAACACCGTTTTGGAGCGATTTAGATTTTATTGGTGTTGATGCATATTTCCCTGTTAGTGATAGTAAAACACCAACAGTTACAGAATCTTTAGAAGGCTGGAAACTCCATATGCCTGTTATTAAAAAAATATCAAGCAGATTTAATAAACCCATTTTATTCACAGAATTTGGTTATAGAAGTGTGAATTATTCAGGAAAAGAACCTTGGAAAAGTGATAGAAGTATGAATACAGTTAACCTAGATGCACAAACCAATACAATTAAAGCCTTATTTGAAACGTTTTGGAAAGAAGATTGGTTTGCTGGTGGTTTTATTTGGAAATGGTTTATTAATCATGATAAAGTTGGTGGAGAAAACAACCCTCAATTTACACCGCAAAACAAACCTGTTGAGACAGTCATTAAAGAACATTATGGATCTTATAAATAAAATAATATATTTGTTTATGAGTTTGATTGTTTTGTCATGCTCAAGCTCTGATGATATGTTAAAACTAGATTTAGCATCTTATTTACTCAATAAAACAATAGAAACTGGAGCCGTTATTGCCTGTGCTGCGAGC
>Ga0316189_10002641_pt1 | contig 17528 bp, 14 predicted proteins | sample LowCovwburrow_MG_FD_204930 | JGI IMG/M metagenome (GOLD analysis project Ga0316189, IMG submission 204930) | Coastal sediment microbial communities from Maine, United States - Lowes Cove worm burrow | ecosystem: Environmental > Aquatic > Marine > Coastal > Sediment | place: USA: Maine...
CCAGGCGAAGAACTCGCCAGCGCGGAGGCCCAGCGCGCTCCGCAGCGCCTATCCGCTCCTCGCCTGCGCCCTCGCCCTTCTCCTCCAGGCGCAGGCCGACGCTGCCCCCACACCGGTGACGAACGAGAACAGTTCGACCCAGACAGCCTCGGGACCGACCGCGATCGCCTCCAGCTGCACGGTGGGCGACCATCGCCTCGCTGGCCGCGTCAAGGTCGTCGACGCCTTCCCTGACCTCAAGGTCAAGGTGGTCGACGCCTTCCCCGACCTCAAGGTCCGCTGGGTCGACTCCTTCCCCGACTCCTGCGGCCGCTGGCAGCGGGTCGACGCCTTTCCAGACTTCACGATCCAGCTTGTCGACGCCTTCCCCGATCTGACGATCCGAGAGGTCGACTCCTTCCCCGGGCTCCCCTGAGACGAGGAGACCCACGCCGTCGACGCCCTGTCGACCGCTGACCCACTTGCCCGACTCCCGCATGCGAGGCGCTCCTCGCGGCGAAGGGAATTTGCCGAGATGTGTGGCCGCTTCACCCTGACCCGTACCAACCTCCGCGACGTCGCGACGATCCTCGAAGCTGAGCTCGACGCGGAGCTCGAGGCCGCCTACAGCCCCCGCTACAACGTCGCCCCGAGCAACATCCACTGGCTCCTGGTCAACGAGGGCGGGCGGCGACAGATCGTCGCCGGCCGCTGGGGCTTCCCGATCGCGTTTGGACCGCGCAAGGACGATCCGGTCGGCCTGATCAACGCCCGCTCTGAGACCGCCGCGAGCAAGCCGACCTTCCGTGACTCCTTCGCCAGGGCCCGCTGCGCGGTGATCGCAGATGGTTTCTTCGAGTGGTCCGGACCCCGCGGTCGACGGACCCCGACCTGGTTCCACGCCCCCTCGCGGGAGCTACTCCCGCTCGCCGGCCTCTGGCGTGAGCGAGCCTGTCCGGAGACCGGCGAGGTCGAGCGCCGCTTCACCATCCTGACCACCGAGGCGAACGCGGTGATCGAGCCGTGCCACGCCCGGATGCCGGCGATCCTCCCCCCGGCGAGCGTCGGCCCCTGGATCGAGCCAGCTCCCCAGACCCGGCACCCAGAGGCGCTCCGCCGCTTCACGTCGGAGCTCAGCGCCCACCTGCGACCGGCGGACAACTCGCTCCTCGTCGCCACCCCGGTCAGCTCCCGCGTCGGCAACGTCCGCAACGACGACCCCTCCTGCATCGAGCCTGAGCGCACGCTCTTCTGAGCCGGCAGACGGGCGCTTCTCCCGGGCTGCGCTACGCTCGGGGCCTGTCATCACGACAGGCCCCGATGTCACTCTTCTCCCTCATCAAGTCCAACGGTCCTAGCGGCTTCGGCTACGGCTCCACCGCCGAAGACGTCACCGCTGGCCGCGACCTCCGCGGCAAGAACATCCTCGTCACCGGCACCAACTCGGGGCTCGGCGCCGAGACCCTCCGCGTCCTCACGCTCCGCGGCGCGCACGTCTTCGCGACCGCCCGCGACGAGACCAAGGCCAACGCCGCCTGCCAGGGGGTTCAGGGCGAAGCGACACCCCTCGTCCTCGACCTCGAGTCACCGCCGACCGTGCGGACCTGCGTCGACACCCTGCGCCACGACAATACCCGCCTCGACGCCATCATCTGCAACGCCGGGATCATGGCCCTGCCCAAGCGCGAGCTGGCCTTCGGTCTGGAGCGCCAGTTCTTCACCAATCACATCGGTCACTTCATGCTCGTGACCGGGCTCCTAGAGCAGCTTGCCGATGACGGCCGGGTGGTGATCCTCAGCAGCGCCGCCCATACAGGCGCTCCGAAGTCCGGCATCGAATTCGACGATCTCGCGGCCGAGCGCAAGTACAGCGCGTGGCGAGCCTACGGCCAGTCGAAGCTCGCCAACCTGCTCTTCGCCAAGGAGCTCGGGCGACGTTTTTCCAGCTCTGGAGCGGCAAAGACGGCCTATGCGGTCCACCCTGGGGTGATCCAGACCAACCTCGGCCGGCACATGAACGGGGCGATGAACTTCGCCCTAGGCCTGGTCGGACCGCTCTTCCTCAAGTCGATACCGCAGGGCGCGGCGACCCAGTGCTACTGCGCCACCCACCCCGACGCCGTCGCCCACTCCGGCTCGTACTTCGCCGACTCGAACGTCGCGAAGCCGCGGGCGGACGCCGAGGATCCACAGCTCGCCCGCAAGCTCTGGGAGCGGTCCGAGGAGATCGTCGCAGGGCTGCCCTAGCGGACTCAGGCCCGCATTCCATTGGGACCCGATGGGATCGCCTCAGCGCCCCCCCATCGTTGATAGGAGCGTCGCCATAGACGCAACGGACGACCTTCGTCATCCTCGGCGCAGGAGCACGACCGACACAACCGGAGGCCACCGACCGTGACATTCTGTCGGGGACGAGCCGCGCACTATCCTGGCCCTCCTCGGCCCTCCTCGGCCGAAACTTGCGGTGCCGCCCGGCACGGCAAGCTCCGTAGGAGCCAAGAGAACCGACGATCGCTGCGCCAGCAGCAGACGGGACTCTCAGCCTTCTAGCTCAGGATCTTGTCGAGCTTCTCGGTGATCTTTCTCTCGACCGTCCCCTTCGCGGCGCGGAGGAGCAGAGGCATGAAGACCGTGACGTGGACCTCCTTGTCGCTGACAGCGACGGCCCCCTTGGTCCCCTTCGCCATCCCCGAGGGCGCGTTGAACTCGATCGCGTCGCCCTTCCACGCCCAGACGAGGCCGAGCTTCTCCTTCATCCCGTCAGCGAGGCTCTCCGCCTTCGCGCGGGCGGTCTCCTTGTCAAACGAGTGGGGGCGACGGATGTCGATCGTGGGCTTTGCCATGGCTGTCTTGTAGCGGCTCTCGGGGCGAATCCCAAGGGCCCAACACAGGCCGCCAGGGGGGTCGCAATATGTGAGCATCACCACGCCTCAGGGGGCGAGCCAAGAGCGACGTCGGAGGGCGAGCCCGAGCAGCCCCAGGCATCGCGTCTTGGTTGAACACCTGGCGACACTTGCCCCCGGGGGGGCCTCGAATTCAGCCGCGAGCGCCGCCCTCACCGGCAGAAGGGGCGAGACGAGGGCGAGCGGCACAGACGCGCGGAGGGACATCCGCACGAGGGATGCATGGTTGGCGGGAGAGGCGAGCGCTCAGCCGCTGAGGAGCTGGCGAAGACGCCCCTCGTGGCGCGCACCCGCCCCCGGATCCTCGATCCCGTCGTCCCACGGCAGACCCCGCGCCTCGGCGAAAGCGCCTAGCACCTCGAGGGAGAGGAGCGGCCCACGACCGTCATCCCGCGCGACGAGCTCACCGCGCTCGATCGCCGCCCACAGCTCGTCACGGCCGAGCCCGGTCAGGAGCGAAGCTCCGTGGAGATCGACCTCGCGCCGGCTGAAGGTCAACCGATCGGCGGCCCGCAGCGCGTCGCGGACCCGCCCGTCGTCGGCGGCGAGCAAGCGTCCGAGCGGCTCCTCGCCGCCGCCGAGCTCGGCCCGATGAAGCGCCACGTCGGCGTCGCGAAGCTCGCGGAGCCAGGCGCCCTCATGCTCTTCGAGCCAGCTCGTGAGGGTCGCCTGAAACACCCGGAGACGATGCACGTGGTGGGCGTTCTCCGCCTGAGCCGCCAGCGGTCCGAGGATCCCGCGGCTCAGGAGATAGGCAGCGCGCAGGAGCGTCAGCTCCTCGGAGACGGGCGCCGTGGCGGAGGTCGACGGTGCACCCGCGCCGGCCTCTCGCCGTTCAGGATCGTCGACGGCTCGGCTCATCGCCGGAGCCCTACCACAGGCGATACTCTCGGCGGAAGCGCCAACCCCTGCCCTCCCTCATCGAGGCGGGCACGGAGTTGGAGGGACCGATCGGCCTGCTCGACGCGTCGGAGAGGTACGACGAGGAGCCCGTCGCCGGGGTTGAATTGACACGACCACCGGGGCATCCGTCCTGGCCCCGTAGGCCCGCCCGCTCGCAGAGCGCTCCGTGCGCGATCACTCGCCGACCCGCCAGGGCTCGACCGAATGTCGGCTCAGCCGCTCAATCAAATATCCACGCTAGCCCCCCAAAGCTCCGCTCGTTTCTCGCGCTGATCTTTTCTCGAGATCCGAGTGATCCGATTCGGGGTGTCGGGACGCTACCCCTCACCAACCGAGTCAAGGCTCGATTGGACCTCCGTCATCGTGGGGAGGGGCCACCGCCAGACGACCAGGGGCGCCTTCGGCTCATGCCGCCCTGATCGCCGTCCGGTACCGACGGGAGCTGCTACGTGGTGGTCGCAGCTCCTGTCAGGATCGGGACCAGGCGGACCCTTCCCACGGTGATTTTTTTCTTCTCTGTTCTCTCGTGGGAACGGGGCTCCCCGCCAGACCTAGCGCGGCTCAGCCTCACCGTTCCGCGACGATCCAGGCCCATCCGAGCGGCCCTCATCGGCCGCCGACGGCGATGCCGTGCCCCCGACCTCGGCTGCATCAGAGGACAGGCCCGGCGCCGCCATGTCAGAGGCGGACCCCCCCGGCGCACGCTCGCCGGTCTCCTCGGAGCTCGTCGTGACCACCTCCGCCGCGGAGGCCAGGAGCGAAGCCACCCCTCCGCCCTCAGAGTTCGCCGTGACGATCCCGCCTCTCGCCCCCTGCGGGTCGGAATGCCCGGCCGTAGGCGGGCCCAGCGGCCCGTCTAGGACCGGCGCCTCCGCTCCGCCCTCTCCGTCCCTCCCCCTCACGAGAGCCCTCTCCGCCAGCAACGCCACCTCCGACGAGCCGCTCGTCACCTCCCCCCGCGCTGACGGCAAAGCCTCGACCTCCGACGAGCCGGTCGTCACCTCCCCCCACGCTGACGGCAAAGCCTCCGACAAATCGGTGGTCGTAGTAGCCTCGCCCCGAGCGGACAGTAGAAGAGCCTCCCCCTCGACGAGCGGACCCGGCCCGGACGAGCCCATAGAGCCCACCGTCGACCGAGTCACGCTCCCTGCAGCGCCCTCCCCCTCCCCTTCAGGCTCCGGCTCGAGCGTCACGATCGTCGGCGCAAACCGGGCGAGGCGCTCCCCCATCACCGTGATCGCCTCGGGGTTGCGGTCGATCAGGATCGCGTGACGCCCGTGCATCGCCGCGGACTCGCCAATCGAGCCGCTACCGGCGAAGAAGTCGAGGATCGTCTCCCCCGGTCGGCTGTGCACCCGGACGATCCGGTTGAGGATCCCGAGCGGCTTCTGCGTCGGATAGCCGTTCTTCTCGCGACCGCCGGGGCTGACGATTGTGTGCCACCAGGTGTCGGTCGGGGTCTTGCCGCGGGCCGCCTTCGCCGCGCCGACCAGGCCCGGCGCCATGTAGGGGATCCGATCGATCGCGCCGTAATTGTAACAGTAGCGCCGCGGGGTTCGGGCGTACCAAAGGATGTTGTCGTGCTTCGCCGGCCAGCGCTTGGTCGTCCGCCCGCCGTAGTCGTACGCCCAGATGATCTCGTTGACGAAGCTCGCGCGGCCGAAGATCTGATCGAGGAGCACCTTCGCGTAGTGGACCTCGCGGTAGTCGAGGTGGAGAAAGAGGCTTCCCTCGGCGCTCAAGAGGCGAAAGGCCTGCTCTAGGCGCGGCGCGAGAAAGCCGAGGTAGTCGTCAAAGACGTCGGCGAACGAGTGGGTGCCGAGGCGGACGCTGCGGTAACGCTCGCCGCGAAAGCCGACCCGATCGCCCTCGTCGTCACGGGAGGTCTTGATCCGCGTCCGCGCCTGGAGGACCCCCGTGTTGAAGGGCGGATCGATGTAGACGAGGTCGACCGAGCCCTCGGCCATGCCCTCGAGGATCGGCAGGTTGTCGCCGTGATGGATCGTCACCTGACCGCGGGTCCCAGGATCCAGGGCGAACGAGATCCGGCGTCCGCTCGGACTCCGGACCTCGACCCCGCCGATCGATGCACCCCCGTCGGCCGCCGCCACCACAGCTCGGTAGTCCGCGAGCCCCGTCTCCGGGCGCAGCTCCGCTAGGCGCTTGCGCAGCTCCCGTCGACCGTAGCCGCGCTCGGGGGCGAGCGCCCCGTCGCAGAGCAAAGCCGCAAGCCAGCTCCCGAGCTCCTTCACCTCGCTCATGCTCGCTCATCTCCGCCCGCCCCACCAGCCCCGGAAAGCTCCGCCCGCTCGCACCAGCCGGCGCAGCGGGTCGGTCGACGGGAGCCCCGGGCACGGGCGAGGGAGCGCTTGAAGGTCGCGTAGACCGCGAAGAAGAGGCGAAGACCGGCGCGCTGCGGCCGGCTCAGCGGAGCCTCGGAGCAGATCACCTTTGGGTCGGCGCAGCCGTCGTCGATGAAGTCGAGGACGGCGACCACCGGCAGGCGCAGGCGCGTCCCGACCGGCACCCGACCGCCGAGAACGACCACGTCGAGCGCATCGCCATCACCGGAGACGAAGCCTGGGATCGAGCCGTAGTTGTAGGGGCAGGGCAGCGGCGAGACAAAGTCGACACGGCCGTCCCGCCGTCGCTTGATCATCGCCCAACGCGGGTACTCGATCTCGACGTCGACGATCGCTGGGAGGCCGTCGAGCATGTGCCGCTCTCTAACACGCGACGGCGACGCTGCCCACCGCGCGAGCTGACCCGGCGCGCGCTCTCGCCTCCCTCGCCTACATCGCCTCCCTCGCCTACATCGCCGGCCCAGACGATCCCGCCGATTACCGTGTCCCCGCCGTCTAGCCCGTCAACGCCGACCAGCTCCGCGCCCCGCACATAGGGCCAGCTCCCTGCCGCCGAGGCGCCCCCTGTCGAGGAGATATGCGACTATGGATCCGTCTTGCGCTCGCTCTCCTTGGCTCCGCTCATGGCTCTCCTCGCCGCGCCCCTCGCCTGCGGGACGCCTGCGGGAGAGGGCGCCGGCGAGACGGCCGAGAGCGCGACCTCGTCGGGCTCATCGGCCGAGTCGGACCCGACCGCAGACACCAGCAGCGACAGCAGCGAGAGCGCCGGGACCGTGAGCGCGGGCGACTCGACCTCCTCAGGCTCGACCACATCCGACTCCACCAGCGCCGGAGAGACGACGGGCGTCGACACGACCTCCTCGACCTCTTCTGCGGGCACCACAGGGACCACCGCCGACCCGACCGACACCATGGGCTCAACGGGGACCGACGGTAGCACCGGGACCACCGGCGATCCGCTGGACGATCTCCTCACGCTCGACCACGTCCAGGTCAAGGGGACCCACAACTCCTATCACGTCGAGCCCCTCATCCCCTTCGACTCTAGCCACGAGTACACCCACAAGCCGCTCGACCAGCAGCTCGGCGAACAGGGGGTCCGCGCCTTTGAGCTCGACGTCCACGAGAGCGTCGGCGGCTTCGAGGTCTATCACATCGCCGTGATCGACTCGCAGAGCACCTGCGATGCCCTCACGGAGTGCCTCGAGGTGATCAAGGGCTGGTCCGACGCCAACCCTGAGCACCTGCCGATCGCGATCTGGATCGAGGTCAAAGACTCGACCGGCGGGCTGCCGATCGACGCCGACGACCTCGACCTCCTCGACGACGATATTCGCAGCGTCTTCCCCGAGGAGCAGCTCCTCAGCCCCGATGATATCCAAGGCGAGGCCGAGAGCGTCCGCGCGGCCCTGGAGGAGTTCGGTTGGCCGACGCTGGCGGAGCTTCGCGGTCAGGTCTACTTCGTCCTCCTCAACGTCGACGACAAGTCCCAGGACTACACCTACGGCTTTGCGACCACTGAAGGACGGGCGATGTTCGCCCGGGTCGAGGCCGGCGATTTCGACGCGCCCTGGGCCGCCGTCGCCAAGCTTGGGCTCGGCGACGGCGACTCGATCGCAGCCGCCCACGGGGCGAAGATCCTCGTCGCGACCAACGTCTGCGGCGCCGGTGAGGAGGACGCCGCCTGCACCGACGATCTCGCGAGCGCCCAGGACAACGGGATCCACATGCTCAAGGACGACTTCCCCGGCCCCGTCGACGGCCAGGACTATTGGATGGACTTTGACGACGGCAACCCGGCCCGCTGCAACCCTGTGACCGCCCCCCCGGAGTGCACCAGCGCCGCCCTCGAGGATCTCTAGGTGCCGCCCGCCCCCGCACAAAGCCCCATGTCGTCCCCTCCGCTCCTGCGCCGCTGCACCCTCGCCCTGGCCTTCGCCCTGACGACCCCTGCCTGCACGGCCGGCGGCATCGCGAGCTCGACCACCACCTCGACAGAGGCGACCGTGGGCAGCTCCGGGGCCAGCCCGCGTGAGCCCGCCCCGCTCGTCGCCGCCGACGCCTGGGTCCAGCTCGAGGCCGCCGCTGATCCCTACGCCGACCACCGCCCGGAGACCGTCGAATGCGGCCTCGGCGGGATCTTCGTCGAGGAGGGAGAGCTCGACATCGACACCAACCTCTGCAACTACGTGATGATCGAACAGCCAGGGCTCGCCGAGGTCCGGGCCGGCGATACCCTGACCCTGGCGATGCGGCACTTCGACCTCACCGCGCCCGAACCGGCCACTGCCCACGTCGCGCTCCTCCTGGGCGGGACCCTCGCCTGGGAGCGCGCCCTCCTGATCCCCGGGCCCGCCGAGGTGCTCAGCGTCGAGATCGAAGCGCCGGTCGACCTCCCCATCGGTGAGCCGGTCCGCTTCCACCTGCACAACCACGGGCAGAACACCTGGATCCTCACGGGGATCACCGTCACGCCCTAGCCTCCGAGAGGGCCTCGGGCGAGGGCTTCGCGCGGTCGCGCCACCAGCCACGCCAATATCCTGCCTACCCCAGCGCGGGGCCGAAGAGCCCCATACCGGACCCTTGGCCGAGCTTTGGAGGCGCTTTGGAGGAGCTTCGGCCGACTCCCCAGGCTCGGATCGACCTCGATCCAGATCCGAGCCCCCCCCCCTGCATGACCGGCGGGCTTGCGCAGGGCCTGCCGGGGACGGTATGTCGCGGCCGTCAGGCGTGGTCCCACGCCCCACACCTCAGGGAGCCTCCATGCAAGCCAACCCACGCGTATTTTTCGATATCAAGATCGGCGACACCAACGCTGGTCGCATCGTCTTCGAGCTCTTCGCCGACGTCGTCCCCGATACCGCTGAGAACTTCCGCGCCCTCTGTACCGGCGAGAAGGGCAAGGGCCGCAGCGGCAAGTCCCTCCACTACAAGGGCTCGCACTTCCACCGGATCATCAAGCAGTTCATGTGCCAGGGCGGCGACTTCACCCGCGGCAACGGGACCGGCGGCGAGTCGATCTACGGCGAGAAGTTCAAGGACGAGAACTTCAAGCTGACCCACGATCGCCCCTTCCTCCTGTCGATGGCGAACGCCGGCCCCGGCACCAACGGCTCGCAGTTCTTCATCACCACCGTCGTCACCCCTTGGCTCGACGGCAAGCACGTGGTCTTCGGCGAGGTCGTCGAGGGCTCGGACATCGTCAAGGCGATGGAGGCCGTCGGCTCCTCGAGCGGTTCGACCAGCCAGCGCGTCGAGATCGCTGACTGCGGTCAGCTCTGATCCGCCGCCGCCGCGACACTTCGTGACCGCAGTAGCTGGGCGCGCTCCCTCCTTGGGGGGCGCGCCCTCTGTCTTTTGGTCGGCCCCAAGCGGGGGATCACGGCCCGGCCCAGAGGAGTCGACGGCCGGGCGGTGTAGGGTCCACGACGACCACCCCAGGGTCAGCCTGTGATCGACAGGGCACCGCGACGGCGGGCCCGAGCTGGGCCTTGAGCGCTGGCGTGCCGTCGCTCCGCGAGCTCCCGCAAGCCCCCGCTCAGCGACCGGGTTCGCCTCCCTTGGCTCGACCTCGCGTCGACGGTCGACCGGTCGACCGGTCGAGGGGTTCGGTCGTTCTCGACGTCGGTCACCCACGCAGCGACGCCCCGCCAGGATCCTCATCGCCTGACACCTCCGGACAACCCGCGCTCGATGTCCTACGTGACAGATCGGCCCTCGCACGCGGAGGCGCTAGAGACATGACGACGAGCTCAGCGAGCGAGCCTGTCTCCCCGGCCTGGCCGCTCGGAGCACGCTCCACCCACATCCAAAACGAGGGGCCCTCATGCGGGTGATCCCCCGAGCTCCACGCCGCGGTCTCCGCCCGCGCGGGCCCGCTCTCGCGAGCGCGCCGACGCTCGCCAAAGTCGCCCATTTCGCGGCATAGGCGACGTTCTGCGCGCTAACAGGCTTTGACGTCCACCGCGACCTCATCGATCCTAGAAGTGCCTGTCGCCGGGTCCATCGGAGGGTTGGTAGGTGTGTGTAGAGATGATCGACCCGGCGACGGCTTGTTTTTTGGTTCAGCGTCCGGCCGGCAAGCACGGCCCCCCGTTGAACCCCCAGCGCCTCCGCCATCGCCGGCATGACCGACGACCGTAGCGGCGAGGATCGACCGCGCGGTCGGACCAACACCCCGCCTCGATCGCTGGCCCTCAGGCCCGATCCCTCGGCAGGCTACCCGCTCCCGAGGGCCCACAACGAGTAGGCGAGCGCGACCGCCAGGATCAGGACGAAGGAGAGCAGGCCGACGGGCAGGAAGTCGACAAAGCCGAAGCGCAGAGGCTGGTCGTCCACATCGCGGAGCTCCGCCCGCTCCGTCAGGGCTTGGGCCAAGGGACCCGCCGTCGCCGCGGTCAGGAAGAGCGACGACCCGGCGCAGACGGCGAGCGCAAGGCCGACGTAGACCGCCTCTCCGGGGAGCGTCGTCGCCAGCGACTCTGCGACCTCGAGGAGCGCCGCCATGCTAGGCCCCGCCGAGAAGAGCCCGGTCAGCACTCCGCCGATCACGAGGAAGACCACAAGCTGCAGCTCTGGCGACACCGGCATCGCCGTCAGGGCCCCGGCGACGTCATGAAAGAGGCCCGTGCGAGAGACCGCGCCGACCATCACGAAGAGCGAGAGCAGGAAGAGCACCGCCTCCGCATCGATCCCGCGGCGGACGATCCCCTCACCGCGGCGCCAACAGGCCAGCAGCGCCCCCCCTGCGCCGAGCCAGCAGACCAGCTCCGGCGTGATCCCCCACGACCGCGGCAGCGCTAGCCAGGCGACGACCATCGCCCCCAGGGCGAGCGCCGCGGGGATCAAGATCCGACAGCGGAGGCGGACCCGTCGATGCAGCGCCTCCATCACCGCGCCGGTGATCCGTGCAGAGAGCGGGTCATCGGCGATCCCCGAAGCTGGTCGAACCACCAGGTGGACGATCGCCAGGAGAAGCACCAGCCCCAGGGCGGTCGCGGGCGCGGCCCGGAGAAGATAGGCGCCGAACTCCATGTTGCCGCCGCCGAGGAGGAGGATCGCCGGGAAGTCGCCTATCGGAGTGGCCGCCCCGCCGAGGTTGCAGGCCACCAGGAGCACCCCTAGCGTCCACGAGACATAGCGCTGGTTCGATCCGCCGAGCTTGAGCAGGACATGGAGGACCGGCAAGACCAGGACCAGCGCCGTCAGGTTGTTGACGATCCCGCTCGCCAGATACATCGCCACAGCGAAGACCAGGAGGAGCTTCGCCGGCGCCGCCCCGCTCAGGCGGGTCGCCGCGACCGCCAGACGATCGAAGAGGCGCGACTCGGCGAAGAGCTGCGAGAGGAGCCCGAGCGTCACCAGGATCACGAGCACGTCCCAGGGCACCTGGGCGAGGATCGAGCCGGTCCCCGCCACTCCGAGGAGGGTCGCGGCGAGACAGGCGAGGCCAGCTCCGGCGGTGACGATCAGCACCCGCATGCCCGGGAGCAGCGCCTGGAGGATCAGCGTCACCACCAGGATCGCCGATAGGACGATCTGCGGATCGCTCACGAACCCAACACCTTGGTGAAGGTCGAGCGGGCTACCTCTGCAAACCAGCGGGGATAGACGTGGAGCTCACCACCGACCACATCCCAGCCGATGAGCGAGCGGAACTGGGTCCGGACGTCGGGCCCAGCGACCCGCAGCCACTGACCGCTGACGTGGACGACATGCCCGTCGCCGCCGTAGATGAAGGTCAAGAGCGCCGCCCGAGGACCGGCCCAGAGCTGAAAGTCGGAGAGCCCGACCGCCGCGACCCTGCCCTCATCGCTCCCGCTCGTGTAGTTGGCGAGGACCCTCCGCCACTCCGGCATCAACGCCCGCCCCTCGGTGATGAAGCCGACCTCCACCGCGGGAAGAGCCGGCAAGAGGAGGTCTAGATGTGCCGCCTCAAGGCCGACGACGAGCAGACGCTCGATCCCCTGAAGGGCCGCGAGCACCGGCTCGGGATCGATCGCCGGCTCCCCCTCACCGCTGAGCCAGCGGGCGGCCGCGTGGTCGAGCACGGGAAATTCTCGGCCATAACGATCACGGAGTTCGGCGACGGCCTCCAGCCCCGCACCGCCCGCGATCTCACGGATCATCAGCTGAGACGCCGAGGCCATCCCCAGCTCCGCCGCCGCGACGCGAAAGGCCTGGCCGAACGCTGATGGGAGGCTGCTCATGGAGCGCGAGCGGCGAGGCGCCGCAGGAGGGCGTCGACAAGACAGAGCATCGCCGCGTTCGCGAGGGCGTGGTGTGGAGGGCCATCCGCGAGGCACTCAGCCATCGCCCTCGCGCTCGCCGAGTCGTCGCCCGCCAGCCCCAAAAGAGGCCGAAGCGGCATTTTTAGCGGGTAGTTCGGATCGCCCTTTGAATGCTCTGCGAGGTGCGGCGGCAGGCGCAGCGGGACAGGCGCGTGCGTGCCCTCGCCCTCGCCCGCCCCGTCCGTAGCGCCCTCGGGGAGGCCGCCAGCGGCCGCCAACGCGTCGCCGAGGAGCCTCAGGAGGACAAAGCTCGCGCCCCGATGATGAACAGGCCCCTCGTCTGTGATGCAGCGGACGACAAACGCGCGGTCCTGCGGGTTCGGCAGCCACGGCGCTAGGACGCGCTCGATCGCCGCCGGGTCGATGAACGCGTCTACCGCGGAATAGGCCGCGGGGTGACTCGGGAGCGCCTCGTCGGCGCTCTCCGGCCCTCCATGGTTGTTGCGATCACGCGACATGATCCGTCGCCGGACGATACAACGCGCACGTTGCCCCTGTCACCGTCTGCGCTCGACGGACACATGTCCCAAGAGACACGACCGCCTCTTCCCCGCGCGTTCTGCGGTTCTTCCCCGGATGTCCTCCACCCCCCCCGCGCCCGCCCTCGCTCGACACACCCCTCTTCACCCCCGTGGACGACGCGACGACCTCGACGATCGAAGCAGAGCGCGCCCGCGCGAGACCAGTCGTGCGCCTGTGCCCTGCCGCTGCTCCCCGCCGAACGCTGCGGCCTTGCTCACTGGGGAACGACGTCGAGATCCAAGCCGCCCGGGAACCAGTACGAGCCAGAGCTTTGGACCCCGTAGACGGTGATCCCGACCTTCTGGTCGCCCTCGACGGTGTGCGTCGCGAGGTTCTTGTCGAGCTCGACGTGGGCGACGCTAAAGCCCGAATTGCCGATCGGCTTCCAGCCCATCACCGCCCCGCCGTCGACCGTCGCGTTGACCCCGTTGGGGCCGATCACGTCGACGAAGTTCTTCGTCCAGCTCGGCGCGGCGTAGAAGAGATAGTCGGTCCGGTACTGCTCGGTCGGCACAGCGAGCACCATCGACGGATCCGACGTCCCGTAGTTCGCGGACTGCCCGACCATGTACTGCGAGACCATGATCTTCTTGTCCGACGAGACCTTGAAGGCGGCGGTGGTCAGCGACATCTCGAGATAGTCGCCGGCCTTCGGGAGGCTCGTGTTGACCTGCTGATCTGGATCAAAGGTCAGGGTCGTGTCGTCCTCCGTCGCGATCACCCGGACGACCTGAGCCTTGTCCAGGTTGGTGTTCGGGACCTGCACCGGCGGCGCGACGATGTACTCCTTGGCGAGGGTGTCGATCGGGAACATCGACTCTTCGAGGTGATCGCAGGCGGATACGTTCAGGGGCACGTTGGTGCACTCATGGCCGCCGAAGACCTCGATCGGCTTGTCGGCGCTGACGATCGTCCCGGTCACATCACCGGTCCCGCTGGACATAACCTGGAGGACATCGCCCTCGTCGAGCACGACGACGCCTTCCCCGTTGGCGCCGATCCCCGCGCCCGCCTGGACGGTCTTGCCGGTCGCCGACGGCGTCACCGTCACCGTCGTGTCGTCCTTTTGGGCGATGACCGCGTAGAAGCCGGGGTAGCTGTTGTTCCAGGTCGGCCAGGACGCGACGATGTACTCATTGCGCCAGGTGTTGACCGGCAGCAGGAGCGACGCGTCGTTCGTCGTCGTCGACTGCAGCGGGTTGAACTGATAGACGGTCACCGGCACCGTCGAGCGCACCCGATAGGCCCCGTCGGTGACCATCACGGTCGGCCCCTTGCCCTTGGTCAGCGCGTTGACCCAGGGCAGGTTCTGGACGATGACGCTGGTCGCCGGGACGTCAAACTGAGCGACCTGGTTGGCGCCCTGAGTGACGGTGATCGCCGCCGGCTCTTGGGTCGTGTTGGCGACCGCGATCGAGTAGACATGGCCCGGCGCCGTATTGTAGTTGTCATGCTGCTGGAGCACCGTCGGGTAATAATCACAGCCGACATAGGAGAGCCCGAGGTCAGCGCAGGCGCCGACGCAGCTGCCGAGGTCGGGATCGCAGGAGAGGCCCTGGAGCTCGTCGCAAGTGTCCCCCGGGACCCAGGCATCGCCCTCTTGGTTGCACACCTCGACGTTTTCGCCGTTGCACTGCGTCGAGCCGGGGTCGCAGAAGAGACAGCCCACACCGTCGACACAGACGTTCTCACAGACCTCCTCGTCGGAGTAGCCGCCCATGCCGTCGCAGGTCTTGGCGGTGTCATCCTCACAGACGATCGTCCCCATCGAGCACGGCACATCCCCGGTCGTCGAGGTGTCCCCGGTCGTCGTCGGCTCCGTCGTCGAGGTGTCTCCGCTCGTCGTCGGCTCCGTCGTCGATGTCGTCGGCTCCGTCACCGTCACCGGCCCCGTGCTCTCGGTCGTCGTCGAGGTGCTCGTCCCCTCGCTCGCGGTAGACGTCATCGACGTCGAGGTCGTGCCCGTCGCCGCCGACGTGCTGCCCTGAGTCCCGGTCACGGTCGCGGTGCTCGCCGTCGCGCCCGTCGCCGAGTCCGTCATCGCCGAGTCATCACCGCTACAGCCGGTGACCGCTATTGCAGCAGCGATCGCGACCTTGATGACGGCAAGAGATGGATGGGGACGCTCAGCTCCGTACATACCTCCTCGTACTACAAAGCGCCGGCCTCCGCGTGCTCGTTGAAACCGCCGCGGCGTCGACAGGCCGCGCGACCCCCCCCCGGCAGGCCAGCCCCCTCAGAACGCGCCGAGAACGGCCGAACAGAGGGGCGCGGTGAGTACGCGAGCGTGCCTTCCTCGATCTGAACGGGCAGCTCATCCCCCGCTTGACTTAGGCCGATCCGCGAGCCGAGCAGTCCGGCCCCTGGGGCGAGGACGTCGGACCGCTCGCGACCAACCCTGACTCGAAGCGCCGACCTACCAGGCGAGCTGGCCGTCGACCTGCGTCGACTTGCGCGCGACGGGGTTCACGAGGACTCCGTCGATCCACAGCCGGTCGCCGTCGAGCCAGCGCACGTCGCTCTCCCCCACGGCCCCCATGCTGCCGAACCCGTCGGTGACGACGTCCTCGGCGGTCACCGGCTTGAGCGCTGGAGTGTCGCCCATGAGCCCCAACACCTCACCGCTTTGCAGGTCGATCAAGAAGAGCTCGCGGTGAATGTAGTCCCCCTCGGAGGTCGGACCCGAGACCAGGACGAAGCGCCCGCTGCCGGACCGCCCCTCCTCCGAGGCACACCCGGCGGAGCGCGAGTCGTCATCGCTGATGTCGACGTCCGCACCGCAGAGGTGCTTCGCCGTCTCATGCTTGGGAGCGCCCCTGGGAAAGAGCGACAAGCTCTCAGCGCTCCAGTCCCACGCCCACTTCGACCGGGCGATCGCCCCGGGCTCGGGCCCCGCCGCCAGGGTCCCACCGCAGACGAGCGCCGAGCCCTGGGCGCACTCGGTGATGTTGTCGAGCTCCAGGCTGGAGTCAACGCGGCCAGACTCGATGTCGACGCGAAACACGAAGCTCACATCGGCCATGTTGGCGTTGCGGTCGGCGATGGTCAGGCAGGCCTGCCCCTTCGCCCGGTTGACCACAAATGACTCGTCGGAGTGCACGCCCAAGGAGACCTCCGCCTCGGCGCTCGGGCTGAGCTTGCAGCCGCCACCGTCAAAGCCTGTGGGAATTTTCGCGACCTCCTTGACCGCGCCCGAGGGGCTGTACCGTTTCAGGGAGAGCGTCCCCTCGGTCTCCTCCAAGAAGAGAACCGAACCATCATCGAGCTTCCTCGGTCGGAGCGCGGGCGTCTTGGTCCACTGCGAGACCATCTTGCCGTCCAGGTCAACCTCGCGCAGGCCTTCGTCGCCGCCCACCAACAGGCGGGTACCCGCGGTTGCGCTGGCGTCGACCGAAGCCTGGTCGTCAGCTCGGATTGGCGCGGGCGCGGGAGCCGTCTCGGCGACAGCGGGCTCCGCAGGCGAAGCGACCGCAGAGGAGGGAGCCTGCGCGGAGGAGGCCGGTTCGCCCGCAGGTGCGCCGCAGGAGAAGAGAGCGATGGACAAGGAGCCGAACGCGAACCGTCTTGAAGCCTGAGACACACGCCGGAGTGCCTCACGGCCGGGCAAAAGTCTAGGTCCGCTGCGCGTCCCGTGCCCGCGCCGACGCCCCTGGACAAGCTCAGGAGCGCGCGAGAGCGGCTCGGCTCAACTCAACACCTATCGCCACTGCGCCGCCTAGTGCAGTGTATCCCATGCACTCAGACACAACCTCGACGGTGCCCGACTACGCCCAGCACTCCGTCGCCTGGTTTAGGCGCATGCTGATGGTCGTCGGCGTCGTCATGGCGATGCTCCTCTTCGCCAGGCTCACCAGGTCCGAGTCCATCCCCTTTGACCTGACCTACGAGGCGCAAGAGGGCATGAAGAGCGTGGGTTGGTGGCTGATCGGGCTGGCCGTCCTGTTCTCGCTGGTCGCCGCCGTCAAGGGCCTCAAGGCCTGGCGGCACGACCAAGGCCTCGGCAAAGTGTTTTGGCTGTCGCTTCTGAGCGTACCCGGCATCCCGATCGGAATCCTGTTGTGGGCCGCGGCGCTCTTTGGCGCACCGAGCTTCGGCCACGGCCGCCCCCTCCGCCTTCGCGGCCGAAGCATCACACCGCGCCTTCGCATGGGGAGCGACTGGAGTCGCGGACCCGCTCCGAGCTGCGACCGACTCGACAGGGCGACTCGAGACGCGCTCGAGGCCCTCTGGCTGGACGATGCCCGCAGTGAGCACGCCTCAGTCCCCGCCTTTGCCCGCATGTCCTGGATCCTCGCGGCCTTTGGCGCCCCGGCGGAGCTCCTCGAGGGGAGCCACCGCGCCGCCCTGCAGGAGATCAAGCACACCCGTAGCTGCTTCGCGCTCGCGTCGGGCTACGGTGGTCGCACCCACAGCGTCGAAGCCATGCCCGAGCTCTTGCGTCTCGGAATCGACGCGGGCCCCCAAGCGTGGGCTCAGCTGGCGATCGAGAACATCACCGATGGCTGCCTGACCGAAACGTTCAACGCGCGGGTCGCCGCCTATGGGGCCGCTCGGTGCACCGACAAAGC
>Ga0316189_10002642_pt1 | contig 17528 bp, 13 predicted proteins | sample LowCovwburrow_MG_FD_204930 | JGI IMG/M metagenome (GOLD analysis project Ga0316189, IMG submission 204930) | Coastal sediment microbial communities from Maine, United States - Lowes Cove worm burrow | ecosystem: Environmental > Aquatic > Marine > Coastal > Sediment | place: USA: Maine...
ATACATCGCTTCTACGCCTATATTGCGTCAAGTTTGATCCTTTGGGTGATGGTAATTCGTTTGTTTTTAATCATTATTTAAAGGTGTAAGTATTTCTTGTAAGAGTCACGGATACTAATAGCCAATAGCGCGACTTGCAGGGCATCGCGACAAACGAGGCCGCATACATCGTAATGAGTGCTGAGGTGTTTGCGAGTGCCACAATGCGCGAGGCTTTGGATTATACGAAACACACCTTTTTATTAACCTTTGCTTTAGTTTCATGGTAAAGGTGGAGTCTTTCATGTAGGCTGCGCGGGATCAGAACCAGAGAAAAATCCTTATGAATTTTGCCGACCTAGGCCTATCAAAACCACTACTCGATGCCATTGAATTACAAGGCTACACTGAACCGTCGCCTATTCAGGCGAAAGCGATACCTCATGTTATTGCAGGTAGAGACGTGATGGCTGCAGCACAAACGGGCACTGGCAAAACGGCTGGTTTTACACTACCTATTCTACACCGTCTCAGTAACACACCAAAACCTTCAGGTAAGGGTAATCAGGCGCGTGCTTTGGTATTGACGCCAACTCGTGAGTTGGCTGCGCAAGTAGCGGCAAGTGTTGAGACATATGGTCAAAACCTAAAGATTAAAACCGCTGTGGTGTTTGGTGGCGTTAAGATCAATCCGCAAATGCAGAAGCTACGAGGAGGCGTTGACGTTTTAATTGCTACTCCTGGCCGCTTATTAGACTTGCACAATCAAAATGCTGTTCAGTTTGATCAGCTTGAAGTGTTAGTGCTTGATGAGGCAGATCGCATGTTGGACATGGGGTTTATTCACGATATTAGACGTATCATCAAGATGCTGCCGAAAAAACGTCAAAACTTGTTATTCTCGGCAACTTTTTCGAACGATATTCGTCAATTAGCGAAAACTATCGTACACGACCCTATCGAGGTATCGGTAAGCCCTGCAAATAGTACAGTAGACAGTGTTCAACAAAGTTTAATAGCGGTTGAAAAGACTGACAAGACCAACGTACTGACACGCCTAATTGTTGAAAATGATTGGTTTCAAGTGCTGGTCTTCTCTCGAACTAAGCATGGTGCCAATCGTTTAGTTAAACAGTTGCTCGCTAAAGGTGTCGAGGCGTCGGCGATCCACGGTAACAAAAGCCAAGGTGCACGCACTAAGGCACTGGCCGAATTCAAGGCGGGTAAAGTAAGAGTGTTGGTTGCCACTGATATTGCTGCTCGAGGAATCGATATCGACCAGCTACCTCATGTGATTAACTTCGATCTGCCGCAGGTAGCAGAAGATTATGTGCATCGTATAGGTCGTACGGGTCGTGCTGGCGCAACAGGTGAAGCTATATCCCTGGTTTCACATGACGAATTTAAGCTTCTTGTAGCGATTGAGCGACTGATTAAAAAAGAGGTGCCTCGCAAGCATCTTGACGGCTATCAACCGCTGAATGATTTACCGGGGTCAAAGGGTGACTTTCGTGACGTAAAGCCAAAGAAGCCAAAGAAGCCAAGGAGCAGTGTTGGTAACTCTAGTAATGGGAAACCAAGTGGAAGAGCAAAGGAGAATGCTAGGTCTGACGGTGGTGGAGCACAAAGGAGCCGTAAGAAGCGCAGCTCAAACTCCAAACCACAGTCGAACAGTGCAACTCCCTCTCGTGCTGGGCGTAATGCGCGGCGCGCTAAAGCCACTAAGAGAGTAACGTCAAACCGATCAAGTAATACGGTTGGCTAGTGTGTCTTTGTTTGATCGGTTTTCGCTAACACAGCGATCGCTTATTCCTTCGTTAGCAGGGCTTGTGTTTTATGGATTATGGGCCTTTTTGGTTAACATTATGCACGGCCCTCAAGCAGCGATAAAAGCCGCTTGGGTACAGGGAGCGTACAGTTTTTTGGTAACCTTAGGCATGACCTTAATGCTTGAAGCTATGTATCGAAGTTTGTTAAAGGTGACCGGTTTATATTGGTTTAGTGGCTTTGTTAGCGTTATTATATGCTGCGCGCTGGTATTTACTGGTTCATGGATACTGAATGTGGCGGCGGGAACACCGGAAGTTTTTGAGACTGTTATTCTTGGTTACATCATTGGGCTGATATACAGTTCGGTTTACGTTTTTGGGCTTTTAAGGAAAAGAAAACCCTAATTATTGCGTACTTGTGTTTTGACTAAAACTATCCTTAATTTTAGTCGAGTCGTGCATTAAATTAGTAAGGATCACGCTCTAACTGCGGTCTATATCAGCAACTTTTTTTAAACGATTCAGCTTCATATATTTTAATGAATATCGCCCTATTTATTCTGCTTATTTATATTGTTGCGGTCATGCAAATGCATTACCGCGGCAAAGTCCGCTTAAGTCCTGCTCGACAATTTCTGACCCACACCAATTACCTTGCACCCTACAATCTTCTGATGAATCTTTTTTCAACGTTGCCTAATAGGCCGTTATTGAATATAGATGATCTGGCTGAGTTACGAGTGTTGCGCGACAACTGGGAAGTTATACGTGATGAGGCCTTAGACTTAGCGGCACAAGGGGAAATTAAAGCGGCCGACGGCCTGAACGATGCCGGCTTTAATTCGTTTTTTCGAAGCGGTTGGACCCGCTTTTACTTAAAATGGTATGGCGAGCCACTTGATTCAGCTAACCGACAGTGCCCGAAAACACTTGAGATTTTGAAACAAGTGCCCTCGGTCAAAGCGGCTATGTTCGCTAGCTTGCCCGCCGGTGGTTCGTTGACAGCGCATCGAGACCCGTTCGCGGGCTCATTGCGTTATCACTTGGGTTTGGTGACGCCGAACCATGACGACTGCTATATTTTGGTCGATGGTGAAAAACATGTTTGGCATGATGGCAAGGATGTTTTGTTCGATGAAACCTATATTCATGAAGCGCATAATAATACCGATATCAATCGTATTATCTTATTTTGCGATGTTAACCGCCCGATGAAACTGGGTATCATCAACAAGTTAAATAACTTTATGAGCTCGACGTTGATGAGGGCCGCCGCGACACGCAATGAACAAGGTGAACCAATTGGAGTGGTTAATCGAGTGTTTGCAAAAGTGTATTCTATACGCGTAGTTGCTCGACGAATTAAACGTTGGAATAAGCCTTTTTATCGGTTCCTTAAGTACACATTGTACCTAACGATGCTGTATTTAATATTTTTCTGGTAGTCCATCGCTTAGCCCCGTCTTAATAATTTACAAGCTAGGTAAACAGCATATTCAGTAACTCTCACTACTTGGGGTGAGAGAGATAGCTGTGGTACTCTGACTACATCATTAAAGAACTATGAGAGCCAGCGTGAGCACAATAAAACGACTACCAAAGTGGTGTTTTTCAACATTGCTTATTTTGACGATCTCGGGATGTGCTAGCGTGCCTTCCGAAAAACCATCGGATTCTGATGAGTCCTCATCGGTAAGCCCATTTGCCTCTACCTATCTTGTTCCACAGGCGCCCGCAACGGTTATTCGGGGTGCTACGTTGTTGACCGGCACAGGTCAGCAGCTGGATAATGCGGACATTTTATTTAGCGATGGGAAAATCACCGCCTTAGGCTCGGCGGTAAAGGCACCCGCGGAAGCCGTTGAGATAAACGGCGCAGGTCTTTGGGTCACCCCTGGCATCATTGACGTGCATTCACATATGGGGGTTTACTCCAACCCCTCAGTTAGGGCTCACTCTGATGGTAATGAAGCGGTAGCACCTGCGACTGCGAAGGTTTGGGCGGAACATTCTGTATGGCCGCAAGACCCTAATTTTGAAAAAGCACTTGCTGGCGGCGTGACAACGGCGCAGATTTTACCTGGCTCTGCGAATCTGTTTGGTGGTCGTGGAGTAACGCTTAAAAATGTTCCATCAGTAACCATGATGGGTATGAAGTTTCCGGATGCGCCGCATTCCTTGAAGATGGCTTGTGGTGAAAATCCTAAACGTGTTTATGGCGACAAAGGTGGCCCATCAACTCGCATGGGTAATATGGCCGGCTATAGAAGCGCTTGGATCGCTGCTAAGGCTTATGATAAATCTTGGACAGAATACGAAGAGAAAGTTGCCAAGGGAGATAAAAGCGCAGAAGCACCGAGCCGCGACCTTGAGATGGAGACATTGCGTGGAGTGTTAAAGGGCGATATTAAAATTCACAACCATTGCTATCGTGCCGATGAGATGGCCAATATGATTGAACTTTCTAAAGAGTTCGGGTATCAAATTACTGCCTTTCATCACGCTGTAGAGGCTTATAAGATCGCTCCGCTGCTGGCGAAAAATGATATTTGCGCGGTAGTTTGGGCTGATTGGTGGGGTTTTAAGCAAGAAGCCTATGACATGATCAGAGAAAACGCGCCGTTAATTGAACTAGCAAACGGCTGTGCGATTATACACTCAGACGACGAAACCCAGATTCAGCGTTTACCTCAGGAGGTTGGCAAGGCGATGGCTGCGGCAAACCGAATGGGGATGAACCTAACTGCAGCACAAGTGATTAAATGGGTGACGAGTAACTCGGCAAAATCAATAGGCTTAGATGATCGAATTGGCAGCTTGAAGGAAGGCATGAATGCTGATGTGGTTCTATGGAGTGGTAATCCACTTAGTGTCTATTCTAAAGCTGATAAGGTTTGGATTGATGGCGTATTGCGGTTTGACCGATCAATGCCTGTGCTAAATCATACTAGCGATTTTAATTTGGGAATTATCACGCCCACGGGAGACCGACCATGAAAAAATTAATAATAACGAATTTACTCGTAAGTCTGGTCATAACTATGCAACTAAGTTGCATGGGAGTGGCAAATGCCTCAGACATACTGATTAAGAATGCTCGGATCGTCGACGGTTCAGAACGTGGGCCAAATGAACTTACTGATATTTTGGTCAAAGGCTCAATGATTGTCGGGCTCGGTAATGGTTTGTCTGCACCACAAGGTGGCCGTGTCATCGATGCGGCCGGAAGACCTGTCTCTACGGGCTTGTTTAACGCCGATACTCAACTCGGCATTATTGAGTTGGGCTCAGTAGCCGGCACTGTAGACAGTCGTACCTCTAACGAGAACATTACTGCTTCGCTGCAAGTGAGTGACGCATTTAATCCCAGTTCAGTGGTCATCGCCTATAATCGCAGCTTGGGTATTTCCCATAGTTTGATTCAACCGAGCAATGGTGCGGGTATTTTTGCTGGAAGTGCTGCGGTGGTTAAACTTAGCAACACCGGTAATATAGTGGTCAAAAAGGCGGCAATGGTGGTGAGCTTAGGCCAAGCAGGTAGTGAACTAGCGGGTGGATCCCGTGCCGCCGCAATGTCGCTGCTGCGCGAGGCACTTGAAGATGCCCGAGACTATTCTAAGAATAGAAGTAGCTATGCGAGCGGAAGCCGGCGCGCCTATTCTTTATCGCGGCATGATTTAGATGCGTTGGTTGACGTGGTCCAACGTCGCCAGCCGCTATTAGTGCGAGTCGAACGCGCTGCCGATATTGAACGCATCTTAGAATTTGCTCGGGAACAGAAAATTACACTGATATTATCGGGTGTCTCTGAGGGCTGGCGCGTCGCAAATAAAATTGCTGAGGCAAAAGTGCCGGTGATCTTTGATCCAATTAATAACCTACCAAGCTCGTATGAGACGCTTGGGTCAAGGCTTGATAATGCCAGATTACTGCACGATGCCGGTGTTAAATTGATGTTTACTGGTATGGGCTGGCAAAATACCCACAATGCTTATTTGGTTCGTCAGTCGGCAGGCAACGCGGTTGCCAATGGATTGCCGTACAACGTTGCGATCCAAGCGATCACGTCAAACCCAGCACAAATTTTCGGGATTCCTGGCTACGGCCAGATTAAAGTCGGTGCCGATGCGACCCTGGTGCTCTGGTCAGGTGACCCATTGGAGGTAATGAGTAATCCAGATTTAGTACTCATTGATGGTCAAGAATATTCATTAGAAAGCCGCGCGACACGTTTGCGTGATCGCTATTATAAGCGAGCAATCAAGTAATGCCTCGCCGGCTGTCTAAGCGTTGATGCGCTATGTCTGAAACCGATGCCCGCTATAGTCGTCAACAGCAGGTTGCTTACTTTGGTGCCGGTTCGCAAACGCGACTTAAGGATGCGCGTGTATTGATTGTCGGCGTTGGTGGGCTTGGTTCTCCGGTGAGTTTATTTCTAGCTGGAGCAGGGGTTGGCAAATTAATTTTAGTCGACCACGATGTTGTTAGTCTCTCGAATTTACATCGCCAAATCTTGTTTCAAGAAAGCGATGTCAATCAGCCTAAAGTAGTCGCGGCCAAGAAACGCTTGAGTGCCTTGAATAGCGAGCTTGAGATCAAGGTGGTCAACACCGCTTTAAGCCCAAGTAATGCAAAAGAGTTAGTCGATCAAGCAACAGTCGTGGTCGATGCCGCGGATAATTTTTTAGCAAGTTATCTTCTGAGTGATCTTTGTTTTGCCAGCCGAACACCGTTGGTGACCGCCTCGGTACTAACAACGCATGGGTATTTGGGCGTTTTCTGCGGAACTACTGATCGACCGGCTCCAAGCCTTAGAGCCGTGTTCGCGTCACCTTCAAAGGCCGCCGCTAATTGCAATACGGCAGGTGTCACTGGGCCGAGTGTTGGTATTATAGGCAGCTACCAAGCGCAAGAAGTTTTAAAGGTTATCTTGGCCGACCAGAGTCAACTATTAGGCAAGTTAATGACACTGGATCTGTGGAACTACAGTCAGAATATTATTGATTTTTCCAGCGCTGATGAGCCAAAACAGCACGCGCCCATTATCGCTAATAATTCTTTAAATGGAGCCGATCTGCTGCTAGATGTAAGAAGTCAACTAGAGGTAGAAGAGTCCCCGTTTTTCGATAATGCCTTGAATATACCGAACACCGAGTTACAGCAACGGCTTGCCGAGTTAGCAAGTTCGAAAAGAGTAGTGTGCGTTTGTGCCAGCGGCCAACGTGCCCTAGGTGCAGCAAATTTATTGCTCAATAATGGCTTTAGCCGTATTTACGTCACCAGCGCACCCAACAACGTGGAACCTAGTAGCGTGTAAGAGCCGTGATTCGCTGGCCGTTTTAGCTTGAATTACCGAGTCTACTTAGCTTTTGATATCCGATCTGTATTAAGGTGAGACCCCAGCATAACTCGACGAACGGATAAAAATGTCCGTAATGCCGTCACATTTTTAGTTGAAAAATTTGCCAATAGCTAGCTATTGGCTGCATTTTCCGCCTCAATTGAAGACATTCCAAACCATTTTTATCTCGCCCCTGAGTTATGCTGAGGTCTCAAGGTGAAAAAAAGCGTTAATGTAACCGACGTCTAATTAATTCTGAACTTATTGTGAGGGTCGGCCCTCCGATCGTACCAACTATCCAAGAAGGTAATCACAGAGAGCCAGTTACGAGCTATTTACCTCACATCAAAACGATCGAGCATCATCACTTTACTCCATGCTGTGACAAAATCTTTGGCAAAACGCTGTTTCGAATCGTCGTAAGCATACACTTCGGCAATCGCTCGTAGTTCAGAGTTTGAACCAAACACTAGATCTACTGGAGTAGCGGTGTATTTAACCTTGCCGTTGACTCGGTCTATGCCTTGATAGATACCTTCTGCGTCGGATTTTTCCCATACAGTAGACATGTCTAATAGGTTAACAAAGAAATCATTGCTTAGAGTACCTGGCTTATCAGTAAATACCCCGTGGCTAGAGCTATCGGCATTCGCGCCGAGGACCCGCATACCGCCTAAGAGGACGGTCATTTGTGGCACCGTAAGATCAAGCTGGTCAGCTTTATCTATCAGCATCTCGGTTGGCGAGCGATAGCTCGCACTAAGATCAAAGTAGTTACGAAAACCATCAGCGGTAGGCTCAAGCAGGGAAAACGAATTTACGTCAGTCTGAGCTTGGGTTGCATCACCTCGGCCAGCGACAAACGGTACCTCGACTTTCATGCCTGCGTCCATTGCGGCTTTTTCTATCGCCGCTGCACCACCAATAACAATAAGATCGGCGAGAGACACTTTAGTCGCCTTGGATGATTTATGGAAGTCAGTCTGAATAGCTTCAAGTTTTGCCAATACCTTGGCAAGTTCCTTGGGGCTATTAACCTTCCAACCTTTCTGCGGAGCAAGCGCAATGCGTGCACCATTTGCACCTCCGCGTTTGTCACCTGAACGGAAGTTTGATGCTGATGCCCAAGCCGTGCGGACAAGCTCCTGGACGCTTAATCCTGACTTTAAAATGTCACTTTTGAGCGCGGCAATATCATCGGCGCTGACCAAATCGTAGTCAACCGAGGCAATTGGGTCTTGCCATATCAACTCTTCGCTGGGAACTTCCTTACCTAAGTAGCGGCTTCGGGGGCCCATGTCGCGATGAGTTAACTTGTACCATGCTTTGGCAAAAGCCAGTTGATACTCATTAGGATTTGCTAAGAAGCGTTCAGCAATCGCTCGGTAAGTTGGGTCGGCTTTGATCGCTAAGTCTGCCGTTGTCATCACCGGCGGGTTACGCTTTCCCTTAATATGCGCGTCAGCAACAGCAGTATGCATTGATTTATCTGATGGTACCCATTGAATAGCGCCCGCTGGGCTGCGGGTTTGCTGCCATTCGTTATTTAGCAAATTCGATAAATACAAAGTCGTCCAGCGAGTTGGTGCTTGAGTCCATGCCCCTTCTAGTCCACTGGTTACTGTGTCTTCAGAATGACCTTTTCCGCAGGTGTTTTTCCAACCCAAGCCTTGCTCCTCAATCGCCGCGGCAGCCGGTTCAGCCGCTAGGCAGTTGCCAGCCTTATGGGCCCCGTGCATTTTACCAAATGTATGTCCGCCGGCCACTAAGGCAACCACTTCTTCGTCATTCATTGCCATGCGGTTAAAGGCGACACGAATGTTTTTAGCTGAACCTAGTGGGTCTGGAACACCAAGCGGGCCCTCTGGGTTTACATAGATTAAGCCCATATGAGTTGCACCAAGAGGGCGTTGAAGCTGACCATTTTCTTGCTTTCGATCACTGGCAAGCATCTCTACTTCTGGGCCCCAGTAGACTAAATCGGGCTCCCAGTCGTCGGTACGTCCACCGGCGAAGCCGTAGGTCTCAAAGCCCATATTTTCTAAAGCCACATTGCCGGCCAATATCATCAAGTCTCCCCAAGATAATGCTTCGCCATATTTTTGCTTTATTGGCCAAAGTAGACGGCGCGCTTTGTCTAGGTTACCGTTGTCGGGCCAACTATTTAATGGCTCAAAACGTTGTTGAGCACCTTCGCCACCGCCGCGACCGTCTAGGGTTCGGTAGGTACCAGCGCTATGCCAAGACATGCGGATAAAGAATGGGCCATAATTGCCGAAATCAGCTGGCCACCAGTCCTGGGACGTGGTTAGTAGTTTGTCCAGGTCTTTTTTTGCTGCGTCTAGATCAAGGCTTTGAAACGCTTTAGCGTAATTGAAGTCTTCGCCTAGCGGGTTTGAGCGTGAATCGTGGTCACGTAATGCCGATAGATCTAGTTGGTCAGGCCACCAAAATCTATTTTCTTTCGCGGTACCAAGTTTTGTTTCGCCGTTGCCAGTCGCGCCCTTAGGCTTGCTGGTTTCAGAGGCTATCGACGAGCTAACTGAAAGCGAGCACATAGCGACAAATACCGCAGTGGTTAATAGTGTAGTTAGGTTCATAAATTTTTTCCTCAGAGTGTTTACGGTTATAGGTTGCTTCCTTTTTATTTAAAGATTGTTAATTTCATAGTTAGCGACGGTTTTCGCGCTCCAGTCCAGCAAGTTGCGCGATGTAAAAAGCATAGAACATGTAATACGTGAAAATTGATTTAATAAATGGATAATGATGATCTAAAATATAGTTCGTAGAAGGTAAAAGTGAGGGGTGTTGATAATCATGAGGACTTCGTGCATGGTTAGAAGAGCCTTTTCGCATTGGGGGTTCTATGGCTGGAATTTTGGCGTAATATCTTTTATTGGGCTGTGATAGCTGCTAAACATTGTGACAGTAATTTTGCTATTCTCAGCTGTTAAGTGGGCTCCTCGATAGCGTAGCGCGTGCGGTCTGACAATAAGAATCAAAAAGCCGTATATGTTAGTGAAAATACGTGCTTAAATTGCGGGGCTTGAACGTGCTGTTTGCTTATTCCTTTTTTTCTCTTAATTTGAATCCGAATATCAAAAGTCTGCATCTAAGCTTATGAGAACGTTATTACGAACGTTTTATAACACTGGAGAAATACTATGAAACATTTACTATTTATTTGCGCACTCGCTATTGCTGCGCTGTCGATACCGGCTTTTGCTCAAGAGAACGAAACAGCGGTGCAAGACTCAGTTGCTCAATTTGAGAAAAGCATCGAACAGGGCATCAATGTTAAGTTGGACCTTGAATTAGATGATGAGGTTGATGTGGACGATAAGATCCAATCAATTGTTAGTTTGGTGACTAAAATCGACGAGGAGGCTGGTAAAGAACTGGAGTTAGAGCTTAAAGGCCTTAGTGATGAAGAAAAAGCTGAGTTGGGAGATGCGCTCAATCATGGTTTAAGAATCGATGGTGATTTTGATAATTTTCCCATCGCCGTTCTGTTCATTGCGGTGCCGGCGGTGGTTCTCTTCCTAGGCACGCCACTATTTATAGTAATTGCCTTGTTAGCGGCCGGAAATCGAAAGCGTAAGCAGAAGATGGAGATTGTTGATATGTATATTAAGAGTGATCGAGATATCCCTGAGCATGTTATTACGGCTCTCGATAGTGGTGGCTCTGCAAGTTCACTGAAAAGCGGTTTAACATTAACAGCCGTTGGTATTGGTATAGTCGCAGCATTTAATGCGCTTGGTGCAGAAGAAGTAGGTGGCTTCGGACTGATCCCAATGTTTTTAGGCATCGCTAGACTTATCTTCTGGTTCTTAGTTGAAAGAAAAGTTGAAACAAATGTCGTATCTGAAAATAACTTGATAGAAGACACAAATTCATAAGCATATTTATAACGAATTAGTTGATAAATATCGTGAAAAGACAAGACCTTACTACCTTGGAAGAAGCACAGTTGGTCGAGCTTGCCGTTAGCAAGAACGACCAACTAGCGTTTGCTGAACTGGTTAATAGGCATCAGTCAAACCTGCGTTATTCACTCCGTCAGTTAACGGACTGGAACGAGGCGCTGGCGGATGACTTAGCGCAAGACACGTTCATTCAAGCATTTAAAGAGTTAGCTAAGTTTCGACAACAAGCCAAGTTCTCCAGTTGGCTTTATCGAATTGGCTACAACGTCTTTTTGCAGCATGTGCGCAAAAAAGCACTTGATACGCAATCGTTAGATGATAACCCACTACTAGGTAATCAAATAGAACAGGGCCCTGAGCATGACGAAGCATCAGAGGTTCATCATAAGGTAGCTAAATTATTAGCAACTTTGGAGCCAGAGCGGCGCTCTGTGCTACACTTGTTTTTACATCGTCAAAACACACACCAAGAAATATCTGATATCATGGGTGTTCCGTTAGGCACCGTAAAAACCCATATCAACCGAGGCCGTGTGGTCTTGCAAGATGGTTTACAAGCATGGGGAGGTTAATATTATGAACAATGAAACAACTTATAGAACTGATCAGGATCCTTTAGATGCCCTATTTGCAAGCGCAAGGCAGGCACAGCCGGACCTGATGGACCATAGCTTTACTAAAATATTAGTGAATAGCTTACCTAAGGTTAATTTTATGGCACAAAAAGAAAGTGCTAGAAAAGGCCTTTCTTTTGACCTGATAGGTGCCGTTATCGGTTTATTGATGGCCTATATATTCATTGATCGAGCATCGTTAGTGAGCGCATTTGTTGGTTTGATACCTGAGAGCCTAGTGATATCGCCGTTGTTAGTTATCAGTGCGGTTGCTGCCGTAGGGTTTTCGAGTGTCGTTGCTTGGTGGATGGTCGAAGACGACTCTTTTTAAACTACTTTCTTAATCAGAGGCTCCTTAATCGACAGTGTGCGAACTGATCACTATGAATGATGCTCTTGCCGCAATTTATTTGGTCGCCTATCTAGCTACTAGCTTTCAATAAAATTCGACCTATCTCATTGAAAAGGCCTCAGAACTATGTTTGTTCTGGGGCCTTTTTATATTTTCTTTAGCTCGAGTTATGTAATTCGACTGTTTAGTTGTTCGGGCAGTTTACTTTTTTGCTAGACAGTTGCTAGACGGCCAGTCGTGAATTAGATAAATTGAAGATAATAATAATCATGAGTCTGGCCCGATTGAAAGGCACACACTCTAACCAATTACGCTTTGAATTTCTCAAATCGTAATATCTACCAATATGAGGAGCCCCTATGTTAGGACTAATGATGAATGATCAATTGACGATTACATCGCTAATGCGTCACGGGCGTGTAATCAATGGAGGCAGTAAAATTGTCTCAGTTGTTCACGATAACCCGCATCATGTTTATACCCAGGCAGAGTGTTATGACAGAGCTGGACAATTGGCCGGTGCGTTAAAAACTCTAGGTTTACAGCCGGGTCAAACAGTCGGAACGTTGGCTTGGAACGATTATCGTCATATGGAAGCATATTATGGTATTGCCTGCAGCGGCGCGGTTTGCCACACCATTAATCCTCGATTATTTCCTGAGCAACTGGTTTATATCATCAACCACGCAGAAGACAGGTTTCTTTTGGTGGACCCGATGTTTGTTCCTCTTATCGAGGCCATCAGTGATCAAATTAGTATCGACGGTCTCGTTATTATGGCCGCCGAGGAGGGCATGCCTGAAACCTCTTTGGCCAATGTTTATTGCTACGAAACACTGTTGGCAGCGCAAGGCAAAGACTTTGATTGGCCCGAGCTTGATGAACAAGCAGCGTGTTCATTGTGTTACACATCCGGCACCACAGGTAACCCTAAGGGAGTGCTTTACTCACATAGGGCCTTAGTATTACAAACCTATGCTTGTTGCTTAGGCGACGGCATGGGCTTGATGTCACACGACGTAGTCTTGCCGGTCGTGCCTATGTTTCATGTAAACGCTTGGAATATGCCTTACTCAGCTGCTTTGGCCGGCTTCAAGTTAGTATTTCCAGGATCCAAGATGGGCGATGGCGCTGCGTTACAAAGCCTAATTGAGTCTGAGGTTGTGAGCTATGCGATAGGGGTGCCAACAGTCTGGTTAGCATTGCTTACCTATCTGAAGGAAACTGGGAAAAAAATTCCCAGCCTAAATAGGATAGGCGTGGGCGGTTCTGCGTGTCCGCTGAGCACTATGAAAGAGTTTGAAGAATTATTCGGAGTGGCTACGATAGCTGGTTGGGGAATGACAGAAATGGCACCGTTGGGCACCTTCAATAATCCAAAGTATCCTCGAGATCATTACACTAATGACGAATATGACAAGCTGCGCGTCAGAGCTGGCCCTGCGGTGTTTGGAGTGTCTATGAAGATTGTCGATGAAAATGATCAAGAGGTAGCTTGGGACGGCGTGGCTTTTGGTGCACTGAAGGTGCGCGGCCCTTGGGTAATTGAGCGGTACTTTAAGCATAACGAGTCAGCTTTAGATGAAAATGGTTGGTTTGACACCGGTGATGTCGCCAGCATTAATTCTGATGGCAATATGACTATTACCGATCGTACAAAAGATGTGATCAAATCCGGTGGCGAATGGATATCCTCTATCGATCTAGAGAACTGTGCTGTGGGTCACCCCGGTGTCGCCGAAGCGGGTGTGATTGGCATTGCACATCCGAAGTGGGACGAGCGCCCCTTATTGGTGATCGTACGTCAGCCTGGAGTTGATGAGGTTAGTGGTGAAGAGGTGCTAAGGTTTATGCAAGGTAAAATTGCCAAATGGTGGATGCCTGACGAGGTGGCCTTCGTTGACAAGTTACCGAAGACCGCGACTGGTAAAATTCACAAAGTAGGCCTTCGCCAGCAATTTTCCGACTTTCGATTTAGCGGTACCTAGCCACCGATTTAATGGTCGGGTACTGGTCCAGTACTGTCTCTAATCACCAGTCGGTGTGGCAGTATTGCCATTGGTTTTTTAATTTCTTTACCGTCAATGATATCGAGTAAAACTTCAACACATTGCTGGCCAATTTCGGCACCGGGTTGAGCGATTGTGGTAAGTGCAGGTGAAAAATATTTGGCGAATTTTATATCGTCAAAGCCAACGACAGAAATATCATCGGGAATGCTGAAGTTGTGTTCTTTCAAAGCGTAGAGGCAGCCTATGGCTGTCTCGTCACACATGCAAAAAATTGCTGTAGGCCTTTTCTTTGCAAGCAAAACCTCTTTGGTAATCGCGGATCCGGCTTCTAAGGTATAAGCTCCCTCATAGATGAGTTGCGGTTGCACTGTTAAGCCAGATGAAAGTATTGCTTGTTTATATCCTTGTAGCCTCTGTGTGGTACTTGGCGAGCTAATATCGCCGGTAATTACCGCTATGTCAGTATGCCCTAGGTCGATTAAGTGCTGAGTAAGCTCTTGACTCGCTTTAACATTGTCAATTGTAACCAATGGCACGATGTGATTACGCTTGAGTTAAATGTATCGTTGATATCAGGAATGATCACGATTATATTTCCAGTTTTCGACATGCGTAGGCTCGCGCCCATCTTATTTGGTCGGTAACCGGCGAGTTTCGCTGCGGCCTGAACCCTTTTTCGCATTGCGGTCGATACTCGATCGGGGTTGCTAAGCGCTCGTGATACTGACGCGGTAGAAATGCCGAGATTTTACGCTAGCTATCTAGATGAATGTGCAAAAGCAATCGAGAACGGCGTGAACCTCAAAGGCTACTTTACTTGGTCGTTTATGGATAATTTTGAATGGGCCTCTGGCTATGAGAAGCGCTTCTGATTGCATTACGTTGATTTCGAAACGGGTGTCCGAACTCCAAAAGAAAGTGCCAAGTGGTTTCGGGCCTCAAGGTGATGAGTAGCTTATCTTTATTCGAGTGAGAAAACTCTAATTGGTGTAAGCATGACGCTCGGCGCGGCTCAAATAGAAAGCTACCATGGCTGCTATCGTGAGCAGTGCGGCGGCGGCAAAAGGCGCACCAGGCAAGTAGTAGATCGTATCTGCCTTGGTGAACTGTTGAAATGTGTAGGTCATAATCAGCGGGCTAACAATCGACGATATCGCGATAACCGAGGCAAATACACCTTGAAGCTCGCCCTGTTCTTCATCACTAACTTGGTCAGCCATCATGCCTTGTAGGGCAGGGCCTACAACCGCTCCTAAGGCAGTGATTGGCATACCTATAAAAACTAGCCAACTATTATCAACAACGATTAAAAAAGCGAACGCTAGAACGGATATAAGCATACCAATAATGGCGGTGTGTTCTACGCCGAGCTTGCGTATCATAATGCCCAAGATCACCACCTGAATGAAGGCGGCACAAATACCGTAGACAGCTAAACTTATACCTATCATCTTGGGACCCCACGAAAATTTCTCGATCGTGAAGAAGCTCCAAACAGATGGGTAAACATGATTTGCGGTCGAGTAAATTAGCACTACGAGCATAAGGCTGCCGATCATTGGTAGGTTGCGGATCCTCAGCAAAGTAGTAAACGGGTTGGCTCTTGCCCATTCAAATTTTCGTCGCTGATTCTGTTCTAAGGTTTCGGGCAATACTAGAAGCCCAAAGGCCGCGTTCATAAGCGCCAGAGTGCCAGCGATGATGAACGGCATACGAATACCGAATTCAGCTAGAATTCCACCGATAGCGGGGCCTAACACAAAACCAATACCGAACGCACCGCCGATATAACCAAAATTAGCAGAACGTTGCCCTTTGGCCGAGCTATCTGATAGATATGCGGCCGCAGTTGAGTAAGTTGCGCCCGTGATACCAGATACGATTCGGGCAATAAACAACAACAATAAAGTCGGTGCTATAGCCATTAAGAAATAGTCTAAGCCCATAAAGACCAGTGACACGATCAATACCGGGCGGCGACCAAATCGGTCAGAGAGATTGCCAAGAAAAGGGCCAAAAAGAAATTGCATCGCCGCATATGAGGTGGTCAAGAGTCCGCCCCAGAGTGCTGCATCGGCGATTGATGTTTGACTAACTTCTTGAATCAACTCAGGCATAACGGGCATGATCAAGCCAATGCCGATGGCATCAAGCATAACCGTTACGATAATGAAGAAGAGTGGTGCTTTTTTATTCACGGTGGGGTTGGGGTTTTTATCGAGGCGAGCTTGAGTGGCAATTAGTGGGGCGAATATGGCTCTAAATTGCCATAAATTCTTCAACAAAGGCCAAGTGTAAGGCCTTTTCGTTAATGAATAAATGCGTTTCTGCTCAAGGCGCGTTAATATCCCGTGCAATGCAAACTGCAAACTATTTAGGTCGTGGCAATTATGTCTGATTACCAATTTTCATCACTCAAGTTAAATCCTCAATTACAAGATAATTTGGGCTCGCTTGGTTTTAATTCGATGACTGCGATACAGGCACAAAGCTTGCCGATGATTCTAGCAGGCAAAGATGTTATCGCTCAGGGCCAGACTGGCTCAGGTAAGACCGCAGCGTTTGGTTTAGGCATACTGAACAAGTTAGACGCAAAACTATTCAAAGTTCAGTCTTTGGTGCTTTGCCCAACACGCGAGTTAGCGGAGCAGGTATCCGGCGAAATTCGTCGATTGGCGCGCGGTATTCCCAACGTTAAAGTGGCCACTCTTTACGGCGGCACACCGATTAAGGCGCAAGCGTCATCGCTGCAAAAGGGAGTTCATATAGTTGTTGGCACCCCTGGGCGAATCGATGATCACCTGAATAAAGGCACATTAGATTTATCTAGTATGGACACATTAGTGCTAGATGAGGCTGATCGTATGCTCGACATGGGTTTTCAGAAAACTATAGAAGCCATCATTGATGCGGTTCCATCACGGCGACAAACCTTGTTATTCAGCGCAACTTACCCGAAAGGTATTAAGGCTATCGCAGAAACTATTATGCAAAACCCAAGTATTGCAGAAGTTGCCCCAACTCAAGATACGGTTCGGGTCGATCAAGCTTTTTTCTTGGTCGACAATGAGAACGATCGCTTACAGTCATTAAAATTGTTGTTATTGGATAATAGGGGTAAGCAATGTGTGGTGTTTTGTAATACTCGCCAAGACACCCAAACGGTCGCCGGAGGTTTAAAGAGCGCCGGATTTAGTGCCGCTGCTTTACACGGTGATATGGAGCAAAAAGATCGTGATCAGACGCTTATTCGTTTTTCAAACAGCAGTATCAATATATTAGTAGCCACCGACGTTGCCGCACGGGGTCTTGACATAGATACTTTGGCTCTGGTGTTTAACTACCATCTTCCAAGAGAGTTAGAAGTCTATACTCATCGTATTGGTCGAACGGGTCGTGCCGGTGAGAAGGGTCAAGCGTGTTCGCTGTTTCAAGTATCAGAGCAGTTTCGAGTAGATCAATTAGAAAGCTATCTAGAGGCTGAAATACGCCCAAGTGACTTGCCGCTGATTGAGTTATTGAGTCAGGCGCC
>Ga0316189_10002643_pt1 | contig 17524 bp, 13 predicted proteins | sample LowCovwburrow_MG_FD_204930 | JGI IMG/M metagenome (GOLD analysis project Ga0316189, IMG submission 204930) | Coastal sediment microbial communities from Maine, United States - Lowes Cove worm burrow | ecosystem: Environmental > Aquatic > Marine > Coastal > Sediment | place: USA: Maine...
GTTTGGAATATGGCCGTCAGATCAAGTAATATCAAAAAGGAACTTATATTCCATTCGGACAGGGGTTCACAATACGCCAGTTACAGGTTTACCGATATCCTTAAAAGTTATAATGGATCGGTAAAACAAAGTATGAGCAGAAAAGGCAATTGCTGGGACAATGCGGTGGCAGAATCGTTCTTTAAAAGTTTAAAGGTGGAATGGGTGTACAACCAAGATTACCATCTTAGGTCGGAGGCAGAACTATCGGTATTCCGATGGATAGAAACATGGTACAACAGAAGAAGGATACACTCCTATTTGGGATAAAATCGATAGAAGAATTTGAAATAGAAACGTTTAATCAAAAAGTAGCTGCATGACCCTTATCTAATTCCTCAGTCTTATTTCTATAAGTAATCAATCGGCCCTTATTAATATTAGACCATTTTAGGTTCCTTATTTCCGCAAAACCCAAGGTACTTTTAAACCCTTATAAATCTTTTGATTATAATGGTTTTTCTTTTTTAAGCACCGGAATGGAAACAAAGTACACGCATTATGATTCATCAAGATTATCAGCTATATTAGTGATATCCAATCTCCTCGATTTGGGATTATGATCGTTGAATTTCTTGTAGAAAAAGTCTGGATCTTTTAACAAAACTGATTTTTATGAAATACAGTAGAAAAACTTTATTCAAGTGTTTGGTATTGATACTGCTCTGGACCCCGTGTTTATCGGCACAAGAAGCACAGTCCTTTCAATGGCCAAATGGCAATAACATGGCCATAAGCCTTACTTGGGACGATGGCCGAAGCAGTCAGGTGCTCGTAGGAACTCCTATTCTAGATGCCCATGGCGTTAAAGCAACTTTTTATGTAGTTCCTGCTGCGGTCGAAGAAGAACTCGAAGGGTGGCGCAACGCGGTCACCAACGGCCACGAAATTGGTAACCACTCGCTCGTGCACCCCTGTTCGGGCAACTTTCTATGGGCCCGCGATAAGGCACTCGAGGAATATACCTTGGAACAAATGCAATTAGAATTGGCAAGTGCCAACGATAGTATAAAAAAAATATTGGGGGTTACCCCAACGGAATTTGCCTACCCCTGTGGACAGACTTTTGTTGGACGAGGAGCGAATACCACGAGCTATGTGCCTGTTGTCAATAATCAATTTTCTTCCGGAAGAACCTGGTTAGACGAAGCGCCAAACGATCCGGCCTATTGTGATATGGCGCAATTGACCGGTGTAGAGATGGACGGCAAGAACATCGACCAAATTTTGGAACTTATTGAAAATGCTCGGGGTGCCGGTCTTTGGCTTGTGCTGGCCGGTCATGATATTGGGGATAAAAACCGACAAACCACGGAAGTAGCCATGCTCAAGAAATTGTTACCCTATCTTACCGACCCTGCCAATAAAATATGGACGGCGCCCGTAGGTGAAATTTCAGCGTATATAAATACCCAACGAGGGCTCTAATATCTAAATCGAAATAAGTGTAACCGCTGGAATATTTTTAAAACAGTATGGTCCCATGAAAATTTATCATTTCCTTGCTAAAAGAATAGCCGTTTGTTTTTTGACTATTTCCCTTTTGATAATGGGTTGTCAATCCGAAAATTCTGAAACTCAGCAAGGCTTTCAGATTCATCCAGAATTTATATTGCAATTGGCCGCTTCGGAGCCTTTGGTATTCGACCCGGTAGACATGCGGTTCGATGAAAACGGACGCTCCTTTATTCTTGAAATGCCTGGTTACCCTTCCAGTGATGCCGATAGCCGGTTAGTAGAACTCATCGATGTAAATCATGATGGCACCTACGACGAACGAAGGGTTCTTGACGAAAAATTGGGGGTCGCTACCTCATTTATGCCCTATAAAAAAGGGTTTTTGGTTGCTTCCCCGCCGCACCTACTTTGGCTTATCGATGCCGATGGCGATGGTAACATCGACACACGGAAAAAATTGATGAACGGGTTCAGCGCTGGAAACTTACAGCATAACTTTAACGGCCTGACCTATGGCATCGACAATTGGATTTATGCCGCCAATGGAGGCAATTCTGGCGAACCCTTTTTTGAAAATAAACCCGCTAGCCCTCTAAATCTTCGAGGTGCCGATTTAAAATTAGACCTAGAAAACGAAGTATTGAGAAAGGTAGGAAAGTCTTCGGGAGGCTTTAAGATTACCTTCGACGATTGGGGCCATCTCTTCGAGACACACAATCTAAAACACGTTTCACATCTGGTATTCGAAGATCGTTATTTGGCAAATGTGCCAGTATCTCCTCAGCATGCCTTGATGAATATTTCTGACCATGAGGAAAACGGCACTTCACGAATCTACCCTATCGGCGAACAGGAAACACGGGTGAACCACCCTGAGCAATCGGGCTATTTCTCGGGGGCCTGTGGTATAACGCACTATGGCGGTGGAGCATTTCCTGAAGCATTCAATGACCATCTTCTGGTGGCCGATTGCGTACTGAATTTAATCCATTTCGATGTATTGGCCAACGACGGTAGTACCTTCAAAACATCTCGAATACAAGAAAAGAGAGAGTTCTTGGCATCTAGTGACCGATCTTTTAGACCAGTGAACATGTCAATAGGCCCAGATGGCGCCCTATACGTTATAGATATACATCGGGCAGTCATCGAGCATCCCGAATGGATTCCTGATGAAATGGAAGCCAAAATGGATTTGAATGCTGGAAAAGATAAAGGAAGGATTTACCGAATTATTCCGAAAAACAATTGGTCACCGGTCGAATTCGATTTAAAAACCGATGATTCTAAAAGCTTGGTATCGGCATTAGCGAGCGCCAACCAGTGGACTCGAAATACGGCACAGCGCCTTCTGGTGACCGGTAAAAAAACGGACGCCATTCCGCTGTTGAACAAATTGGTCGAAACTTCGAATAATCCTTTGGCACGATTGCATGGATTATGGACTTTGGAAGGCCTTCACGCTTTGGAAACACCCCTCTTAAGAAAAGCATTGGAAGATCCTGCCGATGGCGTCCGTGAAAATGCCATAAAGATGGCCGAACTTAGATTGAATGGCGAATCAAGTTTGGCGGAAGGTTTGATGGCTCTTTTTCGTGACTCTAGTGAAAAGGCCCGTATGCAGGCCATGCTATCATTAAGTACGCTGAACGATAGTAATTATAATTCCTTACAGGATGCTATTGCTAAAGCAGTCACAGATCTTTTGGCGAATGCCAAAAATGATATTTGGGCAGTTTGGGCCATGGCAAGTGTTTTAGAACGGCAAGCCCTATCATTTACACAGCTGCTTCTTAATCACGAATCGAAGCAATTAGATGGTATAGATGTGGATCTCTTATCTATTCTATCCCAGAAAACAGGAAGCGATGGATCTACTGAAAATATACTGACCCTTCTTGAGACGTTCAATAAAACTGAACTAAAAAATGAGGTAAAGACAATTTTAATCGAAGCCTTGGCGCAGGGCAAGGGGAAAACCCCCATCGAAAGTTTAGATCAAAACCAAAGGCAAGGGTTGACGAACGCCTTGGGTAGAATGGAAGCGCAAGATGATCTTGGTCTTATCAGGGCTACTGGAGATCTACGCAAAGTAACTGGGCTACCTGTATCGCCCAAAATTAAAGGCTTGATACGCGACGCCTCAAAATCGGTGCTGAATACCACGATTTCCGTTGACGAACGCTTAGAGCAATTACGCTTGATCGGTCAAGATGATTTTATAAATCACGAGGAGCTTTTGTACCGCTTGTTGGATAATACACAACCGCTGGCCCTGCAGTTAGAAGCACTTTCCCAATTAAAGGAAGCCAGCGACAAAAAAGTGGGTGAAAGACTATTGCAACTATGGCCAAAACTTGGCCCGAGGGCCCGTAAGGAAGCTACAGATATTTTATTGTACCAAGCACATAATCATGATGCTTTGCTCACGGCAATGGAAAAAAATGAAGTAACCCTTGGCGAGTTTAATTTAGATTTGGAACGACGGCGAACCCTGCTCTTTTGGTCTGAAAAAGATATTCAGGAACGTGCCCAGGCCTTATTTTCCGATTCCGGAGTAGTGAAAAGGGGTGATGCTATCGAAAAAATGCGCGGCGCTTTGGCAATGGAAGGTACTATCGCCTCAGGAGCAGAAGTATTTAAAACGCAATGCGCGCAATGCCATCGCTATGGTGATACGGGAGAAGATGTTGGCCCAATACTTACGGAAGTCAGTCGCAAAAGCAAAGAATTACTTTTGTATGATATTCTAGACCCAAATGCCGCAGTAGATACCGAATACCTAAACCATAGCTTAAGAAAAAAGGATGGTACCATATTGACCGGCCTGATCTTTCTTGAAACGGATGATCAAATTGGTGTCAAAATGATGGGAGGGTCGGAAAAAATAGTAGCTAAAACAGATATTGAGCAGTTCGGTTCTATGGGCACCTCCATGATGTTCGAAGGGTTCGAGAACAACATCAGTCGTCAAGAAATGGCCGATCTTTTGGCATTTTTACAGCAATAGGGCTTATACGAAGAACTTTTCTATATTTTTATAAGAACCAGGTGACCTGTAATATTCCAGATAGCATTGCCTAATAGTACAAGAAATTCAATTTTTAGGGTAGTAAAACGTCCTGTTTTATAATTCCGTGCCACTACCATTTTTCCTTTTATTGACAGTAATAAAACAACATCCGATCTTGGGTTACACAAACTAGGGCCTCGATTAGGCCATCTCTCTTTTTATACCTTTCCTAAACCGGAATATTGAGCTTGATACATCATCAAGTAAGAGATAATAGCAGATGAAAGTATGCGAATTAAATCAAAAACGAAAAAGATAAAATCATACTTTCCCAGAAAGCAAAACCGCTATCTTTGTCGAATCAAAAAACCATCGCTGAATTATGACAAAAGCGCTCTACGTTGCTACGTTAGAATCCCATAGTGGCAAATCTTTGGTTGTGCTGGGTTTGATGCATCTGTTACTTGGCAAAATGGCGAAAGTTGGTTATTTCAGACCTGTAATAGACGATGTCAAAACTCGAGGAATAGACAATCACATCAATACGGTTGTCTCTCATTTCGATTTGGATATTCAGGTCGAAGATGCTTATGCCCTAACCCAAAGTGAGGTGGTTGACCTATTTAATAATGGAAGGAAAGGTGATATTCTAGACGCTATTATTTCCAAATACAAACAACTGGAAGAGCGGTTTGATTTTATTCTCGTTGAAGGAAGTGATTTTTCAAGCGACGGAAGCATTATCGAATTTGATTTGAATATCGATATCGCCAAGAATCTTGGTATTCCGGTTATTTTGGTTGACAATGCAAGAGGTAAGACCTTGGACGAATTTTGTGGCAATTTGGAATCAGCTGTAAATACCTATATTCAGAAGGGTATTGAGATTCTAGGTGTTGTGGCTAACAAAGTACGCCCAAAGAATGTTGATTTGGTCAACAAGCGACTTGAAATAGAATTAAAAGACAAAACAATTGCTTTCGCCGTACCGAGAGTAAAAAACTTATCTCATCCTACCCTAAACGAAATTTTGGAATCCCTAGACGGGAAAGTTCTTTTTGGGGAAGAAAATTTGGATAATCAAACGGGAAGTTTTGGTGTTGGCGCCATGCAGTTGCATAATTATCTGACCCATCTTAGGGATAATAGTTTGGTTATTACTCCGGGAGACCGATCCGATATTATTTTAGGAGCTTTACAAGCGAACCTATCTGATAATTATCCTGCTATTTCAGGTATTGTACTCACTGGCGGCATTCTTCCTGAACCTTCAATATTAAGGTTGTTGGAAGGTTTTGAAACTCATGTTCCGATTATTTCGGTTCAGCAAGGTACTTTTGATGCCGCCAACTCTGTAGGCAATATCAAATCAAAAATTTACGCAGAGAGTAAACAAAAGATTGCGACTTCCATAACGCTTTTTAATACCCATATCAACGGTGAATTATTGCTAGAGCGGTTAAAAACCTTTGAGCCTAAGGGCACTACGCCAAGAATGTTTCAATACAACCTACTGCAACGCGCTAAGGCACATAAAAAACATATAGTACTACCGGAAGGGGAAGATAGTAGAATTTTGGAGGCGGCCAGTGAATTAAGTGCATTGGGTATTGTCGATATTACCCTTTTGGGGAATCGGGAACAGCTCGAAAAGAAAGCTATGCAACTTGGCATCGATATTTCGCATTTGAATAGTATCGATCCAGCTACGGCAACTAATTTTGAAAGTTATGCCAAGACCTTTTGTGAATTGCGAAAACACAAAGGCGCTAATATGGATTTCGCCAGAGATACGATGCTCGATGTTTCCTATTTCGGAACAATGATGGTCTATAAAGGTGATGCGGACGGAATGGTCTCGGGTGCTGTACATACCACCCAACATACCATAAGGCCAGCTTTACAGTTTGTAAAGACCAAACCTGGCATCGGAGTGGTATCCTCTATTTTTTTTATGTGTTTGGAGAACCGGGTTTCTGTTTTTGGGGATTGTGCCATTAATCCGAATCCCACAGCAGAACAATTGGCCGAAATCGCAATTTCCTCAGCCGCTTCAGCAGAAGCTTTTGGAATCAAAGCGAAAATTGCCATGCTGTCTTATTCTTCAGGAAGTTCGGGAAAAGGCGACGATGTGGATAAAGTTAGAAAGGCGACGGAAATAGTAAAAAGTACTCACCCCAATCTTCAGATTGAAGGTCCTATACAATATGATGCTGCCGTTGATCCTTTGGTTGGCAAAAGTAAATTACCCGATTCGGAAGTCGCAGGGCAAGCATCCGTCTTGATTTTCCCCGACTTGAATACGGGCAATAATACGTATAAGGCCGTTCAACGAGAAACGGGAGCTTTGGCCATTGGGCCAATGTTACAGGGGCTCAACAAACCTGTAAATGATCTTAGTCGTGGCTGCACTGTAGAAGATGTTTTTAACACGGTAATCGTAACAGCAATTCAAGCACAAGAAAGCTAAACGACTATGCAGATTCTGGTCATCAATTCAGGAAGTTCATCCATTAAATTTCAGATTATTGAAATGCCATCCGAAGTAATCATCTGTAAAGGTTTGGTAGAACGTATCGGACTCGAAAACGCAGAAATCCATTATGAGGTTAAGGGCCAATCTAAATCTGAAGTAAAACCGCTATCCAACCATAAGGAAGGTTTACAGGCGATAACCGATATGTTGATGCATGATGAAATTGGAGTTTTAAAACACCCTGATGAGGTCGGTGTCGTGGCACATCGGGTTGTACATGGTGGAAATCGATTTGATCAACCTACGGTAGTTGATGAGACCGTTCTCGCAGAGATTGAACGTTTGTCTGCATTGGCGCCTTTACATAATCCGGCGAATGCGACAGGAATCAAAGTGGCCACCGAAATTTTTAAAAATGCGCTTCAGGTTGCGATTTTTGACACGGCTTTTCACCAAACCCTTCCGGAAAAGGCATATCGTTATGCAATACCTAAATCACTTGCCGACGAAAATCATATTCGGGTATATGGCTTTCATGGTACCAGCCATAAATATGTTTCGGAAAAGGCAATTGTCTATCTAAAAAAGCCATCTAGCAAAATCATCAGCATCCATTTGGGAAATGGGTGTAGCGTAACAGCCGTAAAGAACGGTAAGAGTATAGATCACTCCCTTGGGTTTGGTCCTTCCAACGGACTCATTATGGGTACCCGCAGTGGTGATATCGATCAATCCGTAATTTTTTATTTGATGGACAGTTTGGGCTTTTCGTCCGATGAGGTAAACCGATTATTGCAAAAACAAAGCGGACTTTTAGGCCTCACAGGATATTCTGATCTGCGGGAAATTCAAAAAGAAGCAGACCAAGGAAATAGAGATTGTCAGTTGGCTTTGACGATGACCGCCTATCGTATCAAAAAATTCATAGGTAGCTATATAGCAGCCCTTAACGGTCTTGACGCTATAATCTTTACCGCGGGTATTGGTGAAAACTCAAGCATTCTTCGCGCTATGGTCTGTAAGGATATGGAGGCTTTTGGTATTCTTATCGATGACGAAAAGAATAATCAAGAAATTCATACGATTCGCCAGATTCAAAAGGAAGATACCCATATTAAAATTCTAGTGATTCCAACCAATGAAGAGTTAGAAATTGCAAAGCAGGCTTTTGAATTATTAGAGGTCTAATATTAAGCTTTTTACGTTACCCTTCGCAAACCGATAAGCAGCGCTTAAAGTAGTATTATATTGTTTGGTATTTATATTGTGGAAAATGAATATCATTTTCACCTTCAAAATTTATATTTAAAAATAGTACGCGCATAAACATGCCGCTCCTTCGGCACCACTTTTCCGAAAGTAAAGTAGTGCTCAACCCCCAGAGAGAATCGCTTTGAAGAAAAATAGACACTTTGTGTTAGCAAGCCGCTAAGCGTATTCAGCGCGTCTACCGCATATTTAAAATCGTTATTGAACAAATTTCCTTGTGCAGTACCATCAAAGATATTCAAGGAGCCGCTGATGGCAGATTGAAAAAAGAGTTCTATGCCAGGGGAATTGGATAAGATATTATTATCCATACCGACGGATGACGCCAATTTGTTAAATTTTCCAAGACGCAAGCCTAAAGTTGGGGTGGCATCAATATATAGATTTCCTATACGGGCATCGAATGTCCCATAGACATCGAACCAATTTTGTAATGGTAAAAAATCGTATCCGTATTTAAAATCCATATTAAAAATGACCTGGTCGGGAACTTGAAAGCGCCATTCGTCAAAAATGGGGTCATCTGTTATCTTATCATGAAACCAACCTTGAAAATCACCTGCTAAAGAAGAAGGCCCCATAATGCCTAACAATGCACCACTTCTCAGAAAGGAGCGCTCAAAGGCATAGGTGATGTGAAATGTACCGTATAATAAACCCGCATACGGACGATCAAAGGAAATGGTATCTTCTACTATTTCAACTAAGGACACTTCTTTATTCGATGGCGTGTAACCTTCTAAACGTATTCCTGTTTCAAAAAAGTAATCGGTCTTCGTAGAAAAAAGATTTTTCAGGCCAAATAGCTTTTCTTTTTTAAATTTTAAACTTGCGCCTAGGCCAAAACTGTAAAAACGATCTGAATTCTGCCATACAACAAAAGCATCATTTGCAGAGGAGAATAAAAATTCCCTATTTAAGGAATCTCGGTCTTGTGCACTTATTTGAATCGACAAAAAAAGCAAAATAGAAAAAAAGAAACGATGACTTACTTTAGGGTGATTCATGAAATCTTATTCATCATAAAATCCGTATTTTTAATAACGAATAATACTGTTTTAAATGGAATTTTTAGTACGAATATCCCGAGCTTCAATTTGTTTTATTTGTCCACTTCTCCTATTTTATGTGGTTCCAAGAATTGTGGTTTTCTCCGAACGTATTTTGCAAAGTTTTGGACAATTCTTTTTAACCCCGACCTATACATATTCTTTGGGATGGCTACTCTTGTTTTATTTGGCAAAATTATCTTATAAGTTTACTGAAATTAAGGCTCCCAGATTTAGAACCGAAACGCAAATAATTGTTGCTTCGGCGACGTTGATTTTGGCAACTTGTATCATGGGAATGATTTTAATGACCTTGCTAATTCTCAACGCTTGAGCTTGTTTAATTCGTCTAATTCTTAGTTTCTAAAAAACCCATTTATTTATAAAGAGCGAGCGCTTTCAAGGTAAAATTATAAAAAGTTCACTGTTTATCATTTAAAAGGTTTAAAACCGACCCCCGAATTCAATATAAACACTGCCTCGCCATTTAGGTTCTTTAGTCCAATCGTTACATAAAGAATTTTGTTAAGGTTTTGACTTTACGGATCTTTTAAAATGAGCCTTACAGCACAGTATAGGCTGCGTACGTAACTGAAGTAAAATAGGCATATGAAAAATGGGGCAGAATTACATTCTCCGCCCCATTTTTCACATGCTTAATTTTTACTGTGCGATTTTAAGAAAAAAGAATTTATCTTGTAGCTGTTTTGGTTTTGATTCTTTTGAATTCGCAGAAAAAACGACCTCTAATTTAAGAACGTATATACAACTATTTATAAGACCCGTTCGAAAATCGTATTGCATGACACGTGATAACTATAGTTTAGGATTGGATTTTGGCTCCGATTCGGTTCGGGCCTTGTTGGTCAATAATGCTACTGGGAAAGAAATCGCGACATCGGTTCATTATTACAAGCGCTGGAAGTCGGGCATGTATTGTGACCCTTCTAAGAACCAATTTCGCCAGCATCCTTTAGATTATATCGAGGGCATTGAAAAAACCATTAAGGAAATCGTTGAAGAAGTTGGCCCTGAGATTGCTGAGAATATTGTTGGTATAGGAGTTGATACCACGGGGTCTACACCTGTAGCAGTCGATGCCTCTGGAACACCATTGGCCCTGCTCGATGAATTCAAAGACAACCCGAACGCCATGTTCGTGCTTTGGAAAGACCACACAGGCATTAAGGAGGCTGATGAAATCAATGAATTGTGCCGAAAATGGGATATCGACTATTCAAAATATGAGGGCGGTATTTATTCTTCCGAATGGTTTTGGTCGAAGATTTTACATGTCTCAAGACAAGACAATGCTGTTTTTAAAGCTGCCTATTCTTGGATCGAACATTGTGATTGGGTGCCTTTTCTTTTGACTGGCGGTAGCAATGTGACGGAAATGAAGCGTAGTCGATGTGCGGCCGGTCATAAGGCGCTGTGGCACGCATCGTTCGGTGGTCTACCGTCAAATGAGTTCCTAACAACTTTAGACCCCATTCTTGACGGATTAAGAGACCGTCTGTTCGAAAAAACATATACCTCAGATGTTTCTGCCGGAACTTTGAGTTCAGCATGGGCCGAAAGGCTTGGCTTATCAAAATCGGCAGTCGTGGCGGTCGGTGCTTTTGATGCGCATATGGGCGCAGTAGGGGCCAAAACAGAACCCTATTTTTTGACCAAGATCATGGGCACCTCGACCTGCGACATTTTGGTCGCACCAATGGAGGGCCAGGAGAAATTGGTCAAAGGTATTTGTGGTCAGGTAGATGGTTCGGTCATACCCAATATGTTAGGGCTTGAAGCTGGTCAATCGGCCTTCGGTGATATCTACGCGTGGTATGAAAGAGTATTGGCTTGGCCGATCAAAGAACTTATTGGCACTTCTAAGGTTATTAACACGGTGACCAAAGAAAAATTGGTGGAAGAGGCAATGGAAAGGTTGATTCCTGAGTTAAGCAAGGCTGCAGAGAAAGAGCCTATCGGTGCTTCAGGTGAGCTCGCTTTAGATTGGATGAACGGTAGGCGCACACCCGATGCGAATCAGAACTTAAAAGGGGTTATTTCAGGCATTAACTTGGGCAGTAGTTCACCCAAGGTTTTTCGGGCTTTGGTTGAGGCTTCTTGTTTCGGCGCAAAGAAAATTGTTGACCGGTTTTTATCCGAAGGTATTCCCATAAAAGGGGTGATTGCCCTCGGTGGAGTGGCAAAGAAATCACCGTTCATTATGCAAATGATGGCCGATGTCCTCAATATACCCATCAGGGTAGTGGGGTCGGAACAAGCCTGTGCATTAGGTGCTGCTATATTTGGCGCGGTATCCGCAGGACGCTACAACTCCGTGTCGGAAGCTATGGAAAAAATGGGAAGTCCGACGGAAGTTACCTATGAACCCATTAACCAAAATGTGCTGGCGTACGAAAAAGTATATCAAAGATACAATTCGCTCTGCGAGACCATGGAGACACATATTATGAATCAAGTCAGAACCAATGGGTAAGTATAAAACATTGAAAGAAGAAGCCTTCGAGGCCAATATGCAACTTCCCGAATTGGGTCTGGTGCTTTTTACTTTTGGTAATGCAAGCGCCGTAGATCGGGCCAATGGAGTATTTGCGATAAAACCCAGCGGGGTGCCTTATGCCGAATTAAAGGTAAACGATATGGTCATTTGTGATTACGAAGCCAATGTTGTCGAGGGCAAAATGAGACCATCCTCAGATACTAAAACACACGCCGTATTGTACAAAGAGTGGGCTAATATTGGTGGCGTCGTGCATACGCACTCGACTTACGGCACGGCTTGGGCGCAAGCGATAAAAGATATTCCCATCTTCGGAACAACACATGCGGATCATCTGACTTCAGATATACCTTGTGCACCACCGATGAAAGATGAATATATCAAAGGGGATTATGAACATATGACGGGCTTTCAAATTATCGATTGTCTAAAGGAAAAAGGTCTAGATTATCAAGAAGTAGAGATGATTTTGGTGGGAAACCACGCGCCTTTCACTTGGGGCAAAACGATTTCCAAGGCGGTCTATAATAGTGCGGTTTGCGAAGAGGTGGCTAAAATGGCCTTTCTGACCTTGCAGATAAACCCACAGGCCGAAAAATTGAAAGAGGCACTAAAAAGGAAACATTTCGAACGTAAACACGGGGGTAGCTCCTATTACGGACAAGAATAATTACCAACTAACTGAACCACACATTATGAAAGGATTGGATACACTCGATTGGGTCGTTATCGCCATTTACTTTATTATTCTACTCGGGGTTGCCTGGTGGGTCATCAAGCAAAAACAAAATAATACGGAAGATTATTTTTTGGCCGGTCGAAATATTGGATGGTTTATGGTTGGTGCTTCGATTTTTGCATCGAACATTGGTTCAGAACACGTGGTCGGTCTGGCCGGAAATGGAGCCGGAGACAAAATGCCATTGCTGATCTATGAGATGCATGCTTGGCTTGTGTTGATGTTGGGCTGGGTCTTTTTGCCTTTCTATGCAAGAAGCGGAGTATTTACCATGCCCGAGTTTCTTGAAAAACGGTTTGATTCACGTTCGCGCTGGGTACTCTCGGTGGTTTCGTTAATCGCTTATATTTTGACTAAAGTTTCCGTAACGATTTATGCGGGTGGTGTTGTGGTGTCGGCCTTACTGGGCATTCCCTTTTGGATAGGAGCCGTTGCCACGGTAGTACTTACAGGCTTGTATACGGTTTTAGGGGGAATGCGTGCCGTAGTTTATACCGAGACCATTCAGGCCATCGTACTCGTACTGGGTGCAGGAATCTTGACTTTTTTAGGTTTGGATGCCGTAGGCGGCTGGGGCGAATTGAAAGAAACGGTCGGTGCCGATTATTTTAATATGTGGCGACCGAATTCAGATCCTAATTATCCATGGTTGCCCCTATTCGTTACCAGTACAGTTGTAGGTATCTGGTATTGGTGTACCGATCAGGTCATTGTGCAACGGGTGTTGACGGCTAAGAATATTAAAGAAGGAAGGCGCGGGAGTATCTTCGGGGCCTTGTTGAAATTAATGCCTGTATTCTTATTTTTGATTCCAGGTGTTATTGCATTGGGATTGAAAATGCAGGGAAAATTGGATTGGGATAGTCCAGATGAGGCTTTTCCCGTCTTGATGAGCAATCTGATGCCGTCAGGACTCCGGGGATTGGTCGCTGCCGGATTACTTGCTGCACTAATGAGCTCGTTGGCTTCGGTCTTCAATTCATGTTCAACGCTGTTTACCTTGGATATTTATAAAAAACTGAAGCCTAATAAACCGGAAGCAGAATTGGTGAAAACAGGTCGTATTGCTACCTTTTTCGTGGTCGGTCTAGGGCTATTATGGATTCCGATTATTACTACCCTCTCCGATGGCCTATATGAGTACCTACAGAACGTACAGGCCTATATTTCGCCTCCGATTGCTGCGGTATTCTTACTTGGTATTTTTTACAAACGTATTAATGCCAACGGGGCCATCGCCACGTTAGTAGGCGGGTTTATTATCGGTTTTTCGAAACTGACCCTCGAAATCTTGAAATCCAGCTTTGAAGAGGGTAGTTTTCTATTCAATATCGCCGATATTAATTGGCTTGTTTTTGGGGCTTATTTCTTTGCTATGTGTATTGCGATTGCAGTCGTCGTGAGTATGTTCTATCCGGCACCTTCTCAAGCACAGTTGGCTGGATTGACCTTTGGTACCGTGACAGATGAGCAAAAGGCTACCAATAAATCGAGTTATAATATTTGGGATATTTTGGCTTCCGTAGGTGTTGTTCTTATTGTGGTCTACATTATGATTTCCTTTAGCACGTTAAGTTTATAAAATTGAGAGATGAGCATAGATTTAAATAAGAACGAAGTTTGGTTCGTAACGGGTAGTCAGCATCTTTATGGTCCTGAGACTTTGAATCAAGTGGCAGAAGATTCCAGAGAAATCGCAGGTGCTTATGATGCTAATGGAGAAATACCGGTAAGGATTATTTTCAAACCGACAGTAAAGTCTGCCGAGGAAATTCTAACACTATGCAAAGAAGCAAACTACGATGACAATTGCGTGGGATTGATTACTTGGATGCATACCTTTTCTCCGGCTAAAATGTGGATTTCCGGCCTCCTGGCCCTTCAAAAACCTTTCTTGCATCTACATACCCAATTCAATCGCGGTATACCCTGGAAAACAATTGATATGGACTTTATGAACCTGAACCAATCGGCTCATGGCGGTCGAGAATTTGGGTTTATGGCTTCGCGAATGCGAATCAACCGTAAGGTTGTAGTGGGACATTGGCAAGATGAAAAAGTAATACAAAAAGTGGCCGATTGGTGCCGAGTTGCCAGTGCGGTTGCTGACTCAAAAGAAATGAAAGTTGCCCGTTTCGGTGATAATATGCGGCAGGTCGCTGTAACCGATGGTAACAAAGTTTCGGCACAGATTAAGTTCGGTTATGAAGTAAATGGCTATGGTGTTGGAGATTTGGTAAAATATATTGATGATATCTCTAACAAGCAAATCGATACGCTACTTCGGGAATATGAGGACATCTATACTCTGGCGCCCAAAATAAGGTCTGAAGGTAGTATGCGATCATCATTGCGCGATGCCGCAAAGATAGAATTGGGGATGCGAACTTTTTTAACTGAAGGGGGCTTTACGGCATTCACGAACACCTTTGAAGATTTACACGGGATGAAACAACTGCCCGGCATCGCTACCCAGCGTTTGATGGCCAGTGGCTTTGGTTTTGGTGCGGAGGGCGACTGGAAGACCGCTGCCTTAGTGCGCACGATGAAAGTAATGGGTGCAGGTCTTGATGGCGGCAACAGTTTTATGGAGGACTATACCTATCATTTCGACCCCAATAGTATGACATGTTTGGGCTCTCATATGTTAGAGATTTGTCCTTCTATCGCAAAAGGTGATATCTCTTGTGAAATTCATTCTTTGGGTATCGGGGGTAAGGAGGATCCGGTTCGATTGGTTTTTAATGCTGGCGCAGGAAAAGCGTTGAACGCTTCTGTAGTAGATATGGGTGGGCGCTTCAGAATGCTGGTAAATACGGTCGAAGCCATAGCGGTTGAACACGACATGCCAAAACTTCCCGTGGCTAGGGTACTTTGGAATCCAAAACCCGATTTGCAAACTGCGGCAACAGCTTGGATTTATGGAGGTGGAGCGCACCACACCTGCTATAGTCAGAATATTTCTGCAGAGTCGTTACAAGATTTTGCTGAAATTATGGATATCGAATTCCTTTTGATAGATGAAAAAACCGATTTGTATCGCTTCAAACAAGAACTGAGGTGGAACGAAGCTGCCTTTATGTTAAACAAGGGCTTTAATTGACAGACCAGTAAGTTAGCGTTTATGTTGAGTAACTATTTATTCACGCTGATCAAAACGGCTTCGCAGCTCTTCAAATCAGAGTTCAATATAATTTTTTCGGAAGTTGCGCCATCGGTAATTTCTATTGACACCGTATTTGGCGGTGCCTTTCCGAGGTTGTGGGCATAAAGTAATAGGTTGTTAGACTTGTTGGTGTTCAATTTAACAGATATGCTCTTCTTCCGATAGGTGAGAAGATGTTTAGAGATTATAGTCTCGCCATTAAGATATATCGATACGATGTCATTGTCTTGACGACCGTGATCCCAAATATCAATGCTTATATTTTCGCTTTCGAAAACCACTTCCTTTACATAAGAAATATTTCTGCCATCGAATTCCGTGGGTTTTGCGATATCCTTATTTTTTTGGCTACTCGCCGATGTACTGGCTATTTTGCGAGCATCTGCCGCCGCGTTAATAATCGAAAAATAGGGTGTGGCAAACTTTGCAATTGAATATTTATTATCGGGAAAAAGTTCGATACCAACCACTTGATAGGTATCTCCAGACCCAATATTCTTAGCCAATTTGATACCATCCGCGGTAAAAGAATTCTTGAAGGTGCCCAGTTCCTGTACGACCATATCATTGCGGGTCAGAAAGAACCGTATTGATTTTTCAGAACCGATATTCTTGGTTTTCCATTCGATTTTTGCAAGCTCGTCAATGGTCCAAGCCGTTGTGGAATTTGGATACGTAATTTCAAGGGATGATTTCTCCACTCTTTTTTCCACACTATCCGATTGGCAAATTGTGCTTTCAAAGTTTAAGCATACATCGTAAACAGACGGCGAAGCATACCCTTGGGCAAATTGGCACAAGAACAAGTAAAACGATAAAAAATAAATACTTCTCATTTGGAGATTCGCTTGGCACTACTAACTTAATTAACGATCATTCACATAAAATGTTGGGACAATTCTTGATTTTTTGTGATAGCTCTTAGGTTATGTTATTGTTGGGCACCGGACCAATTTAGATAATTTTATTCGTAGTTTAAAAGTGTTATCATTATTTTAGAGCTGTTGTATCAATAAAAAAAATGTATAAAGAACTCTTACTAGAATGTCACAACAGAATTCGGCCATATATTCACCATACTCCTATACTTTCTTCTCGATTAATCGACCAATTGGCGGAAACTGAAATAGTTTTTAAATGCGAGAACTTTCAAAGGGGCGGTGCCTATAAGGCAAGGGGGGCGGCTAATGCGGTTTTACAGTTAAGTGAAGTGCAAAAAAATAAAGGTGTAGTAACACACTCTTCCGGAAATTTTGCCCAGGCACTTTCGTTGGCCGCAAAAAGAATAGGGGTTAAGGCATACATCGTTATGCCTTCTACGGCACCTCTGATAAAGAAAAATGCGGTTTTGGAGTATGGCGGAAAGATTATTGAATGCGAACCGACCCTTCCGGCGAGAAATAAGGCAGCCAAAACAATTGAACTCGAAACAGGAGCTACTTTTATTCATCCATCAAACGACGAAAATGTAATTATAGGCCAAGGAACAGCTTGTATAGAATTTCTAGAAGAGCATTCAGATTTGGATTATATAATTGCCCCGGTCGGTGGTGGAGGTCTGATTGCAGGCACATCATTAGCTGCCTATTATTTTGGAAAGGGTTGTAAGGTTATCGGTGGAGAACCTTTTGAAGTCGATGACGCCTATCGTTCGTTAAAAAGCGGTAAGATAGAAGCCAACGAAACTACGAATACCATTGCAGACGGACTCAAAACACAACTTGGGGATAAAAGTTTCCCCATAATTCAAAAATACGTAGATGAGATTATTAGAGTAACGGAAGAGGAAATCATTCT
>Ga0316189_10002644_pt1 | contig 17515 bp, 18 predicted proteins | sample LowCovwburrow_MG_FD_204930 | JGI IMG/M metagenome (GOLD analysis project Ga0316189, IMG submission 204930) | Coastal sediment microbial communities from Maine, United States - Lowes Cove worm burrow | ecosystem: Environmental > Aquatic > Marine > Coastal > Sediment | place: USA: Maine...
ATTTGAGCTCTCGGGTAAATCGTTGGCTCAGTCGATCTTCTTTTTTTTCATAATGGTTATTTTAAAATTCTACCTAATAAAATAACCAAAATGATCCTTCTACCGACTTTAGGAGGTTTCGTTCAACTAATTGATAACGCCCACTGTGCGCGTTATTTATCTTTCAAATTGGCACAAAGTTCCCGTTTATTGCGATATCGGTTGGATACGCTCACTACTGGCCGCTCTGGGCTATTGGCAGAGAAGGTTTGATAATGACAAAAAATACGAATAATCAATTTCCCTGCATCAATCTATCCTGTTGCTGCATGATACTATCCACAGGCTTCATTCATGTTTTCGGATAGCTTTTAGTAGTCCAATTTGGCATTATGAAAACAACGAAATTATTGATGTTGACATGTGTAATATCGCTTAACACTGTTTTTGCTCAAGAAAATATTGAAAACGATCCTAGTTTCCCACTCTTAGAGGGCCCCTATCTTGGGCAAAAGCCACCGGGTTCTACAGCTAAAGTTTTTGCACCCGGCATCGTCTCGACAGGACTTTATGAACTATTCAGTGCGTTCACACCTGATATGAAAGAGTTTTATTTTGTCAGGTACGATGAAGATGATAAACCAAGTATGATCGTCTTGAAGTCTCAAAATAATCAATGGCACAAGTCCATCGTAGGGCCAAGAGTTGGGGAGCCCTTTATCTCGCCCGATGGCAATACCATGCATCTCGGTAGACGATACATGGAGCGTACCGACACTGGCTGGTCAGCCATCAAGAGCCTTGATGCCCCTTTCAAAGACTTCCAAATTATGCGTCTTACGGTCTCATCAAAGGGGACATATTATTTTGATACAATGGGTGAGGATCCGATTCGATATTCACTGTTGACAGACGGCAAACGTGACAAACCAGAAACACTGAACATTGACCTTGGAAAACATAACGCTCATCCTTTCATTGCCCCTGATGAATCCTATTTGATCTGGGATGATCAAAGAGAAGAAGGCTATGGTGGTGCAGATATCTATATCAGTTTTCGACAGCAGGATGGTTCATGGAGTCCTTCCATCAATCTGGGCGACAAGATCAATTCCGAACGATCGGATTCCTATCCGACCATCACGCCTGATGGCAAATACTTACTCTTTAACAGAAGCATCGATGAAAATAATGTAGATATCTATTGGGTGGATGCACAATTCATTGAGACGCTCAGACCCAAACAATAAACCTTAAAACAAAATGAAGCACACTTATTTTATTTTGACTCTTGTATTGGCACTATTCTTAAATGCGTGCAATACTAAAAGTCAGCAGTCAAAAGACACTGACTCACCTCCCGATAGCTATCGGGATATAGAAACCGCCTATTTTGGAGAAGACCCACCGGGCTTAATTCCTAAACTATTTGATCCCGCCATTGTCTCTCCAGAAGGACTTTTTGAAGGAGGTAAGTTTACGCCAGATATGAAGGAATACCATTTCTCTAGAAAAAACGGGAAATATAAAGAACGCACATTTTTTGTTATTCAATATCAAAATGGGAGCTGGGGAAACGAGTCTGAGACTGATCTAAAATGGTCCAGATTCTCAAAAGGCGGAGATACTTTATACGTAGGAAATAAATATAGAATTCGCACCTACACGGGTTGGTCAGAATATAAAAGTCTTGGACCACCCTTTTCAGATAAGCTTATCATGGGGATATCGTTTTCAGACAATGGAACTTCTTACTTTGATGAAATAGAATTTGATCAATTTCATAAACCCGATACAGTTGGAGCTATCAGCTATGCCCGCCTTATAAACGGGAAATATCAACCCCGCCAAAAAATGGGCAAGGAAATTAACACTTGAACATGGCTTGCCCATCCGCACATTGCACCGGATGAATCCTATTTGATCTGGGATGTCAGAAGAGAGGACGGATATGGTGGATCTGATATCTACATTAGTTTTCGAGCGAAAGATGGATCTTGGGTACCAGCAATAAATATGGGAGATAAGATAAACACAGCATTAAGTGAAAGTGGTGCAAGGGTGACTGACGATGGAAAATACCTGTTTTTTACTAGAGGGCAGTGGGAGGCCAAAGAAGATGGAAGTACTAATTGGGTAGGGAAGCCATATTGGGTAGACGCTCAGGTTATAGAGAACCTCAGACCCAAACAATAACAGGTAAAACAAAAAAACAACGCACATGCTTAAAAATTACATAAAGGTTGCTTTCAGAAGTCTACGAAGACAGCCTGGCTACACGGCCCTCAATATTATTGGACTCACAGTTGGTATTGCCTCTAGTTTAATAATTCTACTGTACACTTTTCATGAAACGAGTTTCGATAAGCAGCACGCTAAGGGTGATCGGATCTATCGCCTTTCAACAGGATTTACTGAGCCTGACGGTTCATTTAAGTGGGCAAACATGACGAGTAAGGCTGCATTTACGGTTAAAAATGAAAACCCAGAGGTAGAACAGGCCGCTCGAATGCAAGGCCTGAGTCGTCAAGGTAGTATGCGGTTTGAGCTCAATCAAGTTGATTACTATCAAGAAAATGTCTATGCCGCAGACTCAACCATTTTCGAATTATTTGATTACGAATTTGTAGCTGGAAATCCTGAAACTGCACTAGAAGCTCCAAATTCCATTGTCATCAATCAGTCTATGGCAACGAAGATATTCAAAAATGAAAATCCAATTGGTCAAATAATTAAAAGCGGAGGGGATAGAGAAATGTCTTTGCAGGTTACAGGCGTTTATAAAGACATGTCTTACTCTTCTCACCTTATCGCTGAGGCCTTGATATCTTGGAAGACTATCTTCCCTGACGGAGACACAAGCTGGGGTCAGTGGGGTGTTTTTTCTTATGTTTTAGTTAATGAAGGTGTGACGCAAGAAGCGTTACAAGTTAAGCTTGATTCCACTGTTGCTAAATATATAGCTCCGATTTTTGACCCGGTTAACATCAAGGTTAAAATGATACCAGTCCCACTAAAAAGTATCCATTTGACTTCAGACTTTGAAAATGAACCTGTGCCTGCTGGCAACATTCAATATGTTCAAATCTTTGCTGCAATAGCAATTTTCCTCATCATTATTGCCAGCATCAACTATATGAACTTGGCCACAGCCCGATCTACCAGGCGGTCTATGGAAGTGGGCTTAAGAAAAGTAATGGGTGCGCAAAGAAGTAGTTTAATAGGTCAATTTTTGACTGAATCAATTCTAATTACGCTCATATCTTTAGTCTTTAGTATTCTCGTAATGATAGCTGTCGTGCCAGGAATAAACAGCATTGTGGGTACCAATTTGGCTATCGAGGGATTACTTGACACGAATGTGATATTAGCGGTCATCGGTATCGTATTTGTCACAGGATTTTTGGGCGGTTGTTACCCTGCTTTCTTTTTGTCTTCTTTTCAGCCAGCGACTGTGCTCAAAGGAGGCGGAGGAAAATCTGGCAGCAAATTGTTAAGGAAGTCTTTGGTGACGATACAGTTTGCCATTTCCATCTTCATGCTGATTGGTACTTTGGTTATTTATAGTCAAATGCAATTTGTCAGGAACAAAGATTTAGGTTTTGACAAAGAGCAGATGATGCAAATCAACTTTAGAAGTAGCGCAGATGCGGAGAAATGGAATGTCCTTAAAAATGAATTGGTTCAAAATACCAATATAGGCGGAACTGCATCTTCGAGCTCGACTCCTGGAAATGGTTACCCTAATAACGTATTCCTGATAGAAACTGAAGAAGGACCAATGGACAACCTTGCATTTGCCAATTACCGAGTTGACTATGATTTCTTTTCTACGCTAGATATTGAGGTGGTTGAAGGAAGGAACTTCTCATTGGATTATGCCTCTGATTCTTCTCAAGCCGTAATGGTGAATGAGGCCACGGTTCGAAGAATGAATTGGACAAACCCAATAGGTAAAAAGATCAATTTGACGGGAAATGATTCAATACCTTCTGCCCGAGTTGTAGGCGTGGTTAAAGACTTCCATCAGCAATCACTTTACGATCCAATCACTGCCCTAGTATTCATCCCAAGCCGCGTCAATGGTTCCGCCATTGTTAAAATCACCGGAGATATCTCATCTACAATTGACTTTATTGAAGCGGCATGGGAAAAGACATACCCCACTACGGCATTTGAATATGTGTTTATTGATGAGCAATTCATGAAGTATTACGAGGCTGATCAAATCCGTGGGCAATTATTCTTAGGTTTTTCTGGTATGACCATCTTGATTGCTTGTTTAGGGTTATTGGGCTTGGCGTCATACACTTCAGAGCAACGCTCTAAAGAAATAAGCATTAGAAAAGTGCTTGGTGCGAATACACAAGGGCTAATCAATCTTCTCATTAAAGATTTTGTAATCCTCATCGTTATTGCTGCCATACCTGCGTCCGTATTGGCCTATTTTTCAATGATGGGTTGGCTAGAAAGTTTCCAATTCCATATAACTCCGGGGGTTCCAATATTTGCAACTGTATTGGTAGGTACTATTCTAGTAACAGTGCTTACTACAGGTTATCATGCCCGTAAAGCTGCTACTGCCAATCCAGCCCAGAAGATGAGGAGTGAATAAGGAGTGACCAAATTCATTGAAAAAGAGAGAAAATATGAAAACAACAAAATTATTAATACTGACAAGCATTTTATCGCTAAACACTGTCTTTGCTCAAGAAAGCAAGGAAAACGATCCTGATTTTCCAGTCTTAGAAAATCGCTATTTAGGACAAAAGCCACCAGGCTTAATTCCTGAATTGTTTGCTCCTGGTATTGTTTCGACAGAAGAATATCTTGAAACTGTTGTAACGTTTTTACCAGATATGAAGGAGCTCTCATTCACTAGGTCTGGTGGAAAATATAAAGAATCTACATTGTTTGTCATGCAATACAAAAATGCTCAATGGAGTAGGAAATCTATTCCGTCAACCGATATTGATAAATATAAGGAGCGATTCAACCCTAGTTTGTCAGAGATGAAAAGCCTTGAACCTTTCAAGGATATTCCCATCGTGGGTTTCTCAGTCTCATCTAAAGGCACTTATTATTTTTATATTTTAAATTTCGAGGATGGCAGTGGCCATATGAGTTATTCACGGCTTATAAACGGCAAATATGAAACGCCTCAAAAAATGAGCAAGGCGGTTAACAGAGGAAAATATATTGCCCACCCCTTCATTGCTCCAGATGAATCCTATTTATTGTGGGATGCTGAGAAAGAAGATGAAGATACACCTGATATCTATATTAGTTTTCGACAGAAAGATGGTTCATGGGGAACAGCAATTAACATGGGAGATAAGATAAACACAGCACTCTATGAACAGCGTGTGAGGGTAACACCCGATGGAAAATATTTATTTTTTTGGAAGGGAGATGTAAAGGCTAGAGAAGATGGAAGTAGATATGTGGTAGGGAGCCCTTATTGGGTGGATGCGAAGATCATTGAAACACTCAGGCCCAAACAATAATAAGTAGAAGGGCATCAGCGCAGAGGAAATCGTTGTGAACACAGATTGACTCAACTTGACGAGGAAAGCACAGTGCAGCCTTATTGTTTTTAAATTACACCTTACCGAATCTGAAATAGGATTAACTATGGCATGACAACATCCAGACCTTTTTTTAAAAAATATTGGCCGGTATTCGCAGGGTTCTTAATTCTCCAGTTTCTTTTGGATCAGGCTAGATCCTGGATTTCTTTAGTTACTGGAAAAGCCACCGAAATACAGTGGGATAGGAGTCTTTTTTTGTCAGGCATAGATCAATTGGTATGGGCTGTTTTTTTGATTCTCCTCTACAAAGGTTATCGAAAGATTCAACCATTATCCAATAGAAGGGCATGGTTCAAGTTGATTGGGCTGGTCATTTTGGTTGCTACAGCACAAGCATTTGTGACTCAATTCACTTATTTGGTTGCCTATAAATTTTTCATGGGGAATGAACAAACCTATTATGAAGTGCTGTCAGGTAGTTTGAAATTCTTTTTGTTTGGAGTTTTTATTGGGATGTTTATGGCTTCTTTCCTTGTGAGTTTGATCATAGCTTTAGACTACTACGAGAAATACCGAGGTGAAAACATTAAAAGCACTAGTCTGGCGCTGGAATTGTCTAAATCAAAACTTGAGGCAATTCAAGCTCAGTTAAATCCTCATTTTTTGTTTAATGCCCTGAACACGATTTCCATGATGGTACGCTCAAAAAGTAGCACGAAAGCCGTCGCTATGATTTCATCCTTAAGCGATTTATTACGTATGAGCCTGAATATGAAAACGGTTCAAATCATACCATTAAAGGAGGAATTGTTGCTGGTTAGCAAGTATTTGGCGATTGAGCAAGAGCGATTTAGTGATCGTTTGACAATTGAAATTAAAATTGATCCAATGACTGAATCACTGGGGGTTCCCAACTTGATTTTGCAACCAATCTTGGAAAATGCTTTCAAGTATGGAGTTTCTGAAAACTTAGATAGCGCATACATCCGAATCGAATCGACAATTGTGGAGGATAACTTGGTGCTGGAAATTTCAAATAATGGAGGTCAAATAATTGAAGGTTGGTCATTGGAATCTAATAAAGGAATTGGATTGAAAAATGTTGAAAACCGCTTACGTAATCTATTCGATGAATACGAATTTAGTCTTCGAAATAGTGAAGATCAGGAACTAGTTATCGCCAGGATTTCCATTCCTAAACTTCAGATTGAGAAGGTATGATAAGAGCTATAATTGTCGATGATGAACCAAAGGCGCGAGATGGTCTGGGCTTGTTGCTAGGTCAACAAAAAGAGATAGAGATCATTGCTCAATGCGAAAACGGAATAAGTGCAATAAGAAATATAGATGAGCTCAAACCTGATCTGGTTTTTCTCGATATTCAGATGCCCAAGGTCAATGGGTTTGAAGTACTCAATAGCATTAACTATCAAATACCCTATGTTGTTTTTGTAACGGCCTATGATGAATATGCGGTCAAGGCTTTTGAAATAAATGCCCAGGACTATTTACTCAAGCCATTTACAGATGAACGTTTCCAATCAGTTCTAGACTTGGCTATACGCAACCTGCAAGCAGACAATAATCAAAGTGAGTTAATTGAGAAAGTGGTAACCTCTTATCTTTCTAATCAACAAAAGGACGGGGATATAGAACAGTTGATCAACCCTGTGAAAGGATGGAACAAGATTACGATAAAGAGTAGAGGGAGAATCGTTTTTATTGATTACTCGGATATCACTTGGATTGAAGGATATGATTATTGTGTCAAAGTACATGCATCGACAAAAACACATGTTGTGCGAGTCACACTGAAAGAATTGGAAAAGAAATTGGACGCACATCGCTTTCTTCGAGTAAGTAAGTCTGCGTTGGTAAATATGGAATGTGTAAATGAGATTCAAACATATGGAAGAAGTGATCTTTTGGTGATTATGAAAGATCAAACTGAAATCAAGGTTTCAAGAAATTATAAATCCAATTTAGAGAAGTATATCTAAGTTGGATGATTTTATTGCTGGTAACTAGTAGATAACGCCCACTGCTGACCACTCTTTCGCGGGCGAATCACCTTCCATCCAGACAGGATAGAGGAGAGTATGATAGCGCATGGAAGTTGCTTCTGTGCTGGAGAGTGACAGATTTGTCTTTTTCTTCCCAACAATGAAGAAGCCTTTACAACAATTTCCTACTTGTTCCCTCCATTCTATTTTTTTAGCCTAGGACGAAGGTGTTCTTTAGCTGGAAAATTTAGAATTATGAAAGGACTATCCAGAAAATTAAGACTAACATCATTACTCATTGTAGGCTTTGCGATTGCGCATATATCTACTTCACAGACAATTGAAAATGATGTGAAGAGTGTCGCAGAAAAATTTGTTAAGAGTGCGGACAATCAAGATCCAGAGATGCTTGAATCTGTGCTATTTAAAGATGCTAAACAGTTTGTCATGTTCGGCCCTCAGGTGATGCAAAGCAGTGCCAGTGAATACATTGCTCAAATTAGAGACAAAAAATTGGGTGGAAAGGAAAGAGCCATTGAAATTCAAAATGTGCTTTTGGAAGGCGAAAACGTCGCATATGTCAAGTTGCAAGCTGTCGGCGGTGGACTTACATTTTCGTATCAGCTTACGATGTTCAAGCTAGAGGATAGCTGGAAGATCATGACCATCACAACCAAAGCTGGTCGGTCATGAAGCTATTTGTAAAAATCATCCTTGGGCTTGTTGGCATCATCGTGGTGATGGCCGTGGCGGCCTGGGTGTATTTTGGTTCTGGGCAGGAAACCTACCCAGAGGGTCTTTCCTACGGTGCTATTGCTCCAACTTTTGAGGGTGAAGACCAGTACGGAAATCCTGTCAACTTAGCCAACTTGACGGCAGAAGGGGATGTGGTTCTTGTTTTCTTTCGCGGTACCTGGTGTCCGATCTGCAATCAGCACATTGCCGCACTTCAGGATTCATTGAAACAAATTGAGGAGAAAGGAGCTTTCGTCGTTGCCATCACACCTGAGAAGCCAGAATTTCTCGGTGAAAATGATTTCAAAACGTCGGTAGATATTCCTGTTATTTATGACGAAGATTTGTCAATCATGAACAGATACAACGTTACCTATACGATGAGTTTGGGAAGTCAGCGAATCTTTGATGTAGCGGGAGTTGATTTCAAAGAATTGTATGGTACGCCTGGAAAAATGCCGATTCCTGCAACCTATATTATTGGCTCTGATGGCAGAATAAAATACGCCAACGTCAAAGATGGAGGTCTTGAAGTGACCTATTCGACGGTGAAGGAATTGTTGGCCGTGCTATAGGCTTAGGTGATTTTTGACGTAATTTGATCAAATGACAATCAAGTGGAGAAGATGGATAGCTGTTTTTGGAGTGCTGACCATTATTGCAGCACTGGCAGCTACTCAGCTCACGTTGCGAACGGGCAGCTTCACGCTTGAAAACTGGTCCCAACTCTTTGTCGTTCAGTTGGTGATTTGGAATGTATGGGGGATGTTGACTCCGCTCATTTTCAGATTATCGGGGATCATTTCAAAAAGTAAGAGTCGCAGAAAAATCATTCTGACGCATATTCCTATCAGTATCGTGGTGGTCATCCTTTTTCTATCACTATACGCAAGTATTTTCCTCCTTTTCAGCAATACGGGTTTTGAGGCATTTGCTGGAATGGTTATCTCACTCAATATTTCATCCTTTCACTGGTACATGATTCTCTATTGGATCACTGTTGGTGCAGAGTATTACTTGCGGATGCAGGATCAATATAAGGCGCAGGAAATGCTCAATCTACAGCTGGAAAGTCAACTAACAGATGCCCAACTGAAAGCGCTGAAGATGCAGCTAAATCCGCATTTTCTATTCAACTCACTAAATACAATTTCTGGTCTTGTTCGAACAAGTGAGATCAAAAAGGCAGTTGGTATGCTCGCACGCCTCAGCGATTTTCTTCGTGAAGTACTGATTGATCGCGGAAATCAAGAAATTACGTTGATCAATGAGATTGGGTTTTTAAAAAAATACCTGGAAATAGAGCAACTCAGATTTGGTAATAAATTGGAAGTAACCTTTGAGATTGAGCAGAGCGTAGAAAATTGCTCACTACCTAGTTTGCTTCTCCAGCCAATTGTGGAAAATGCCATTAAGCATGGAATTTCTAAAAAAAAGAACGCTCGAAATTTGGTGATCAAGGCTTGGAGAAAAGAGCAGCAATTGCAGATATCTGTGTACAACGACGGACCTCCAGTTTCGCCTGCGCAAGGGCCAGAGTCACTAGGTGTTGGAGTAAACAACACAGTAAAGCGATTGGAACAGTCCTATGGAGAAAACTATGAATTTTCCATTTCCAACAATGGGTCAGGAGTAGAGGTTGCGATCCAAATTCCAGTTTATCAGTTAAAAGAAGAAGCAATAGCCTGATATGAAAATCATAATCGTAGACGATGAGCCACAGGCTAGGGAAATTATTTCTCATCTCCTAAAGGAGATTGATGACGTTGAGATCGTTGCGGAATGTGACAATGGACTGGACGCAATCAAAGCCATCTCAAAACTGCAACCAGACCTCGTTTTCCTTGATATACAAATGCCAGAGCTCAATGGCTTTGAGGTAGCAGAGCAAATTGATCTTGCAAATGCACCCTATATCATTTTTGTTACGGCCTTTGATGAATACGCCATCAAAGCATTTGATATCAACGCTGTGGATTACATTCTCAAGCCTTACGATGATGATCGTTTTTACCAGGCGCTAGACAAAGCCAAGGATCGATTGAGTACAAAATCTTCAGTTGACCAGCAGGAAATAGCACACCTGCTTCAGGTGTATAACAACAGCAAGACTGATGTTTTGCGAAACCTGACTGTCCGAAGTGGAAATAAAATTGTGTTCATAGAAGATCGTTCGATCGAATGGATAGAGGCTGCTGATCAGTATTGCAGCATTCACTCAAGTAAGGGTGATTACCTGGTCAGGGAGTCGATGCGTTACTATGAAGAAAAACTAGACCCCAACCTGTTCTTCCGCACGCACCGATCAAGCATCATCAATCTTTCAGCGATTAAAGAATTGCAACCCTTCAAGAAAGGACGTTATGTAGTTGTCCTCCAATCTGGTCAGTTGGTAGAATTGGGCAACTCAAAGTTGGAGACGCTAAAAAAGAGAATGAGTCAAGTACGATTGACTCACTGAAGTTCTGAAGCCGGTGGTACTCGATGTTTTGTCCCCTGCTCGTAGGCATACACTAATTTGATAAGAGTAGGTTCAGCATACATTCTTCCCAGGAATTGGAGTCCAGCAGGAAGGTTTCCTTCTGTAAAACCCATCGGAACTGTGAATGCAGGTTGCCCTGTATGAGGGGCTATAATCTGACTATTATCTCCTCTGTATCCTTCTTGAAAGGAATCAATCTTAGCTGGCTTTCCAATCCAGGATGGATACACAATTGCATCCAGTTCGAGCTCATCCATGCGCTTTTCAATTCCTTCCCTGAAAGCAATTCGACGTTCATCTGTATATGGATCACCACATTCAATTTCGGGATTTGGACTGCGACCTGCCGCATCCAGGAAATACTCCAACGACTCCTTTGCATACTCAGAAGTTGTTCCTACTCGGATGATGTCCTCAAGTGTATTCATGGTGTCTCGTTTGACGTAGGTCGCCAAGTAGCTTTCTACATCGGCTCTAAATTCCGAACACCATTGATTTTGCCTCAAGTCCGCAAAATCTTTGATTCCCACTGGATCTACGATTTCAGCACCGAGATTTTTCAAGTCTAAGATGGCTTGCTCGAACAGTGCCTTGATTCCAGGGTCAGGATCATTTTCGCTCAGTTCTTTTAAGACTCCAATTCGTGCTCCTGTTAATCCATCCTTTTGAAGGAACTGCTGATAGTTCTCTGGAATTTTCCCCTCGGAGTATTTTGTAACTGGATCTTCAGGGTCGTACCCTGCTATAATTTCAAGCACGCGGGTTGCGTCTTCTACTGTTCTCATCATCGGCCCTGCAACGTCATTTCGGAGATAGAGTGGGACAATTCCACTTCGACTGGTCAGACCTAGTGTGGATCGAAAGCCCACCAAGGAACAGTGTGAGGAAGGTCCCCGAATGGAGTTTCCTGTATCAGTGCCCAGTCCGATTACTCCAAAATTTGATGCTATGGATGCGGCAGTTCCACCACTGGATCCAGCTGGTACATGATCCAGGTTATATGGGTTTCGGGTGGTGCCAAAAGTTGAACTTTCACTATGCATTGGACTGAAGGCCCACTCCGCCATATTGGACTTTGCAATAATGATTGCTCCAGCTTTGATCAAACGATCGACCATGAAAGCATCCTCTTCTGGGATGAAATCTTGGAGTGCAAGTGCTCCTGCTGTAGTAGGCATTCCCATAGTATTGAAATTGTCTTTGACAATCATCGGAATCCCATGAAGGGGTCGTAATTTTCCTGTTTCACTGAATTCTTTGTCTAGGGCTTGAGCCGTCTCCAATGCCCTTTCATTGATGAAGGTCAGGGCATTTAGTGCCTCATTTTCTAATTCAATTCTATCTAGATATGCACCAACTAGATCTTTGCTGTTATAGCTACCTTTCTGATACGCTTTGTGGATAGCTGAGATAGTCAGCTCACTAAGATCTATCTGAACTGGTTCCTGTTGGGGAGTGCACCCAAGAAAAAAGGCAAAGAGAAAAAGAAATGGAATTTTTCGAAACATTTGAGGTCTGCTCTGGTTAGGAATAGAAAGTTAACCAAAGCAGACTTATCGTATAAGTAGTCCTATTCGAAGACCTTCTTTAACAAGTCAGACGTACGAGCTGCAGGATTGTTCCGGATGTCTTTTTCTTCCTTGGCAACTTGGACAAACAAACCATTGATTGCACGATCGGTCACGTGTTCTTCCAATTTTGGATTCACTTTTTTCACAAAAGGAATTTTGTTGTGCGCATTTGTAAGTGTAGCCCAGTGTTTGGTGGCACCGACCTTATCCAGCGAGGCTTTTATGATAGGTAAAAATTTGGAAGTAAGTGGGGATCTGGTTGCTCCGCTTAGATACTGGGTAGCTGCATCGTCATTTCCTCTCAAGATGTTCATTGCATCCTTTATGGTCATTGCTTTTATTGCATCTCGGAAAAGTGGAAGGGCGCTTTTGGCAGCATCTTCAGCCGCCCTGTTCATGGATTCAATCGCATCATCCACCAACTTTCCTTGTCCAACACTTCGAAGTTTGGACTCGACAGTTTTAGCTTCTGGTGGCATCAATATTTTTAGAATGGGATCTTTAAAATAGCCATCTGGTTTTGAGACATTGGTGACTCCTTTGTCAATGCCTTTGTTTAGTGCTTCCTTCAGCCCTCTACCAACCTCATCTTCACTAAGTCCCGAAGTTGGGATAGCCTTCTTTACTTGTTTTTTCAGATCTTTCAACAGCTGCCCCGAACTCTGAATGGTAGTCAAGGCGAACAATACAAGAATTAATAGCCGAAATTTCTTCATGGGAATTTTAGTTTGAAGGTTTGTAGTCAATAACTCTGCCAGATGTAATTTGAACGTATATTTAACAATCAGAGGTATAACAGCATTGATTTAGGAATCCATCATGTACTTATCTTTTTTACTTTTTGTCTTCTCATTGATACCAGATCATGCCATCTACATTTCGGTAGTGGAGCTGAATCATGACCCAATAACATTGGAATCTTCTGTGTCGGTCAAAGTTTTTCAGGATGACTTAAAAGATATAATCAGAAACTTCAATGCTGACTACAATCCAGCTCAGAGGGAGGATTTTGTAGAGAAAAATCAACTGGATATAGCAGCGTACTTTAAAGAAAACCTGGTATTCAAGACGAACGATCAAGTTGGTGATTTGGAATTTGTGTCATCCGAGATTGAAAACGATGCATACTTTTTAAACTTCAAGATCAAGTCGTTTGATCCCTTGAAGAAGATCGAGGTCGTTGCTGACTTTTTCACAGAGCTATTTCCAGATCAGTCCAATGTATTAACAATAAAGAATGGAGAGAAGAAGTACTTTGCTCGTCTGACTAAATCCAAGCCTTCTTACTCATTCACTTTTGATTGAGTTTGTCTGAGGGTAATTTATTGGTCGCCTGCGTTGTTCTGTCATGCCTGACCTGTCTGCTTGTCGAACAAGCCTTTTGGCAGACAGGTCAGGCATGACAATCGATTACTTATCGTTAAACAAATCCATCAACCCCTGAGAAGTTACCTTGACGGCAGTCTCAATTGATTTTTGTGGATCTGGGTAGTAGAAAGGGGAATGTAAACCTGGTAAATCACCAGACTGCATTCTCGCGTCAGGTACTGTTCCGAGCCAGTAAAGCACTGTTGGTACTTTGTGTTCTGTGCTTCCGTAGCGAGAAAAATCCTCACCCACCATTTGCGGCTCTGCATAGATCACATTATCGCTCCCAATGGCCTTTCCAGCTGAAGCAGTGAGCCTATCTACTAATTCAGGATTGTTGTAATTGGCTGGTGTAAAATCTTCGGGAATTGTCACCTCAGGGAGCTTTTCTTCTGGCAGTCCTGCAGCAATCGCAACTCCTTTGCTGATTTCTCTAATTCGTTTGTGAACCATGGTTCGTACTTCTTCGGTGTAGGTACGTACAGTCAATTTCAAGATTACCTCATCAGGAATAATGTTATGTTTTACACCACCTTGAATTGCCCCCACCGTTACAACAGCAGATTCTGTCGGCTTAAGATTTCGACTTACAATTGTTTGTAAATCCATGACGATCATACTAGCGATTACTACTGGGTCAATCGACATGTGAGGAGATGCTCCGTGCGCGCCATATCCGAACACTTTAATATCAATGCTTTCCGTGTTGGCCATGGTGAAGCCCTTTCCAAATCCTACCTGACCAGCGGCAATTGATGGGCTACTGTGTAATCCGACTCCATAGTCTGGCACACCAAACTTGTCATACAGTCCTGCGTCCAACATCATTCTTGCGCCAGCTCCAATTTCCTCGGCAGGTTGTCCGATCAGCATTAGTGTTCCCTTCCAGTTCTTTTTCGTTTCAACCATTGCTCTGGCTGTCCCTAGCAAAGAAGTCATATGCACATCGTGCCCACATGAATGCATGGTGCCGACTTTTGTTCCACTGTATTCGATCATGGTGCTACTAGCATAGTCCAGATTAGTTTTTTCAGCCATGGGAAGCGCATCCATATCTGTTCGATATAGAATGGTGGGTCCTTTTCCATTTTTCAGAATTCCGACGATTCCATATCCACCAAAGTTTTCTGTCACCTCAAAGCCAGCTTTCTTTAATTCTGTCGCAAGGTCTTTTGCTGTTTCCTTCTCTTTGAGAGAGATCTCAGGGTTTTGATGTCTCTTTTTGTAAAAGTTGAAGAGATACTCCATGTCTGCCTCTACATATCTGGCTATGTCCTCTCCTGGTGAGGTTGTGCTGGCAAATGAGGCTAAAATGAGTGTGGCAACTGCAAGTAGGTATTTCATGGTTGTTGGGTTTTCTAAAGCCTAAAGTAAAGGATGAGCCGAGGCTTTGCAAAAAGTCAGGTTTCAGTTAATACCTGATTTGTCCACCAGAGGACTAAGTTGGCAAAACTGGTGACTGGGTAAAACCTGAATAGTTAATTCGTAGTTTACACACATTCACGCTACGCAATTATGAAAGAAAGCACAGCATCAAAGGTTTACATCATTCATGAAAATGAAGAATGGCTCGCACCATTGAAGGAAAATTTAGAAAAAAATCAGACAGATTATCATGATTGGAATCTTTCGAAAGGAAAGGTAGACCTGACCGAACTTCCGCCCAATGGGGTATTCTACAACCGTATGAGTGCGTCGTCTTTTACCAGAGGAAATCTGCATGCGAAAGATCTGACCGCTCCAATTCTGGCCTGGCTGGAAGCTAACAATCGACGAGTGGTAAATAGCCGACGAGCGCTGCAGTTGGAAGTCAGCAAAGCAGAACAGCACATTGCCTTACGTCAGTTCGGGCTAAAAACACCGAAGACCATTGTGGTCGTTGGAAAAGAAGAAGTCATCGATGCTTCCTATTCATTTGGTGACCGACCTTTTATTATCAAGCCTAATATGGGCGGCAAAGGGCACGGTGTTACGTTGATTAATTCCCGACAAGAGCTTGAGTTGTTATTAGAATCAACTCCTTTGAATGAGCTCACGGTTGATGGCGTTATTCTCGTGCAGGAATATATCCCTCCAAAAAACCAACGAATTGTACGAATGGAATTTATTGCTGGAAAATTCTACTACGCTGTTCAGATTGATACAGGAGGTAGTTTTGAACTATGCCCTGCTGATGCATGTGAAATACCATCAAATTCGATCAGTAAATCCCCTGAATTTACCATTCTCGAAAACTTCAATATACCCGAGATCAAAAAATGTGAGGCATTTCTGGTAGCCAATAGCATTGAAATAGCAGGAATCGAATTTTTGGAAGATGAAGAAGGGCAGCGATATTTCTACGATGTAAATACGAACACCAATTACAATGTAGGTGCGGAAGAAAGAAACGAAGAAGGGTTGGAAGGAATGAAGCGCGTTGCCGGATTTCTTCGAGAAGAATTGGAGAAAGTGGGGTGAAGCCATTTCATGGGTAAGTGATGCTTACCGTACAAATCCCTCCATCATACTGATCAATGCAGCTTTTCTAAGACTTGGCAGATCGCGGCCTTCTCCTTTGATGATCTCTAGATCTGATTTCACTTTGTATTTCTTGAAATTACGTTGAACAAAGTTGGCAACCTGGAGCCCATGTTCATCTTGATCTCCAACAATGATTTTTACAGGCATTACTTTAAAGCTGGCCAAATCATCTTCATCCCAACGTTCCCAGGCATAGCTGGAGATGGTAGTGAGACTGTGGAAGTATTCCTTTGACATCAATGCAAATGTTGCAGCAGGCCTGGCTCCCGATTCGAAACCTACCATATGGAATTTACCGCCCTCTATTTTGTGGGAGGTTTTTACTTCTCTTAGAAGATCATTTAGCGCGTGGTGTGCGGGGTGATTGATCCACCCTCGTTCGGGCGCAATGGGTACGATTATTATCCAGCTTTTATCTCGAGCTTCTTCTCCCCAAAATTCCTCAATTGCCCAGTTTGCGGAGGCTTCCTTCTGGTCTCCTGGGGGATAGGCAAGCATCGCTGGGTAGGTTTTTGACGGATCATAGTTATTGGGTAGAATCAGATGATATTTAACCAAAATTCCATTTCTGGCTTTGATTTGGCTGTAATTATGACTTTTGGGAAAGTCGATTAATCCTCTTTCTCGGAGCGACTCTATTTCAGGGTCAGACTTTAGAAGATCGAAATTCAAGAAACCAGAATTGAGTGAACTTTGGAGTGCGGCCTCAGCATTTTCCAAATCCTTGGTAACAGCATACGTACATGCCAGATTATAATAGGCGTCGGCCTTTCTCTTTCCTCCAACCTGTACGGCTTTCTGATTTGCCTCGATGGCTTTGGAGTAGTCCTCGGTTGCATGATAGACATAGGCCAGATAGTACCACCCTTCTCCATTTCCAGGGTAGTCTTTTGTAACACTCTTTAGTAGTTTGATTGCCTGATCCCATTGCTGTCGACTGATCAGATCGGTAGCCTTTTGGATATCTGGAATTTGCTGAGTGATGGATTCATCACCTGTCGATCCTGCGGTTGATGTTGTGCAGCTGGCTAGCAAGTGACTATAGACAAAAAGGATGATGATAAATGCAGCAGACTTCTTCATGTGTAAATGTTTGCTACAATCTTACGAGTGCTTTTGAGATAGGTAATGGCCTATGTGATGAACTGTTGGAAAGGGGATGGACTCGAAGCTGGGCTTGTTAAAACCAGAGCTTAAACCCGGATTATGCATTAGAATAATCAAAAGGGGGGCTTAGATTTTTGATTTGGTTGAAAATTCCCTCCATCCAAGGTCTTCTTTGAGCAGGTAAAGAGATTTTGAGTACCTGCTTGTTAGCATGAT
>Ga0316189_10002645_pt1 | contig 17515 bp, 15 predicted proteins | sample LowCovwburrow_MG_FD_204930 | JGI IMG/M metagenome (GOLD analysis project Ga0316189, IMG submission 204930) | Coastal sediment microbial communities from Maine, United States - Lowes Cove worm burrow | ecosystem: Environmental > Aquatic > Marine > Coastal > Sediment | place: USA: Maine...
CGTTGGCACGGTAGCGCACTTCGTCCAGATTGAATTGCCGGGGGTAGTTTTCACGCAGGCATTTCTCCAGCAAGGCGCGGCCGTCGCGCTCGGCTCCGCTCCCGCTTATCCAGGGCGAGCGCAGAACGCGGCCGATGTCCTGGATATCGATGCGCTTGTTCAGTAAGCGCAACAGGTCGAAAGCCGATCCGATCATCGGGACGTTTGCAAGCGTCCTGCCCAGGGACACGTTCCAGGGCCTGGCCTTACCGGGCGCGGCGTGGTGTCCGGGAGTGAGGATTTTTTCCAGCTGACGCTCAACCTCGGCCCGCCGGGCCTGCAGATCGGGCACAACCACTGCAATCTGCGCGCCCGGGTCCTGTTCAAACCAGTAGCGGACCCAGCGCCCCATCTGCTCCAACTCTTCCCTGCCGCTGGCACCCTGCCAGAGTTTTGGGGCGGGGGTCCTGCTGGTAATCTCCAGTTGTTCGATAGAACTGCCGGCGTTATGGATGGCGTTGATCAGTTCCGCCTGGCCGGGATTGAGTTCATCGAAACCGAGCAGGCCAAGCTCTGCGGGGATTGGCAGCCCTCCCTTTGTAATGGCATCGCAAATCAGTGGGGAGCGGTCTTCAGGTGCAATCCAGCCGTGCCGCCGGCAAAGCGAATCGAACAGGCTGTTCCAGTGATGGAAGTGGGTGTGGTTCTCGTTCTCGTCTCCCAGCCAGCTTGGATGGTGGAGATCCAGGCGCCAGTCCACTGCCAGTTTTCGGGTATCCCGCAAACGGGCGGCCAGGGACTCCGGGCGCAAAAGGTGGCCGGCTTTTGGATCACTCCTCAGGATGCTCTCCCACAGGCTGAGCATTTGTTGGTTACCCGGAACGCAGCCCTGGGTCCCCTCTGGCCCCTGTAGCCCGGCTGTTTCCCAGAGCCGGTTGAGCAGGGCGTCCCACGAAATAATATCCGCGCTCGGCCACTGCCGGTCTCCGCGCTCGATGCGCCAGCGGGTGTATTGGCCGGCCAGCACTCGGGCCAGGCGACTGTTGGCCGTAACCAGCAGCAGACCGGAGGAAAGCCGTTCGAACAGCGAAGCGTAAGTCAGGGTGGAAACTGTCATGTGGTTATCATACTGTGTGAGCTCTCATAACTTGAGAATTTAGAGCAAAGCCACATGGATATGATCTCTGCTGCCACCCTGCTGTTCCTGGTTATGGATCCGCTGGGCAACATCCCCATTTTCCTCTCCGTGCTGGAAGGCGTGGCGCCGGAGCGGCGCACCCGTGTTCTGATTCGTGAGTTGTTACTGGCCCTGGCCGTGCTGGTGGTTTTCCTGCTGTTTGGCCGGTACCTGATCGGTTTTCTGCAATTGAGTGAGCACTCCATCCGAATTGCAGGCGGTATTATCCTGTTCCTGATCGCCCTGAAAATGGTGTTCCCGGTCAAACGCTCGGCCCATGCTGTCGAGGAGTTGCAGGGCGAACCCCTGCTGGTGCCACTCGCGATTCCGATGGTCGCAGGCCCATCGGCGATGGCCATGGTGATGTTATTGACCAGCAACGACCCGGGACGGCTGCCGGAGTGGTTGGCCGCCCTGTTCCTGGCCTGGCTGCTCACCTCGGTGATACTGCTTTCCGCCAACGGGTTAAAACGTTTCCTCGGCAAGCGCGGCCTGATCGCCATGGAGCGGCTGATGGGCATGCTGTTGATTGCACTGGCCGTGCAGATGTTGCTGGAAGGGTTCTCAGCCTACCTGGCCGAAGTACTCTGACGACAGCTTCTTCGGGTTGTACCGTGCAACCCGCCCCTGCGATGCAATTTTTGACCCTTCTGCTATTAATTATAGGAAGCAATCCATTTTGACCTATCGCTGCCCGGGCAGAGGAGTTCCCATGAACAAGTATTGGCTATTGATCGTTTTACTCACCTGGTTTCCCGTTGCGGAGGCGAGAGAAAGCCTGATGGATATTCCGGTTTCTATTACCACTGTCAAGTCCGGGGATATTTCAGCCTTCCGGGACGCGGTGGCATCAGTTGGTGACCTGGATTTCATCCAAATCAACGTGGTCAATGGGGATGATGGTGAAACGGTGACGCGCTTTCCAGGAGTCTATCCTGGCGCCATGGGGGCCTTGCCGAACCTATCGGGCGGACGTGTCTGGATACGTGGCATGTGCGATCCACGCTGTACGCTGACCCTCGTGGATGGCGCTCCATCTACTCGTCTTATGTTCATAGATGAAGTGGCCAGGGTTGAACTGGAAAAGGTAGACCTAACTGCGTTCGGTGCAGACGCGGATGGGGGTGTGGTCAGTGTCAACGGCCGTGCCGAACTCTATGTCCGGGATGTTCGTGCGACTGATAATTTTGCCGGTACCTACGGCGGTGCCTTTTCGATGAACGGCAATTCAAAGCTCGTACTAACCGCTTCGTACCTCTCCGGAAACGAAGCCCTGATTTTTGGTAATGACCTGGACATCAATTCGTTTCCGGATGACGGTCTCGCAGCTACCATCGAAGGAACCAGCTTCGTCAACTTCGAAGGCACGGTTTCACTGGAAAACCCCTTTGGCAACATCCGCATTCGTTACAGTACTGTCAACCATGAGCCCGACGCCATCGACTCCACGGGCGGTGTTTGGTCTTTTGGCAACGTGTTTGATAACAGGATGTCGCCAACACCTTTTTCTTTAAGGGCGCCCGGCGGTAAAACACATGCGATATGTAATGATTTCGGCAGCGGAGCTTTTAATTCACAGGGGTATAACATAGCGGCTGACAACAGCTGTTCACTGGATCAGGATACCGATCTGCCAAATACCGATCCCATGCTCGGCCAGGATGCAGACGGCTTCCTGGTGCCGATGGCCGGTAGTCCCGCCATCGACTCCGGAGCTGCTGATGTCGTTGTATTCGACGGCGACACGCTGGCCACCCTGCCCTGCAGCTATCGCGACGCCAAAGGCACCGCACGACCGCAGGACGCCAACGGAGACGGTGTATTCGAATGCGACCGCGGGGCGATTGAAATTGCCGGAGGCGGTGCAGTGGTTGCCGGCCACAGCTCCGTTTTCTACAACCCGGACCGCAATGGTGAGGGCAACTACGTCGAAGTGCTGGAAGACGGCCGGGCGGTCGTTTACACCTTTACTTATAACCCCGATGGAACCGGTCCCGCCTGGTTCCTGGGCGTGGGCCAGGTGAGTGGGAACTCGATTATCCTGGACGACCTGTTCCGGCCGACCGGTACCCCCTTTGGCGATGACTTCGACGCGGCGGAAGTAGATTTTACAAACGCCGGAAGTATGTCGATGGTGTTTCCGGATTGCCAGGCATCGGCACCGGGTGGCAACATCGCTTACACCGGTGATGCAGGCCTGGGCTATGAAGGGCTGATTTCGCGCGGGACGCGGCTGGCGCATATTACCGGCTGCGGCGCAGAAACTCCGGATCCGAACGCCGGTTTATCCGGATCGTGGTACGATCCGGCCCGCAACGGCGAAGGCCTGATCGTAGAGTGGCTGACCAATGGTGACGTGCTGGCCGTGTTTTTTACCTACGATACCGAAGGCAACCAGTTCTGGTTATTCGGCCAGGCAACGCCCAGCGGAAAATCCGTCACGATGAACGCGGTGTACCCAAGTGCGTTCACACCATGGGGGCGAAATTTCAACCCGGCCGACGTGTTCCTGGATAACTGGGGCACATTCACGCTGAACTGGACGGACTGTGACAACATGACCTTCCAATACAGCTCGAGTGTAGGTACCTTTGGCTCTGCAACGCGCAACTATTCGCGCTTGTCAAAGCTGGCCGGAACCACTTGTCCGGCCTTCCCCTAGGTTTACCGGAAGGATCGTAGGTATGAGAAATATCCTGTCTTTGCTCGCCTTGCTGTCTCTTTTTGCCGTAACGCCCGCTCTGGCAGGCTCAGATCAGGATGAGCTAACGGAAATGCTCAATGAATTCCTGGCCGGCGCGTCAGTCAATGACGCCGCCGCCCACGATCGCTTCTGGGCAGAAGAGCTGGTCTATACCTCCTCACGGGGTCTGCGTTATGGCAAGGCCGAGATCATGGAAGGGATGAGTGCCGATGCCGAGCCGGGTGAAGAAGAACCCGCTGTCGTGTATTCGGCGGAAGACATCCGGATCATGCAGTTTGGAACGACCGCCGTGGTTGCGTTCCGGCTTCTTGGGAAGCCACAGGATGACCCTGATCAGGTCCTGCAGTACTTCAATACCGGCACCTTCATAAAACGCAAAGGTGAATGGCGCGTCGTAGCCTGGCAAGCTACGGTGATCCCGGAAGAGGGCTAATCCGGCTATTCGATGACCAATCCGACATGACTGGCCAGCGTGGATGGTACGTGCGCGGGCACGGGACCTGCATCCAGTGGCGGGCTGAGCCATTCAATCAGCGCGATATCATCAAACCAGCTCACGTGATCCCGGGAGTCATCTGTCGGTGTGACCTTCAGCACAACCCGGTAGGAGATGGCGCTTACGCGCGGCGAGTCGAAATCGAAGCGCAACTCCCGCCAGCCTCCGGCGCTGAGTTCATGCTCGCCAATCAACCTCAATTTTGCAGTTTCAAGCGCCTCGGTCCGGTTTTCACCCTGTTTGCGCCACTGCTCATAGGCAGTGACGGTAGCCGCGGCATCTGAGCGGGCCTTGACGACGAACGAAGTGGGCGTGCCCGGCTCGAACGTGTATTCAAAGGTGCGCATCCCGAGCGTCCCTTTGGCCTGTCCGGCCGGCACCACGAGTTGCATTACGTTCTTGCCGCTGGGCGCGTCATCCATTGCCACGATGGTTTGCGAGCCGTCTGCGATCCAGCTCCGATCCGGGGCGCCAAACAGGTAATGTGACTCAAAGTGTCCCATCGGCAACAGGTTCTGGCCCAGGAAGGCCTGGCCAGCCCCTTGCAAGGGGGCAATCGAACCCATAGTGCTGTTCCATGTTCTGTCGTGCAAAGGCCAGACAGTTGAGGCAGGAGTTTTGCTGCCGGCCGGAACGGTGAATACCGAAGCGGCACCAGGCTGGCTGCCCTGTGCATGCGGATTGATCACCGCGTTACCGCCCGATGCCTGCAAGGTAATGCCCCTGCGGCCGGACAACTCTTTCACCCGCTTGAGCACCGACTGCCGGAACGTATCGGTAGCTGGAACAGGTACATAGCCCTTGATCCTCAACGGCATCACTTCGGCCCGGTGCAGGCGGCCGCCGTCCATCCAGACATAAAGCAGGTAGGAGCGCTTGGTTGCGTAGTGGAACTGGTCGAACATGAAATTACCCATCGACCAGGCGATCAACTTGTCCTTATACAGTTCAAAGCCCTGGGTCACGTGTGGGTGATGGCCGATGGCCAGCACGGCGCCGTCATCAACCGCCTGTTTGAGACGGGTTTCTGTGACCAGGGTGGGTTCGTCGGTGTACTCACGGCTGCCGTGGTATTGCACGATGGGCAGGTAACCCTGGTCCACTTCGGCCCGGACAGTGCGGTTGATGTTCGCCGTAGTGCCAAAGGCTGCTCCGCCTTTCTCAGTCCCGATGGCGACCTGGTTGGGTGTGAAGTTACCCGCCCAGCCGAGGTAAGACAGAAAGCTCAGGGGGTTCCCGCCGATTTTTTTGCGATAGGGCGCCAGGGCCTGTGCCTCGGTAAGTCCCGCACCTGACCATGCCAGACCGGAATCCTCCAGCGCATCGATGGTCGATTCAAGCCCATAGGAAAGGTAGTCGTAAGTGTGGTTATTGGCCAGCGCGACATAGTCGACGCCTGACTCTTTCAGCGCCAGCAGGGCTTCCGGAGGAGTATAGAAGACATAGGCTTTGGGTGCGTTTTCCGTAGGTATGCCGTCTATCACCTGGGTTTCGAGGTTGAGAGTCGTGAAATCCGCCAGCTCCAGGTAGGGCCTGATGTAGCGCAACAGACCAACCGTGTCAGTGGTTCTGAACCCTTCGCGTATCAATGCCGGTTCATTATCGGAAGGCTCTGAATAGCGCCGCCCCATCATCGTGTCACCCCCGACCGCCAGCATGATGCGGCCATCCACCTGCTCCACCAGGGTAACGTCGGGGACTGTGATCGCATCGCCGGACGATGCATCCTGTTGCGTGGAAAACTCAAGCGCACTGTAACTGTGGATGATCGGGAAGTGCTTGTTGGCAGAGTAATCCAGCCGGTAGATATCAGCCGGCCCAACGTTCAGCATGAAGCGCCCGGTTTCGTCAGAAAGGACGCTCTTCCCGCCGAGCCGGATCGAGGCACCGGCAAGGCCTTCACCCGACTCGGATAGTACGCGTCCGGTGATGTCCATATCCGCGACACAGGGTAATGTCGTTAGCACGAAAAGACTCCATACGCCTATGCGGACAATGGTATTCATGGTCTCGGCTCACAGGGTGCAGGTGCGCAGACTGCGACACTGTCGGCGTTCGCCACCAGGGCAACCAATGCGGCCACCCCCAGTATGCCGAGTATCCAGGCCAGCGTGGTGTCCTTGTTATTTGAAGTTTTGTTTTCCACGCGCAGGCTCTTCATGTCTTCGTACCTGTAAAATCCTTTGCTGCCGCCAAGGCCTTCTTCGGTGATATCGACCACGCGGAACTTGGCGCTCTGCCGGTCCAGTGTTTTCACTTCAACCAGGCTGCCGTAGTCGATTCCGCGCGGGGATGTGCTTTGCATGGCATTCTCGACATTGACGGTTTGCATGGAAGAACAGGCCGCCAGGTTAAACAGCAGCACACACAGGAGGTAACGTTTCAGGAAGAGGGGCATAGGTCCGTATTGTACTGTCAAAAGACCGGCAAATGACAAGCATCAACTTGAGTTCAAACGCCAGTCTATAAAATATTGAAATCATAATATACAAAAGAAGAATCCAGGATGTTGCTGCACCCGGGGACTGCAAGAGGCGCTGGTTTTCTGCTGCCGGCCGTGCTGTTGGTTTTGGCGCTGTTTTCATGCGATGCTCAGGCCCAGGAGTCTGGCAGGCGCAGTATGGGCGCTGACCAGGTGGACACGGCCCCCGTGCTCGATGGCGAGGTGCGCAACGACCCGGTGTGGCAGGCAATCACTCCCACGGGCGGGCTCACGCAGAAGTCGCCGGATGAAGGCCTTCCTGCCAGCCAGCGGACCGAAGTACGGGTTATTTATACCGATGAGGCCATATACTTCAGCTTCGTCTGCCTGGACGATGATCCTGCCACCATTGTCGTTTCTGATGCCCGCAGAGACGCCAGTCTCGAAGAAATGGACAGCGTGCTGTTTGTCCTGGACACCTACCGGGATGAGCAGAACGGCTTCGTGTTTGGCACGAACCCCGTCGGGCTGCAATTCGATGGCCAGCTGAGTAAAGCCGGTGAAGGCGGGTTGTCCTTGTCCGGCTCCAGCGGGGCTGGTGGAGGCTTCAACATCAACTGGGACGGCGTCTGGGAGGTGAAGAGCATCATGGGCGAGTTTGGCTGGAGTGCCGAATTCCGGATTCCGTTTACTACCGTGCGTTACCCCACACGGGACGACCAAAGCTGGGGTGTTAATTTCCAGCGCAATATTACCCGGCGCAACGAAGTGGCTTACTGGTCGCCACTGGGACGGCAGTTCAATTTGCTGCGACTGGCTGACGCCGGAGTGTTGACCGGACTGGACATCAGCAGACAGCGAAACCTGAAGATCGTCCCGTATGTTCTGGCAGAAGCCAGTGACGTTGGCGATGCCGGCAACGATACCGATACCGAATGGGGCGTTGATATCAAGTACAGCCTGACGCCGTCGCTGACACTGGACCTGACCTACAACACAGATTTTGCCCAGGTAGAGGCCGACGAGTCCCAGGTGTCCCTGGACCGCTTCAATATTTTCTTCCCCGAGAAGCGCCCCTTCTTCCTGGAAAATGCAGGATTGTTCACAGCGGGTAAACCACAGCAGGTTGAGTTGTTTTTCAGCCGCCGCATCGGGCTTTCCAGAAATAGCGACATCATTCCCATCGATGCCGGGGCAAGGGTTTCAGGTTCGGTTGGGGGTGGTGTAAATATCGGCGCAATGTACATGCAGACCGATGAATTGGCCGGAGTGGCGCCGACTACCAGGTTTGGTGTCGCGCGGGTGACGAAGGATTTACCCAATCGATCTTACATCGGGGCCATTTTTGTTGACCGCGACATTTCCAAGGATTTTCCGGGAAGCCGTGGCGATAACCGGACACTGGGCGCAGACGCCCGTTGGGGGATCGGGGAATTTGGGCTCATATCGGGCTACTTAGCCAATACCGATACACCGGGACTTGATGGTAATGACAATTCCTGGTCGCTGTCCGGTGACTATGATTCTGAGTACTGGACCCTTGGCGCGGACTATGTGCAGGTAGGAGAGGACTTCAACCCGGAAGTGGGTTTTCTGAACCGGGCCGGCGGGTATCGAAATGCGGCGGCCAACATACTGCGACGTTACCGCCCGAAGAACAGCCGGATTGGTCTGCTGGAAATCAGACCGCATGCTTCATACCGTTCTTACTGGAACCTTGACGGATTTCAGCAAACCAGTTTTCTGCATATCGATAACCACCTTGAGTGGTTAAACGGCTACGAATTTCACAGCGCCGTTAATTTCACTACCGAGGGTTTACTACTGCCGTACGAAATTTCAGAAGGAATTTTTGTGCCGCCCGGGACTTATCGAAACTCGGAGGTTCACCTCTACGGCCAGACCAATGAAGGCGCCTGGATCAGCTTCAGCCTGTCGGCGACCAAGGGTGGGTTTTACAGCGGAGACCGGGTGGCGTTCAGCCCTTCCATGAGGATGCGTGTGGGTGAGCATTTCACTGCGCAGGTCAGTTGGAGCCAGAATAATGTCGATCTGCCCGAGGGCGACTTCACCACGAGAGTGGGCCGCTTGCGGCTGTCCTGGTCTTTCACGCCGCAAATAGCCCTGGAAGCTCTTCTGCAGTACAACAACGTAGACGATTTCTTTTCAACCAACCTGCGCTTTTCCTGGTTGAGAAAAGCCAATACAGGCTTGTTCGTTGTATTTAACGATATCAATGGTTATGACCGGTTTTCGGGAGAGCAGCCGGATCGCAACGTGATCGTAAAGTACACGCATATGTTCGATCTGTTCTAGCGTGCTTTAGATGGCCTCGTAAGCCGTCTGGCAGTCGCTGGGTACGTGGCGGGTATCGCCTCGAATCAAGCGGCAGGTCCAGGTTTCAGCATCGTCCGGGCCGTTTGAGCTGAGCTCGATAATCGGGTCCGAGACTGCACCGGTGTTGCCGGTCCATAACACGATGACCATGGTCTGGCTGGCGCAATCAGCACCGAGCAGGACACGGTTCAGGTAATCATCGTCTGATCCTGAAGGTACGTAGAAGTAGTCCGCCTCGAGGTTGTTGTGCACAATGGCCTGCTCATTATTGGCGCAGGTTTTTTCCAGTGCTTCCTTGGCAGGTTCTGCAAGGCTGAGGCCCTGGCTTACCTTGGCGCGGATCGCCTGGTCGGTCAGCTTGGGAAATGTATAGGCCAGTGCGATGGTAGTAACTGCGAAAACGATCAGCACTTCGATTAGCGAGATCCCTCTGCTTTTCCTTACGTAATTATCCATTTTGGTGTTCCCCTACAATTCGTGTCATGAATATTAATGCAGGTATCGTGCCATCTTTTTCATGAAAATAAAAACCATATAAAACAATCACATCGGGCATTTTCTATTTCTTTTCCAGCTAAATTTTGTCGGTATATGTCAGCGACTGACGCAATTTGTCGACGCTTTTTAGACCTGAAATAGCCGTAAAAGGCTGTTTGCAGGCGTTTTAAGGCACTGGCTGAACGGTAGAGATAGACAGATACATGGTGATGTCTTATCGCCTCGCTTTCGTTATATTCTATCCACAACATCTTAATATTACGCCAAAAAGGAATTTGGTCATGTCTAATCAGAAAGGATTCTGTGCTCATGCCGGCGGTCTGCGCCTGTCATCCCGGGGTTTTACCATTCTTGAATTTATCGTTGCTTTGGCTTTGCTAGCCGTCGCAGTCGGGCTAGCCGTACCAAGCCTGCGCCAGTTTTCGGCTAATAACCAGCTCGTTTCCGCCAACAATTCAATCGTAACCGGTCTCAACCTTGCGCGGTCTACCGCTATCACCACCGGTGAAGACATCACCATTTGCCCGTCAGTCAACGGAACGACCTGTACCGAAGACAGCTGGAATGACGGATGGATCGTATTCAACGACGCCAATGGCGATGGCAACGCAGCGACTGCTGAGATCCTTCGGGTCGTTACCATCGAGAGCGATGTGAACAACAGCGGTTTTGGCGAGAACATCGTGTTCCAGGCAGACGGCACGACAGACATGGGCGCGAACGCGACCATCACCAACTGCCGTGAGCAGGGAACCGTGGGCGAAAACTGTGCAAACGTGACCATCAATCAGTTTGGAATGATCGAGTCTGATAAGCAGAGCACCACCAAAGACGTAGGCGAGCCGACCTCATAAGGAACTGAGCTATGAAAATGAATTCCAGTAACAAGGTCAGGTTCCAGAAAGGATTCAGCATGATGGAGATCCTTGTCTCGGTAGTGATCTTCAGCGTTGGCCTGGCCGGTATGGCCAGCATGTCCCTGGCGAGCCTGCGCAGCACCGCGGACGGGCAGTTCAATTCACAGGCGATGTTGATCGGTGAGGAACTTGCCGACTCGATGCGCGCCAACCTGTCCGGGTACGAATCAAACAACTATGCGGCCCTGCCGGAGTTGACAGACAAAGTATGTACAACCGAAACAAAGTGTACGGCCAGCGAACAGGCCCAGTACGATTCGGGCAAATGGCGTACACACGCAGTTACTGAACTGCCCGGCGGAATCGCGCACTTCTGCATGGACTCCAGCCCGAACGATGGCAATCCCGGTGCTGAAGCCTGTGACGGACTTGGCCTGAATACGATCAAGATCTTCTGGCTGGACAGCCGCAATGACGACGCGCTCGACGATGGCGAGACTTATCAGCGCTATGTCGTGACCGTCGTACCCTGAATCGGAGCATGAATATAATGTCATTCACTAAACACAACCGCGGTTTCACGTTGATTGAAATCCTGGTCGCCATGACGCTCGGGATCATACTGACGATGGTCATGCTGGCGATGTTTTCCAGTGCAAAAAGCAGCTATACCCTGCAGGACGGACTGACCCGTGTTCAGGAAGACGGCAGGATCGCGATGCACGTGGTGGCCGAAGAGGCGCGCAAAGCGGGCTTTCGCAAGCCGGTCTGGAATGACCCGCGTGCCGGCTATTCACCACTGACGACGGGATCTGTTAATGGTGCAGATGGCGCCAATGACACGTTGCAGGTCATGTACATGGATGACCTTGACTGCGCGGGTAACCGCAACGGAGCTTTCGACCCCGAAACCACCGAAGCCCTGGCGCTTTACAAGCGGGTCACTTTTGCCGTCGACGACAACCAGAACCTTCTGTGGACCTGCGAGTATGGCCCCTCACCGGCTGAACTTGCAGTGCAGCGGGCAAACCAGCCCATCGTGGATGGTGTAGAGAGTTTCCAGGTGCTTTACGGAGTAGATACAGACTTCCCACCGGATTTCAGTATCAATGCCTGGACCACTGCCGACAGCATCACACCAAATTCATCCGTTTGCATGCAGAGCCAGTATCTGTGTGAGGTTGGCGGCCTGATCAACGACATGCGCGATGGTTTGCCGGTGGCGCTGAAGATCGGCATGTTGATCGCCAGCCCGGAGAATGTCGGAGGCGAGAGCGATACCCAGTCGTTCGACATACTCGATGTTGCCGTTGCTGCAGCGGATGACAACAGGCTGAGAAAAGCTTATTCCACGACCGTCGCGTTAAGGAACCTGACACTATGAAGACACATACTTTCAAGAATGGACCCGGAAGGTCGGGCCTCCCCGCACGCCAGAAAGGCGCAGTGCTGCTGGTCGGGTTGGGAATTTTCGTCGTGCTGGCACTACTCGGCGTTACCTATGCCCAGAGCGCCATCATGCAGGAGCGCCTGGCGGGCAACTTCAAGGATTTGAGTGTGGCCTTCCAGTCTGCCGAAGCCGGCACCCGCTGGCCTTCCGCCTGGCTGCAAAGCCTGGGTGGCAACACGCTTAGCCGGCCTTTCCCATGCCGCGGATCTTGCGATATGACCGCACAGGTATTTGAGGTTGGCGAATTAGCAAATTATCCGACACCGCACGACGAGTTCTGGGCATCGGCCCGCACTTTCGGGACAGACCCGGCCAACGATGAAGATCTCGGTATGTCGTTGCCGGTGGTGGACAGCCAGCCCAGGTTCGTCATCGAGCAACAGTTTTTCGCTCGCGATGATCTGGCGGGCGATCCGCAAAAAGGCGTGGTCTTCTATCGCGCAACTTCCATGGGTACAGGCTTGAGAAAGAACAGCGACGCCATTGTGCGTTCCGTACTCGCAAAACGATTTGAATGAGCTAGAAAACATCTGACTGGAGTTCAAGGATGAACCGCACGATCAGGATTGACCAAACCAAAACCCTCACGGGCACTATCATCGCATTGACTGCACTGGCCGCGGGCCTGCTCGCGCCATTCACGGCGTCTGCAACCTTGTTGCTGCCGAACGTGCCCCTGTTCGTCAATATCAGCACCACGCCCAATATCTTCCTGGAAATGGATGATTCGGGCTCTATGGACTGGGATATATTGACGCCAACGCATTTCACGACGTGCCGCTACAACACAAAGAAAAGTTGCAGCACACTTGAAAAGACCGGTGAATTCTATGACTGGACCGGGACATATTACAACGGCAACAAGAGGTTCCGCACGTTTGAATACGTTGAGAACTCCGACGACGATGCCTATGGTGTCCACTGCTATAACAGCAGCAGGGACGTCATCGAAAGGTGCACAGCAACCCGCCCGAGCGACGCACCCTGGGACTGGCGGGTTAAGAGCGCTGACCTGAACGTTCTGTTCTTCAATCCGGCCATCAATTACACACCCTGGCCGGGCTACAGTAACGCCAGCTTTGGTTCCGCCCACTCCTACCCTGATCCTGCGTTGTCCGGATATAGCGATACCGACAACCTCAGCGGGTTCGTCTATCACTACTGGATCGATGACAAGGGTTTTAGCGGAACGCAACCGGACAAAACCGATGACACCACCATTCCCAACGGCATCATCGACGAGTGGGACAGCAACGTTAAGGTTACTGTGAGCACAGGCGGGTTTAGCTGCGAACTTTACACTTATAATCCTGATTCAGGGGGCCTGAAAGGGGAGGTTACCACGCTCGATAGCACCGATAGCCGTTGCAAGGCCGCTCTCGGCGCCAATGGATCAATTTCACAATTGCAACAGAATGTGGCCAACTGGTTCCAGTACTACCGGCGCCGTGCGATGGTTGCGCGCGCCTCGGTGGCACGGGTGGTCACTGACCTGCCTTCGTTCCGTTACGGGTTCAGCCTGATCAACGATTATAATGATGTGTTCGTAGAACAGCCCGGACCGCTGGTCAATGACTACACGGAGCATAATGCCAGCCTGATCGAAGAGTACCTCACGCACCCCCAACGCGCCTATGGCACGCCACTGCGGCGCGGCCTGGAGCGGGTCGGGCGCTATTTTGACGGCGAACTCAGTGGCAAGGACAGCCCAATTGCATCGGCCTGCCAGAAGAACTTTGCCATCCTGTTTTCGGACGGCTACTGGAACGGAAGCAATCCCTCGGTCGTCCGCAGCGACGTCGATCGTGATAATGGCGTCGTTTTTAACGGTACCGGTTCTGAAACCCGGGTGTTGCTGGCTGATGTAGCGAAATACTATTACGACAAGGACCTTTCGCCTTTACCCAACCTGGTGCCGACAGATCAGTTTGACTCTGCCAGTCATCAGCATTTGTCGACCTTCACCATTGGCTTTGGAATCACCGGTTCGCTGGTGGATACCGACGACGACGGCTGGCCGGACAACCTGAATAACGGCGCAAAATGGTACCTCTCTGGAGCCAGTGACGAGGAACGGCGCGTTGACGATCTGTGGCACGCCGCCTGGAACAGTCGCGGTGAATACATCTCGGCGAAACGGCCCGAAGAGCTGATCTCCGAATTGACCAATGCCATCCTGGACATCAGTGACCGGGTCGGCGGCGCCGCATCGGGCGCCACCAATGGCGGGTCAATTTCCAGTGAATCCAAGGTCTTTCAGGCCAAGTTTGATGCGGCCGACTGGCACGGATCCCTGCTGGCGATCAACGTGAATTCCGCTGACGGTGAACTGGGCACGATTGCCTGGGAAGCCGGCGACATACTCGATTCCTATTCCGATTCCTGGTTTACCGGGACCAGAAAGGTCTTCACCTACAATGCAGCCACGGGCAACGGCGGCAATTTCACCTGGGACGACTTGAGTGACGCGCAGAAAGCCCTGTTGAGCATCAACCCGGACACGGGTGATGCAGACAGCGACGGGCAGGATCGTTTGAACTTTATACGCGGTTCCAGCGCCTTTGAAGGCGGTAAATTCCGTAGCCGTGAGCACCGCCTGGGCGATATCGCGCATTCGGATCCGGAATACGTCAGCTTCCCGTCGTTCTATTACCCGTTTGGCGGCTATTCCACTTTCGCATATGCGAATAAAGACCGCGATCCGGTCATTTATGTTGGCGCTAACGACGGCATGCTGCACGCATTCAATGAATCCGATGGAACCGAGTTGTTTACATTTGTGCCTAATAGGGTCATCCACAAGTTGCCGGAATTAACTGCGCCCGGTTACTACCATGACTTTTATGTTGATGGGTCACCGGTGTATGGCGATATTGAGAGTGGTGATGGCTGGAAGTCTGTCCTGGTGGGTTCACTCCGCACCGGTGGAAATGGCTTATACGCACTGGACATCACAGATCCTGAAAATTTTGATGCAAATGATGTCATGTGGGAATTCACCGACGAAGACGATCCGGACCTGGGTTTCGTATTTGGCGACCCGCAAATCCGCAAGATGGCTAACGGCAAATGGGCCGCCATCTTCACTTCCGGATACAACAACACCGTCGACGATGGGCACGCCTCCGCTGAAGGCAAACAGTATGTTTACGTGGCTTTCATCAACGAAGGTGCCGACGGCTGGTCTTCAGGAGACTATCGTAAAATCGAATTACCCAATGCTGATGGCCTGTCCGCTCCTGCAGTGGCTGACATAGACGGCGACGGCCTTGCAGATTTTATCTACGTAGGAGACCTCGACGGCAACATGTGGAAAGTGGACGTGACTTCCAGTTCTGCTTCCAGCTGGGCCGTCTCGTTCGGCGGTGAGCCCCTGTTCATAGCGAAAGATCCTGATGGTAACCGCCAGGCGATTACCACCCGCCCCGCCATCATGCGTCACCCGTTGTCTATCCGCGAGGGCGTCATGGTGCTGTTCGGAACCGGCAAGTACCTTGAGGTCAATGATGATGTGGTAGATGGGTCCCAGACACAGACTGTTTACGGGATCTGGGATCGTGATGGCTATTACAACAAGGCCCTGGACGACCGGAACAGCACGGGCGACCATGATTTCTCCCGCTCCGAACTGACTCCATCCATCATGAGCGTGGATTCGGCGAGCAACAGGCGGGTGATACATGACTACGGTCCCGGCACCCCGGTCTGGTTTGACGAAAACGGTGATCCGGATTCACGTGGCTGGATGGTCGATCTGCCGGTGGAAGGCGAGCGCGTAGTAAGAAAGATCATTCTGCGTGACAACATTGCCATCCTGGTCTCCCTGATTCCGGAAGGTGACGTATGCTCGGCCGGTGGTAGTGGCTGGCTGATGGCGCTGAACGCCGAGACTGGCAACGCACCGCGTTTCCCGGTCATCGATATCACCGATGACAATACGATCGATGAAGATGACGTGTTGATGGTGGACAACCCATATGACGATACGACCGATGATGTAATGGCCAACCCGGTGGGTATAGAAATGCTGAGTATTCCCAACTTGCCGGCGTTGCTGTACGACGATCGTCCGACAGACCTGGGTTCCGTCTTCCCGATGCGCGCAAACTCACCGCGTGGTTGTGGTGCAGACGGTGCCAAGTCGTTCACCTACACGACCCGGACCAACGGAAGTATCGTGATGGTGGCAGCGGCCCACCAACCGTTGGCCTGTGGCCGACAGAACTGGATGCAGACCCATTGATGGATCATGTTGGAGATAGATATGTTTAAGAAAGTATGGATAATTGCCGCGCTGCTGATGTTGATGCCGGTAGCGGCAATGGCCGAGGCCATCGAGGGCAAGCTGAACAGCGTTTCCTTAAACCAGGAAAAAATCGAAGTGAACGGCGTTGTCTATGATGTTGTCACCGAAAGTACCCGGATTATTTACCAGGGTGAGCAATTAAGCGAGGAGGATCTTCGTCCGGGTGACGACGTCCGCCTGATCTTCGGTGAACAGGGTGGGGGCCATGGCAAGCAGGTACTTGAGGCTGTGATCCTGATCCGCGGCAGCAAGTCCGGCCTGGAAAGCTGATCGTCATGGGAAACAAAAAGAGCCAGGGCGGATTCACGCTGGTGGAGGCCATGATCACCATAGCCATACTGACAATCCTGGTGAGCCTGGCGGTGCCCAGTTATTTCCAATATGTTCTGCGCACCAACCGCAGCGAAGCCATTGACGGCCTGCTGGCGGCTTCCGCCTGCCAGGAACGGCTGTTCATTCGCAACAATGTGTACGACGCGGCAAGTTGTGGTGGAGCGACAGCTAATGGCCACTACGCTGTGGCCCTTGCGACCACCAACGCCAATCAGAATTTCGTCGCGACTGCGAACCCCCAGGGTGGGCAAACCAAGGACAGTTGCGGGGCTATGACGCTCAGTGACACGGGCGTGAAGACGGCTGGCGGCAAGACAGGCACCTTTGCCATTTCCTGCTGGAAGGGAAAGCGTCCCGCTGGCGGTTCATAATCCCCTAGCGGTAAGAGCTTCGATAATATTCCTGACGCCATTGATCCGGGCGCTCGTAGAGCGCCGCATCAATGATTGACCAGAGGTGAATGATCCAGCCCAGCAGGATCAGCCACAGCACAGCGGTCATCAGGAACATGATGCCGGCCACGACCCAGCGGCCCTGCAATAACTGGCCCAGGCCGGGAATAAAAAAGCTAGCCAGCGCTGCAATCACGTTTCCACAGGATCCATTTCCCATCGGTATCTCCTTTGCGGGTTTACAGGGTAATAGATGCAGAATTCATGCCAGCAGCTAACTGTTTGATATAGCGTATGTTTCAGGCATGGCAGGCAGGCAAGGTGGCGTATTGGGCCTGCTTTTGGTTGATTCGGCTAAGGGCGGGCTATTCTGCGCCCTGTTCAGCAATCGGCTTAAAATCCTCACCAAACAACGTCAGTGTGTCAATTTGACCGTCGGGGCCGATCCGGAATTCCGCAAATTCCTTCAGTTGCCACTCGGGGTATTCCACCAGGAAGGTATCGAGGTGCCAGTAAGTCATCGGCAACCTGATGCTACCGGCATTCAGAACCATTTTCCTGCCG
>Ga0316189_10002646_pt1 | contig 17514 bp, 16 predicted proteins | sample LowCovwburrow_MG_FD_204930 | JGI IMG/M metagenome (GOLD analysis project Ga0316189, IMG submission 204930) | Coastal sediment microbial communities from Maine, United States - Lowes Cove worm burrow | ecosystem: Environmental > Aquatic > Marine > Coastal > Sediment | place: USA: Maine...
TTATCCCTAATGTAGGTGAAATGAACGAAACGAGTGATGTGTGTTTTATTTTCATTCTATAAAGTTAAATATTTCTAACACAAAGTTATGTATTTCTAACATTATATCCAAATTTATTTTAAGAAAACAATAGATGGAATAAAATTGCATATAACCACATGTATAAGTAACCTGCTAAGTAGCCTGCCCTAATGACTTCGTTCTGACGACTTCCCAGAGTCTTTACCTCTTGAAAAATCCTACAGCTTTTCCAAAGGTTCGTTCTATTGTTAATAAATTAGTTGCTTAATCGCGCAACACACGAGCGCAGCGAACTGGCGAAGCAACTATTGAATTATTGAAACAACCTGATTTTTGTTCAACATTTTGGAACAGTGCGAAGCGTTTAAAAAAGGTTTAGCAAACAAGCCAGCATGCCGCGCTGGAAAGAACAAAAACAAGATTGAGATAATAATCAGCGTAGCTAAATAAGGGATATTTTACTGGCATTTTTTGAAATGTCAAGGTAAAATACGAACCAGAGAAAACCCGCCTTCCGGTTTACCTGTCGAAGGCATGGCAGGCAGGTAATCAGCGAAGCTAAACCTTACCTGCCTACGACAGTCAGGCACCAACCCTTGTAAGTATGCTGAAAAACTAGTTGAATTTTGCAAAGATTCTTGAATTTAGAAACTGTAATGTATTCAATAGCTTTTTAAAGTAAAACCAAATGTTAAAAATTTATCTTCACGTTTTTGATCTGCTATCACAATACTTTCAAATGTATGACGGTAGTTAATTTTAAAGTTTAAAAACTTCCAAATTGGCAGTTCTAAACCAATATCTCCTTGCCAACGGAAATTATTACCTTGCTCAAGGGAAGGCTGAAAATATATTTCATGATTTAGAATTACTTTCTCTTTAAACACATGATATTTACCATTTACCCAAATAGTACCACGAAACGTATTGATAGATTGATTTCCATCATACTCTGAAATGTTAAAGTTGGTTGCGGAAAAATCTGTTTGTTCATATTCACTTGAAATTGACAATTTCAGCCAATTGTTTTTTTTGTTCAGAATTTGAAAAGTGGCTCCTGCACCAAACAGATAGCGCAAATCAATTTCTCTTCGAAAATTAGTGCTAACAAAACCCAATACAAACGGATATATTTTTCGATCAGGATTAAGATATAAAAAGTTGAGACTTAATATATCTTCATCTGCCTTTTTTTTGTCAAATGCCTGATAAACATAAGAATTTTGGTTTTTGAAAACCCAATTCTTCCAAGGTTTAAAACTCAAATCTGTTTTTGTTCTAAAAATCAGGGTTTCTACATTTCCTCCTTGATAAAATCCAGTTATAGAAAGAATTGCTTTTACGTTAAGCGTATCACTTTCGTTGATTTGGGCTGAAAGAAAGATGGGGAAAATTAAGAAATAATATAATACCTTTTTCATTTTATTTCGCTGTAAAATTACTCTTTTGTATGATGTACGAAATATAATTATTCATGAATTACTAACTACAAGTTTATTAAAGATTTTCTCTAACATAGTTTCAAGACAAAAATAGGTCTTTAGGAATTAATTTGCATTTAAGGAAATTGAAAATTAATAAAAATAATTAATATTAAATCAGACGTGAATAACTAATATTATGCTAAATGAAAGAACCTAGGCACAACAACATGTATAACCTGCCTGCCGGCAGGCAGGTTAATTGCTTGTTCTTGCTTACTCAGAAAATCCTCTCACGCCAAAAAACGTGGCAGGCCGGATTTCCAAAACGTTGGTCTCTTTTTACTTACCTCGTACCTAGGCACAACTAAACCATAGCCCAACCGTGTCAGCATCCTACAAAACATGACCAATATCATAAAAATGATGTCTCTAACTTCCTAATTTTGAGTTTGATCTAACATAAAGAGATTTAAATTCAATAATATGGAAGTTTTAGAAGATATAAAAACCAGAGTGTTCAACTTTGGGCAAAAAAAAACCGACGGTAATGGCTCCATGAAACCCCTCTTAGGTGGTAAGGGCGCCAACTTAGCTGAAATGAGTTTAATAGGTATACCGGTACCTCCCGGCTTTACCATTACAACTGAAGTTTGTACTGAATATAATGAACTAGGTAAAGATGCTGTTGTAGATATGATTCGTGCCGAAGTGGAAAATTCAATTTCAAATATTGAATCCATTATGGGAACCGAATTTGGCAATAAAGACAACCCCTTATTAATATCTGTTCGTTCAGGAGCAAGGGTTTCTATGCCCGGTATGATGGATACCGTTTTAAATCTGGGGCTAAACGATGAGGTTGTAATTGGCCTGGCACAAAAGACTAAAAATGAACGTTTTGCCTGGGATTCTTACAGACGTTTTATACAAATGTATGGTGGTGTTGTATTAGGTATGAAACCTAAATCAAAAGATGATATTGATCCTTTTGAAGAGATCATGGAACATCTAAAAGATAAAAGAGATATTGAACTAGATACCGAATTTACCATTCAGGATCTAAAAGACCTAGTATATGATTTTAAAGATGCTGTTAAAAAACGAACAGGGCAAGATTTTCCTACCAACCCATGGGATCAGCTTTGGGGGTCTATCATTGCAGTGTTCAATAGCTGGAATGGTAACAGGGCATTATACTACAGAAAAATGCATGGTTATCCTTCAGAATGGGGCACAGCTGTAAATGTACAGGCAATGGTATATGGTAATATGGGTGATAACTCAGGTACAGGTGTATGTTTTACACGTGACGCAGGTACAGGTGAAAATGTTTTTAATGGTGAATATTTAATTAACGCTCAAGGCGAAGATGTAGTGTCTGGTGTTCGTACACCTCAACAAATTACAAAAATGGGTTCACAACGCTGGGCCGAACTTGCTAAAGTTGAAGAAGAAGATAGAGCAGCGAATTATCCTTCACTTGAAGAATTAATGCCTGCCATGTATCTTGAGTTGAATTCATATCAGGAAAAAATTGAAAAGCATTATCGCGATATGCAGGATATGGAGTTTACCATTGAAGACGGTAAATTATGGATCTTACAAACCAGAAACGGGAAACGTACTGGTTCAGCCATGGTAAAAATAGCCATAGACCTATTAAAAGAAGGACAGATTGATGAAGAAAAAGCATTGTTGCAGGTTGAACCCAATAAATTAGATGAATTATTACATCCTGTTTTTGATCCAAAAGCCTTGAAAACAGCAAACATTATTGCACAAGGTTTACCGGCTTCTCCGGGTGCTGCTACAGGGCAAATAGTTTTCTTTGCAGATGAGGCTAACAAATATAAATATACCATCCTTACACGTATTGAAACCTCTCCCGAAGATCTGGAAGGTATGAATATAGCCAAGGGAATTTTAACCGCTCGTGGAGGGATGACCTCACATGCGGCAGTGGTGGCTCGCGGAATGGGAAAATGCTGTATCTCAGGGGCGGGTGCTTTAAAAATTAATTATAAAGCACGTACCTTAACAGTTGATGGTAAAGAATATCATGAAGGCGACTGGATCTCATTGAACGGTTCAACCGGAAATATTATTGAAGGTAAAGTAGCAACTATTGAACCCGAATTAAGTGGTGAGTTTGCAGAACTGATGAAACTCTCTGATAAATTTTCTACCATGAAGGTGAGAACAAATGCCGATACGCCTAAAGATGCAAGAGTAGCTCGTAATTTTGGAGCTCAAGGTATAGGTTTAACAAGAACTGAACATATGTTCTTTGAAGTAGACCGTATCAAAGCAATGCGTGAAATGATTCTGGCAGAAACCGTAAAAGGTAGAAAACAGGCACTTCAAGACTTATTACCGATGCAGCGAAATGATTTTGAAGGGATCTTTGAAGCTATGCAGGGACTTCCTGTAACCATACGCTTATTAGACCCACCTTTACATGAGTTTGTACCTCATCAATTGAGTACGCAAAAAGATTTAGCTGAAGAGATGCATATTTCATTACAGGCTGTTAAAAATAAAGTAGCAGAATTAGAGGAGTTTAATCCTATGTTAGGACACAGGGGTTGTAGATTGGGTAATACCTATCCTGAAATAACCGAAATGCAAACAAGAGCTATAATTGAAGCAGCTTTAAATTTAAAAGAAAAGGGTATTGAAGCGAAGCCCGAAATTATGGTGCCTTTAATTGGTACCCTAAATGAATATGTTGAACAGGAAACTATTATTAGAGACACTGCAAATAAGGTATTTGAAGAACGAAATGATCGTATTGAGTTTATGGTGGGTACTATGATCGAAATACCTCGTGCTGCTTTAATGGCTGATCTGATTGCTGAACGCGCTGAGTTCTTTTCATTTGGTACCAATGACCTTACGCAAATGACATTTGGTTATTCACGAGATGATGCTGGAAAATTCTTACCTATTTATTTAGAAAAAGGAATTTTAAAAGTTGATCCTTTTGAAGTTTTAGACCAGGAAGGTGTAGGACAGTTGATAGAGATGGCTATAGAAAAAGGTAGAACTGTAAAACCTGATTTAAAAGTTGGAATCTGTGGTGAACATGGTGGTGAGCCAAGTTCTGTAGAATATTGCTACACTCAAGGTATGAACTACGTGAGTTGTTCGCCTTTTAGAGTGCCTATTGCACGTTTAGCATCTGCACAAGCTGCAATTAAAAATGCTTAATAAATAGTATTTAAAATTGAAAATCCCTGAAAAGAATTTCTTTTCAGGGATTTTCGTTATTTATAAACAGAAAATATAAATTCAATTTTGCCATTTAACAGTGTATTTGGTATTACTCAGTACCCGGAGGATATTTGGCCATAATTTCAGCAACAAATTCATTGATGCGGGCTTCTTTTTTAGCTACATTCTTTGAAGTTACTAAGGCCCCGGTTCCCATACCTTGCCAGGCAAGTTCTTTCTTTTCGGCATCGATCAGGTCAATAAATAAAGTACCTTCAGTAGACGTACTTACATTGTTATATGCGTCCCATCCAAAACCAAAACCATAGGGCCCAAAACCACCGTAATACCAAGGATACCATCCAAAGTAACGATTATTATTGTACACATTGACTTTTTCACGAGATTTTGTAAAAATATTTACCAAAACATCAGGGTTGTCAGATTTAGTAAAACCTTTGGCAAGCAAATCAGCTTCTATAGCTTTTAAAATTCTGCGTTTGTCTAGATCAGAAATTTCTACTTTATCAATTCCTTTTTTATAAAAAGCAAAGGTTTTGTAGTTATTAAAATCTGTTTTTTGATCGTAATCAGAAGTCACTCTTACTGAAACACAAGAGGTTGCAATAAAAAGTAATACGAACGGTAGTAGTTTTAAAATTTTCATAGTAAAAATTAATTAGAATAAATTACTTAATAAAGAATCATCAACACTATTTGCTAAAGTAACTTTTAAATTTGGTTCACTTTTCATAGCACGTTTGATAGCAAAAATAGCCTCTTCATTACGTGCCCAACTGCGTCGAGAAATCCCGTTATTTACATCCCAAAACAACATGGCTTTAAGACGTTTATCAGCCTCTTTAGTACCATCAAGAACCATGCCGAATCCGCCGTTAATTACTTCGCCCCAACCAACACCACCGCCATTGTGAATTGAGACCCAAGTTGCACCCCTAAAGCTATCACCAATTACATTTTGTATAGCCATATCGGCTGTAAATTGTGAACCATCATAAATATTGGAGGTTTCTCTGAATGGAGAATCAGTACCCGATACGTCATGATGATCTCTTCCTAAAACTACGGGTCCAATTTCGGCATTTGCAATAGCCATATTAAAAGCTGCAGCTATTTTCATGCGTCCTTCAGCATCGGCATATAAAATACGAGCCTGTGAACCCACAACTAGTTTATTTTCTTGTGCACCTTTGATCCATTTAATATTGTCAGCCATCTGTTGCTGAATTTCTTGAGGGGCATCTTTCCTTAGATCCTCTAATACCTTACAGGCAATGGCATCTGTTTTTTCGAGATCATCTGGTTTACCCGAAACACAAACCCAACGAAATGGGCCAAATCCATAATCGAAACACATTGGTCCCATAATATCCTGTACATAGCTCGAATATTTAAAATCGATCCCATTTTCAGCCATGATATCAGCACCTGCACGGGAAGCTTCTAATAAAAAAGCATTACCATAATCAAAAAAGTAGGTACCTTTGACTGTATGTTTATTGATAGCATCCGCTTGACGGCATAAGCTCTCTTGAACTTTCTTTTTAAAAAGTTCCGGTTGATCTGCCATCATATTATTTGCATCTTCATATGACATAGCAACAGGATAATATCCCCCGGCCCAGGGATTGTGCAAGGAAGTCTGATCTGAACCTAGATCCACATAAATGTTTGCTTCATCAAATTTTTCCCAAACGTCAACGATATTTCCTAAATAAGCTATTGAAACAACTTCCTTTTCAGCTTTAGCTTTCGCAATCCGAACTACCAATTCATTTAGATCAGTAATAACCACATCTACCCAACCTTGTGAATGTCTTATATGTACCGCTTTTTCATTTACTTCTGCACAAACTGTAATACAACCGGCAATATTGCCTGCCTTGGGCTGAGCGCCACTCATGCCTCCAAGACCTGAAGTCACAAATAATTTACCTGCAAGTCCTTCCCCGGTTTTTGAAATTTTTCTTCCGGCATTCAATACCGTAATCGTTGTACCGTGTACAATGCCTTGCGGACCAATATACATATAACTCCCCGCGGTCATTTGTCCGTATTGCGTTACGCCTAAAGCATTGAATTTTTCCCAATCGTCCTGTTTAGAATAATTCGGTACCATCATTCCGTTAGTTACAACAACTCTAGGTGCTTCCTTATGTGAAGGAAATAAACCCATAGGATGCCCTGAATACATCGTTAAGGTTTGTTCATCGGTCATCTCAGCCAAATATTGCATAGTCAATAAATACTGTGCCCAATTTTGAAAAACAGCACCATTACCGCCATAGGTAATTAATTCATGCGGATGCTGCGCTACTGCGTGATCCAAATTATTTTGGATCATATGCATGATGGCTTTGGCCTGTAAAGATTTTCCGGGATATTCGTCTATGGGCCGGGCATACATTTTATAATCCGGACGAAAACGATACATATAGATCCTGCCATAGGTTTTCAATTCCCCGGCAAACTCTTCACTTAAAATTGCATGGTATTTTTTATCAAAATAACGTAGTGCATTCCTCACTGCCAGCTCTTTTTCAGCTTTAGACAGGCTGTCTTTACGCTTTGGAGCATGATTTATAGCTGGATCATATGATTTAACCTTAGGTAAGTCAACAGGAATACCTTGTAAAATATGTTCTTGAAATGTCATTAAGTTTGTCTGTTAGTTTTTTTATCATAACCATATGGGCAATGTTTACAACTACTTTCACAACAATAACCACGTTTTAAGTGATATTTTTCGGTAAAGACTTTATACCCTTCTTTTGTAAGGTAAAAATCTTCGGGCTCTAACTCTGGTAGTTTATTATACATTTTTTTGAAAACTAATGGCTGTAAATTTACTATAAAATTAGTGGTTTGTTAAATTTTTATACATTCGTTTTTTTAAGAAACTGACAAAACCTTTAAGATTAAAATTAGGATGTTTTACAGAATGCTTTGTTAAATTTACTCAATTATGAAAAAAAGTATTAAAAATACAAGATCGATTGCTGTAGTGATAATGGGTGCAACCGGTGCGGTTGGTGGTGAGACACTAAAAGAGTTGCTAAAGTTTAGTCATATTGAGCAACTAACTTTACTTGGACGTAGAACATTACCGGCTATTGCCAATTCATTTGTAAAACAATATGCTATTGATGTTTTCAATCCAGATACCTACAAAAAGTTTATAGCTGGTCATAGTGTAGCTATCTGTACCTTAGGGGTAGGAGAGCCCTCAAAAACCAGTAAAGAAAACTTTGTAAAAATAGATAAGCTCGCCGTACTTGATTTTGCAAAAGTTTGTAAAGAAGAAGGTGTTGCTCATTTCGAGTTGCTGGCTTCGGTTGGTATAAATTCAAAATCGTCATCCTTTTATTTACGTACAAAAGGTGAACTTGTTGATGCATTGATAGCATTAAATTTTGAAAGACTTAGTATTTTTAAACCTTCAATGATATTAACACCTTCAAATAGATATGGACTTTCTCAAGCTATCATTTTACGTGTTTGGCCTTGGTTAAAACCGATACTTTTCGGGCGCTTACATAAATATAGAGGAGTTAAAGTCGAAAAATTAGGAAAAGCTATTGCTATTAATATAGTAAATGAAAAAACCGGATATGAAGAATTAGAATGGGACGACTTTCAAATACTGTCAAGATAATGGAGGATAGCGAAAATCAATGTGTAATTTTTAATGGTATTTCTTTAACCGTTAAACGGGAAGATCAATTACATTCTGAAATTTCAGGAAATAAGTACAGAAAGTTGAAATACAATATATTGGAGGCTCAAAAGCAGCAAAAAAAGGCCTTGTTAACTTTTGGGGGTGCCTATTCAAATCATATAGCAGCGACGGCTGCTGCCGGAAAGGAGTACGGTTTTAAAACGATAGGTATTATAAGAGGTGAAGAGCTAAAAGACAAAGTAACCGGGAATCCTACCTTGAGTTACGCCCGAAGTTGTGGAATGCAATTCAAATTTATTTCAAGAGCTGATTATCGAAAGAAAGAAGAAATTTCTTTTATTGAAAAACTTGTAAAAGAATTTGGAGATTTTTATTTAATTCCGGAAGGTGGAACGAACCAATTAGCAGTTCAAGGATGTGAAGAAATTTTAACAAAAGGTGATGCCAACTTTGATTATATCTGTACCTGTGTGGGCACAGGAGGTACCATTGCAGGTATTATCAATTCCGCGAGAGCGAAACAAAAAATGTTGGGTTTTTCTGCATTGAAAGGTGATTTTTTAGAAAAAGAAATACAGAAATATACTGCGTTCAATAACTGGCAATTAATAATAGATTATCATTTTGGAGGTTATGGTAAAATAAAACCCGAATTAATTACGTTTATCAATCAGTTTAAAGAGAAAACAGGAATTCCTTTAGATCCTGTTTACACCGGCAAAATGTTATTCGGAATTATAGATATGATTGAAAAGGATCGTATTGATAGAAATAGTAATATTTTAGTGATCCATACCGGTGGTTTACAGGGAATTAAAGGCATAAATGAAAAATTGAGGCAGCAAAATTTACCTCTTATAGTATAGACCATGAAGAACATATTTTTAATTTTTAGTATTGTTATATTAACTTTTTTAACTAGTTGTGGTTCAAAAAAAAGAACGGTGTCCTCAAGTAAACAATCAAAATATGTAAAAGCGCCTGAGCCTGAAGATGCAGAAAAAAATGAAAATAAGGATATAAAGGTTGAAAAAGTACCAATGGCTGATGATCTGATTTACAATCTTAAAAAACGTAAACCACATTTGAGTCAGGGAACTGCCGCTTATATTGAAGAGTACAATGATATCGCTATAGCGGAAATGTTGCGTTATAAAATTCCGGCAAGTATTACATTGGCACAAGGAATTTTAGAGTCAAATAGCGGAAGAAGTAGATTGACGGTAAATGCAAATAATCATTTTGGTGTAAAATGCCATAGCAGTTGGGAAGGAGATCGTATTCATCATGATGATGATGCCCGACAAGAATGTTTTCGTAAATATGAACATCCGTTAACTTCATTTAGAGACCATTCGCTGTTTTTATTTGAAAGAAAACGCTATGCGGCTTTATTTGATCTAAAACTGACGAACTACAAAGGCTGGGCAAGGGGTTTGAAAAAAGCGGGTTATGCTACAGATCCTAAATATCCTGCAAAGTTGATTCGTTTGATAGAAGATTATGAATTGTATAAATATGATGCTTTTAATAAAAAATATTCTGGAGGCGTAACTAAAGTTTCAAAACCCAAACCTAAAAAACCGGGTACCTTTGTTGTTGTAAAAAAAGGAGACACCTTATATTCATTGGCAAAAAGGCATAAATTAACGGTAGATCGTTTAAAATGGCTTAATGGTTTAAAGAGCAATGAATTAGATATAGGCCAGGAATTATTTATTGAAAAACAATAACGTCATCTTGAGCAAAGCGAAATATCTCTTAGATTCTTCGCTTTACCCAGAATGACATAACTCATGTTACTTTCTAATTCTTCTTTGATGCATTTTTTTCTTAGCATTTCTCTTTTTCATTTTATGCATTCTATGTTTTTTAGATCTTTCCCATTTTTCAAATTGCGCATCACTTAAGATTTCTTTCATTGCTGCTTTATGGGCAATCATTTTGTCTAAATCAGCACTCTTTTTAGCGAAAATTTCGTCACTTGAAAGTTCTTTTTCTTGTTGTTTTAAAGCTTTGCGTTCTTCCATTTTTTGTTTGTGTTCAACGGCATGCTGTTTATTGATCTCAAGAATTTGTTCCTGTTGATCTGCTGTTAGATCTAAATGTAAGGTCATTTTTTTTGTTTGAATTTCAGCTATTTGATCTGCCGTAAAATCATGATGTTTTTCTTTTCTATGTGGCTCTTGTGCAAAAATGCTTATGGTAAATAGAGCTACTAATACGATACTTGCTATTTTTTTCATAATTAATATATTTATCTGTTAATAATTTGTTATTATAATGTTTTGACTAGAAAAGAAAAGAAAGGTTTAAAGGCGAAATTACCTTTAACAATGTTTTAACTATTGAAAGAAATTTACCTATTATTGATCACCGCTACCACATCAATATCTTTATGTGTTTGAGTAGCCTTATAATAATCAAATACCAAGCGTGGTTTTTGTTCAACCAAACGACCATTTACAAAAGAACGTTGTAAAATATCTTCCACTAAGAAGTCCAAAGGGTCACTTTCAGGATGGTATTCACTTTTTAAGGAGAGTTTAAACATATTTGCTGTAGTATTATACCAAAAGGCCTTCCATCCACTACGGTATTCTTTTATTAAATTAAAGGTTGTTAGACCAGTTTGCCGATGTAATAATTTGATCAATATTTTACCCTCAGTTCGAGTCATTTTTTTCAATTCGTCAGTAAACTCACCTTCCATATATTTTTGCATTTTTCGGGTGTGCTTTCTTCGCTTGCGCTTTGAACGCATTTTTGCCAATTCATCATTTAGCTCTATCAATCTGTCAGCTGCCAATTTCGCATAAGGATATGCGCGGTTTACTTTTTTTAAATACCAATAATAATAGCGCTTCTCTTTAGTTGTTTTAAAATTCAACTTATTTAAGAGCATTATTTCATCCAGGGGTATTGTCAACGAATCTCCTCGGATCATAATCATATCATTGATGATCGTGTCTTTTTGAGTTTCCTGAGCAGAAACAGTAAAAGATAAAAGTATAAATATGCTAATAATAAAATATTTCATTTTCCCTTATCGGATAATTTTCAATAATCGTTCCAAAATTAATACAATTCTATGACTGCTCTAAAACATTAACGTTTATTTAGCTATAAATTATTACTTTCGTAAAAATAATATTGAACAATGGCAAAAAAGACAGTTTTAAATAAAAAATCCCTCACTTTTCTCGAAAAATATTTGAACAATGCATCTCCAACAGGTTATGAATGGGATGGTCAAAAAATATGGATGGAATACCTGAAACCATATGTTGATGAGTTTTTTACAGATACCTATGGTACTGCAGTGGCAGTTATAAATCCAAAAGCAAAATACAAGGTAGTTATAGAAGGACACGCTGATGAAATTTCCTGGTATGTTAATTATATTTCAGACAACGGTTTGCTATATGTTATCAGAAATGGTGGATCTGACCATCAAATTGCACCTAGTAAAATTGTAAATATTCATACTAAAAAAGGTGTAGTTAAGGGAGTTTTTGGCTGGCCGGCTATTCATACCCGTAATAAAGCAAAAGAAGAACCGCCAAAACCGGATAATATTTTTATTGATGTTGGTTGTAAAAAGAAGGAAGAAGTAGAAAAATTAGGTATTCATGTCGGTTGTGTAATAACATATCCCGATGAGTTCCATATTTTGAATAAAAATAATTTTGTATGTAGAGCTTTAGATAATCGAATGGGCGGATTTATGATTGCAGAAGTTGCTCGATTATTAAAAGAAAACAAACAGGAATTGCCATTTGGCTTGTATATAGTGAACGCAGTACAGGAAGAAATTGGTTTGCGTGGAGCACAAATGATTGCTGAGCGTATTCAGCCAAATGTTGCTATAGTTACAGATGTTACTCATGATACGACTACACCAATGATCGATAAAAAAGTTCAGGGACATTGCGAAATAGGTGAAGGGCCTGTAATTGGTTATGCTCCAGCGGTACAGCAAAAATTACGTGATTTAATTACTGATACTGCCGAAGCAAAGAAAATTCCGTTTCAGCGTTCAGCACTTTCAAGAGCAACAGGAACTGACACCGATGCTTTTGCCTATAGTAATAGCGGTGTTGCAAGTGCATTGATTTCATTGCCATTGCGTTATATGCATACTACTGTAGAAACAGTGCATAGAGATGATGTTGAAAATGTTATACGCTTGATCTATGAATCTCTGCTGAATATAAAAGATGGTGAAACTTTCAGTTATTTTAAATAGGACAGAATGTTATGAAAACATCTAGTTGATGTTTTAATGATTGGGCCAGCTTGTTATGATGGCTTTAGAAGTATGCCCTTAAAAATGATACGCACTAAATGCAATTATTATTACTCGCTATAGCACCGGCTCTTTTTATTATCGTGTATATTTATATTAAAGATAAACATGAAAAAGAACCTAGGCATTTATTGCTATATAATTTTTTATTTGGGGCTATAGTTAGTATAATAGTTACCACAATTCTTTATTTTTTATTAGCCAAATTTTTCCCACCATTTATAAAAGAAAGTGTTTTTGATCAGTTTATCAAAGCCTTTTTAATGGTTGGTTTAATTGAAGAGTTTAGCAAATACATTATTGTAAGATATTATGCACAACCAAAAGAAGCTTTTAATGAGCCTTTTGACGGCATAGTATATGCTGTTATGGTATCTATGGGTTTTGCTGTGACTGAGAATATTTTTTATGTGTTCGAGGGTGGTATTGAAACCGCTCTTGCCCGGGCACTTACTGCAGTTCCTGCCCATGCTACCTTTGGAGTATTGATGGGTTATTTTATGGGGATAGCTAAATTTTCGAAAAATAAAACGATCTTAAACCTTATCGGATTGTCATTAGCGATATTATTTCATGGAGCCTATGATTTCTTTTTGTTCATTCCCTTTGTATCTGGAATCTGGACTGGCGCTTTTGTCTCATTGATTGTAGCATTATTATTGTCGAGAAAAGCAATTAAAATACATCAAAAAAACTCTCATTTTAAGCTGTAATTTTTACTTGCTGAAATGCAATTTCATTCCTTCATGCGAAGGTTTGAATCCAAGTCTTTCATAAAATTTAAGGGCTTCGGGGCGTTTTTTATCGGTAGTAAGTTGTATAAGATGAGCATCTCTGTCTTTGGCTCGCTGTATTGCCCATTTAAACAAAGTTTCCCCTAAACCTTCACCTCTTCTGTCTTTTCGTATTCTAACGGCTTCTATTTGAGCTCTTATTCCTCCTTTATAAGTTAGATATTGAATAAAACTTAACTGAAGTGTTCCGATAATTGAGGAATCAGAATCTTGTATAACGATCAAGTCTTGATTAGGGTCAATATCTATATTATGAAAAGCTTTATAATATACTGAGGGTAAAGGGTCTTTATATTCTTCACGTAATTTACCCAATTCGTCATCAGAAATCATTTTGATAATTTGTGGAATATCTTCTTTAGTTGCTTTTCTGAATTTCATAGAGTTTAATCGAATTTTCCATCTAACCAATGGATAATATTAAGTAAGAGCTGATAATTTTCTTTTGCAATGTCTCTATTCATACCAAATTTAACCTTTTCAGGACCCTGAAATTGTGCAGTAAACATTCCTGCTTCTCCCCAAACAACAATTCTTCCCTTGCCAAACTTTTTATAAGCGCCTTGAAACCATCCGCTAACGGGAGTTCTGGGAATATCTTTAAAAACCCAAGCTGTATCAGGTAAAATGTTCACATAGTCACTATTAAATTTTAAAACTGGTGTTGCATCTGTTGGGATCTTAAAGGCTTGTCCGGTAAAAGAAACAATATGTTTTACATTTTCTGTTGCATTCATTCCTTTAGTAATACTACTCTCAACTAGTGTATTATCTTTAGTTTTAAAGAAGGCTGTTTCTCTTGATGACAAAGTGTTAAAAACAAATCCGTTGGTAAATTCAAATCCAAAAGCACTTCCTAGATCTTTGGCTGCACCAGCCAATGGCATATGATCAGCAATTAGAAATAGGCTACCACCGTCTATAACCCATTGTTTTACAATTTTTATTTCTTTTTCGGTAAAAGCAGTAGGTGTAGGTAAATACCAGTTTTCAATATTTATTTTGTTTAATGCATTAGAAATTACGAGAATTTTACCCTTATCTAAATTCTCTTTTTCAAATGTTCCTTCATACCTTTTAACTATATATCCGTCTCGCTCTACTAAATTGGCAAAAGCCTTATAACGACCTTCTTTGGTATGAAAATTATGATGGCCTTCATCTATAAAAACAACAGATCCTTTACCAGGTTCATGAATGGGGTTTTTAATTGGTGGGTTATAAGTAGTATCTGCGACTTGTTGTGCACAAAGGCCCTTACTAACCAAGCTAAAAATAATTATCAAGAATAATTTTTTCATGATCGTATATTTTTAATTACCCTGCTTTTTGAAGTTAAATTCATATACTACCAAACTGTCATTTTCATACCCTGATATAGTTCTTTTATAGTTGGTAGCATCTATAAATTCATATGTTACTTTAAATGGATTTTTATAATCTTTATTTTCAAAAATGATTTTATTTTGTTCTAAAGAGATTGACTTAAATATTTTAGGATTAGAATCTTTAATTATACTAAATAAAATAATTTCATTTCCAATTTTTTCTATTCTGGTTTTAGCACTATAACTTGTATCAGTCTTTTCAATATAATATCCTTGTTGTTGCATAAAACCATTTTTTTCTAGTTTCCAAGTTTCATGGAGCTCGCCATCAAATGCTGCAGCTTTCCAATTTCCGCTCAATTTTTCACTAAGATCTAATTGATCTTCAGGTTTAACTGTATGATTACATGAAAGAAATAAAAAACTTAATATCACAAAAAAAACAGATTTCATTTTGAACGTTTTACTCTATAAACAAACTTTTATCAAGGCCAGGAACCAAACGCAATGCATTTTTATAATATACTTTTTTAAGTACTTCATCATCTAGATCTAAACCATACATGGGCCAATAAGCATGGTATTTTTTATGATACGGAAAATACTCATCATCACTCTCCAAGACTCTAAAATATGTAGGAAATTCACCTGGTTTCCAACTGTCCTTACCAAATAAGATACGGTCTTGATATTTATTAAAAAAGGCCTTGGCAAATCGAGGTTGACGTCCTAGTTCTGCGATAATAGCACCAATTTCAACCGACATATTTGGCATTTCATCCATCAGTTCTCCTAATTTTCCTAAGTTGTTTGCAAACCAGCCCATATGTGCATTGATAAATTGTGTTTTTGGGTGTTTTCTGAACATATTATGTTGCTCTGCTATGATTTGCTCAAAAGGAGCAGGATTATTCGCATCTCGCTTTCTTCTAGGATGTGTTTTTAATTCCAGCCAACGTTCATTGTCACCATCAAAAGGATCCCAAAAAGATTTTGGGTCGGCAGCATGAATCAATACGGGAATACCCAATTCTGCGCATTTTTTCCATATTGGGTCAAGCCGAGGATCATCAATGGCAATTCGTTTACCATTAATATCCTTATTTCTCAAGCCTAAACTTTTATATATTTTTAAACCTCGTGCACCATTCTTTACATCTTCAGCTAATTGATTTGCTGCTTTTATTGCCCAATCTTTTTCGCCAACCCCGTTAAAATCTACATTGGCAAAAACAACAAAACGGTTTGGGTAATGGTCTGCAATATTTTTAACCGATTTTTGTAGGGTTTCTCCCGATCTTCCGCTAAGGTTTACCATAATACCCATATTTAAGGTATCCATTGCCGCCACGACAGGAGCCAGATCTTGTTCCGGCATACGGTATTGATGACCGTGAATATCTATAAAAGGAAATTTTGCTTTTTTAATTTTTTTACCTGGTACAACCAAAGTAGATTTAGGATTGTATTCTTCAAAAGTTAAGTCTTGAGCGTATGCTGAAGGAATAAGTATTAGTACAATTACAAGTACACTTATTTTTTTAAGGTTCATATGTTGTTTTTAAAAGAATTTTAAAGATAATAATATGACCTTACTTACAATGCTTTTTAGGAAATGTTTAACATGTAATTATGATTACATTTGCCCAATGCAAGAAAAACAAGCAAAACCCGAAATAGAATTTATTGCTTTAATGGCTTCCTTAATGTCTATTGTTGCACTATCTATAGATGCTTTATTGCCGGCACTTTCGCAAATAGGATTGGCTGTAAATAATCTAAATACAACTGATAATCAGTTGTTGATCACCATGATTTTTTTGGGTTTAGGCGGTGGTCAACTGGTTTTTGGCCCCTTATCTGATAGTTTCGGTAGAAAACCTATTGTCATGTTCGGTTTTGCTGTCTTTGCAATTGCCAGTTTTATTTGTGTTGCGGCAACATCATTAGAAATGATGGTTGTAGGACGTATTTTGCAAGGAGTAGGTCTTTCGGCACCCAGATCGATTAGTATTTCAATTATTAGAGATTCTTACAGAGGTGATTATATGGCCCGCGTAATGTCTTTTGTAACTGCACTCTTTATTTTGATTCCGGTAGTGGCTCCGGCATTAGGAAAGTTTTTATTAGATAATTATAATTGGGAGGCTATTTTTTATGCGCAATTAGGCTTTGGTGTTTTAGTAGCTATTTGGTTTTGGTTGAGGCAACCCGAAACACTTAAGGATGAATATAGAAAAAAGTTCGACAAGCATATTTTTATCAACGGACTCAAAGAAGTTTTAAAGCATAAAGAAACCATTGGTTTTACCATCATTTCAGGTTTTATAACAGGCTCATTTATGGTATTCTTAAGCGCTTCTCAACAGATATTTGAAATACAGTATGGTTTAGTCGAAGAATTTCCCTACATATTTGCAGGTATGGCAATTGCTGTTGGCTCTTCTACCTTTTTAAATGGCACATTAGTGGTTCGTTTAGGGATGCGAAGATTGGCTTTTATTGCCTTAATACTCTTTTGTTGCGTTTCAATTGTTTATTCAATTTTATTTTGGTCAACTGCCAATCCTAGCTTATTGACGCTTATCGTTTTTATGGCGTTACAATTTTTTACACTTGGTTTCCTATTCGGAAATTTAAGAGCCATTGCCATGGAACCAATTGGTCATATTGCCGGAATTGGTTCTGCAATAACAGGATTCTTGTCTACCATAATGGCAGTTCC
>Ga0316189_10002647_pt1 | contig 17512 bp, 13 predicted proteins | sample LowCovwburrow_MG_FD_204930 | JGI IMG/M metagenome (GOLD analysis project Ga0316189, IMG submission 204930) | Coastal sediment microbial communities from Maine, United States - Lowes Cove worm burrow | ecosystem: Environmental > Aquatic > Marine > Coastal > Sediment | place: USA: Maine...
GGTCGCCATGATCTCTACCAGCACCTCGCCCGCTTGCGGGCCACCTAATTGTACCGTTTCAATACTGAGCGGTTTTCCCGCTTCGAATGCAACTGCTGCTTTGGTATCCATAAAATCCTCGGTAAATAGCGTGTGAGCCAATGTTCTTTCGAATAAAGGATTATAGAGTGCTTACCCGATCGCGACTATAAAAAAATACTAGGAAACTCATTCTGGGACGGTCTCCCAGCAGTGTCAAAATGCCCCTGCCTTGCTTCAATAAAATATTTGCAATGTTTGATAATTTCATTTGCATGTGTCCACTATAAGGTTCTATACTTTTGTACAGTTAGTTAGCAGGAAGCTTATTGCTTGTTATGGTTGGGTGTGACTAAAAGGGGGCGCGCAAACAGTGCGCTGCACAACGCAACCCTTCTCGCAGAAATTTTGTGGTGAGAAGTTGACAACTATTCAGGAGGCTAAGATGGCCGCAAAAGCAAACAAGATTTCGCAACAGGAACTTATTGAAATGGTTCGCGATATTGATGTCAGTGACGATGAGATTGCCAAGTATTTCGTGATTGATGAGCAAAGCAGCGAGGCCTTTGCGCCACGAGTGATACCCAATGCTGATTTGGTTGAGGACATTGGGCTGGAAGGTGCATTTGCTATAAATGCCTTTAACTCCTTGGCACGTGCTCGTCGCAATCGGAAATACCGTCGCAGAATTAAAGATTGGGATGGTGTTCGAATCGTGGCTGAAGGAGATTCATGGTTTCAATATCCATTGATGCTAAAAGACACCATCGACCAGCTGATAGACACTGACAATTTCCAATATGCTATTTACGGTTTGAGCAAAGCTGGGGATCTGCTGGCCAATATAGTGCAAGAGGATGAAATAAGTGAGGCCTTGCATCGGGAGAACCCAGATGTGTTCTTGATCAGTGGTGGCGGAAACGACATGGTTGGTGATGGGCGTCTGGCTACTATGGTTCATAAATTTACAGAAAACCGAAAAGCGAAAGACTATCCCAATGTAAAGTTCGATGACTTCTTAAGTGAGCTAGAGCGCCTGTACCGCAGATTATTTACTAGAATTTTAACTGATTTCCCGCACTTGAAGATCGTTTGTCATGGATACGACAACGCAATACCTCAAAAGGGTCCGTGGCTGGGCAAACCGTTGATTCAGCAAGGCATTACTGGCAAGACTCTGCAAAAGCAAGTCGTGGCGGTAATGATAGGTCGTTTTAACGACAGGCTTAAAAGCGTGGTGAATGACTTTCCAGGCTCTGCGTATCACGTAGATTGCCAGAAATTGATTGGCACTGCATCCAAATGGCATGATGAGCTGCATCCAAAGAATGACGGCTATTTCAAGGTTGCGCAAGAATTTGACGCGGTGATCAAGAAAGCCCTATCTGACGAAAGTAGTAGCAAGTCTATTGGACTAAAGGTTGGTGTTGAAAGCTCAGCCACCGACCAGCAGGTGGCATTGGCCAACGTACAAAAGTTGGATAATCAAGAGTTTTTGAATTTGGTGGTCAGCCGAGCAAGGACCATATTCGAAAAACCGGTGCAGACGCCTACCTCCAAATACGAACGTAAGCAACTGGAAAAAGACATCAGTGACCATTTTGAAAAGGTGCATAAGGAGGCCAACTTCTTACCCAGTAGTTTTCTGGAAAATGGGGTGGCGCGAGCACATTCAGTTTGCCGAATTGTGACCGATACCAGCTACGGCAGCGGTTTCTTAATTGCGTCGCGCAACTTTATTATGACCAATAATCACGTAATACCAGATATCGAAACTGCGCGCAGCAGTGTCGCTGAATTTGACTACGATGAAGACAATGTTGAGTACGACGTTAGCTTTAAGCCTGATGTATTTTTTCTCACTGATCAAGATCTGGATTTCACTATCATTGCCTGCGATCCATCGCCATTACCAGATGAGATTGAAGCCATTCCTCTACTGCGAGATATCGACACGGTTACTCGCGGTGAACGAGTTAACATTGTCCAGCACCCAAAGGGTAGGCGCAAAGAAATCTCTCTACATGATAATAAGGTGAATTATGTCTACGATGTCGGTATTAGATATACCGCCGATACAGAAGGCGGCTCTTCGGGCTCACCAGTGTTTAATAATCAATGGAACCTTGTGGCGCTTCATCACGCCGGCTGGTCAGACACAGCGGGTACCGCCACCAATGAGGGTATGCGCATAGCCGCTATCGTCGATTTTTTGGTTGCTCGCAATAATAGCGAATCTAGCGCGATACTGGATGGCTTGGTGGAGAGCATTAGTGAACGTGGTTTTGTTGATGATAACGCCAACACAGTGGCTCAGCCTGCTGGACTTTCTTCCACGAAACCACCAACCACCAGCGCAAAGAGTGGAAAATCGCTTACCTTGAATATTGAAGCTGATGTTGATGAGCTTACGATTAAGCTTAGTTAGGCTTTCCCGCTCTGATTAGGGAGTTGGAAACGACGCAAGATCAATCGAGATTTGTCTGTCGATTTTTTGCGTGAGTTTGGTAGACTTATAGCAAATAACAATTGGTGACCAATAATGAAAATTGCTAACTTAGCAGTGCTTTCTTTGCTTCTGCTTAATCCTTCTTTAGGATTTGCAGACTCTAAGCAGGAAGAGGGTAAGTTCGAATATACCAAAACCGAGGTTAAGGGGGCGATAAGCATGCTCTCTGGCTCAGGCGGGAACATTGCCGTTTTGGCCTCCGAGCAGGGCTTGTTAGTGGTGGACAATGGCTTTGATAAAAACAAGTTTGCCTTGGACGAAGCGCTGGCTGAATTTGGCGAAACGCCTACCTTTATTTTGAATACTCATTGGCATGGTGATCATACCGGCGGCAATGAGTCGCTGGGTGATGCAATAATTGTGGCACATGAGAATGTACGCACCCGCCTAGCAAAGGGTGTTGCTGAGAAGGAAATCAAACCTGCAAAGCCCGCGGCACTGCCTGATGTTACCTATAAAGAAGGCACCACTATCCATTTTGGAGATCAAACGGTATCTGCGGTACATTTTCCAGTTGGTCATACAGATGGCGACACAGTGGTGTTTTTTGAACCAGCACATGTGGTTCATCTTGGAGATTTGATGTTTGCTGGCTACTTTCCCTATATCGATCCATCATCGGGTGGGTCAGTGGCGGGCTACACCAAAAATGTGGCCGCTATCATTGAATTAATCGACGACAAGACCATCGTCATTCCTGGGCATGGCAATATTACCAACCGTGAAGGCTTGCAACGTTTTTATGACATGATTGTAGAAACCAGCGCAACCATTAAGTCTATGAAAGAGGCTGGCAAAACCCTAGAAGATGCAACCGCTACCGGGCTTTCAGATAAATGGCAGGGTTGGGGTGATTTCTTTATCGACGAAAAGCGATGGATTTCAATTCTGTGGGAAGGCATTGAATAAATTTAAGATGCAAGCCTGTATCGTTGTGCTCTAAATCGTCTAAATCTAAGAACTGAGCTCTATGCCGGTGAACTTTATACCTGGGAACTTTATACCTGCGAACATGGCCCATCAGTAAAGCGGGTTTGGCAGGCATCAAGCGATAAGTTTTTGTCGAGAAGCAAGCTTGATAATTCGCATAAGCGGGCAGCGGCCACCTGCGTCGACCAATTGTTAGTTAAGCTGGCGTAGGCTAAGTCGCCTCTTCGATTTAACTCTGGTTTGTCTTTGCAGAGTTCCACTAGGCGAGCGATGGTGTCATCGAAGTTTGAATCTTTGTAGACGATTCCGTCTACGCCATCGCTGACCAACCATTTCGCAGCTCCAGCACCTTCGTTGACCACAGGCATGCATCTATTGTTTATGGCTTCATTGATCACCAGACCCCAACCTTCACGGTGGTCACTGGTCATTAGCATAAGGTCTGAGTCGGCCATGATTGCATTGACCTCAGCCACCGATTTGGAGCCTACTAAGCTTACCGATTCACTCAGCTCATGCTGCCGCACAAGGCTTTGAGTTTGCTCGAATAGTTCTCCGTCGCCAATCATAGTCAGATGGAAGTTTACGCCACCGTTTTTCAAGCCTGCTGCTATTTCTATGGCCTTATGTGCTTGCTTGCAGGGAATCATGCGAGCACACCAAACAATAGATATCGGCGTGGCATCACTTTTATGAGGTTTAGTTGCTGGCTCTTCAGGCTTTGAATTAATGAAATATCCAAACTTCCAACGGCGATTCTTGAATAGGCCTAATTTGTAAAGATCTTGTCCGGCGTAGGCACCCGCAGCGAGCAAGTGATAATTGGGCTTATTAACCGACCAATAATTCCTATACAGATGTGGCAGACGCCGAATTAGCCGCCCGAGCGTGAACTTACGTTTCCAAAGCCTTTCTTGATAGGCATAGGTTAAGCCGCCATTGTTTATTCTGGCGCGTAAATACTTGATGGGGTAGCGGCCTTGAATCACAACATCGGCATTTTGTATCCACTCTTCAATGGTAGACCGATCTTGCTCTGATGCTCCATAGCGCAACAAATAGTCAGCTTGATAATTATCTTGCCAATTCATTGAGCGCCGTTCATCGCTTAATGGCGAATAAATACCAAGGCGAAAATTATCGGGCCCAAGAATTCGTGCGAATTCGCCAGCCAATTCCATTTGGTGATAAGCAGGCATATTTGTTAGAAATAAAACCTTCATAGTATGGCTGTTATTTGTGAGCTCTAACTTGCAATGGCAATTGCGCCGCAGATTCGCCGATTGCAGCATAATTGTCAATATTTCCTTACTGCGAATAGATTATGTGTGGGTGGCTAAATAAAAGAGAGCCGACTTATGCCGACCCTCGTTAGTGTGAGCGCATTTAACAATGCCTGTAGCTGATTTTCGCTAGGCTCGCAAATCAGGAATCAAATTGCTCTCTAGTCTAGAAATTGCATCTTTCAGTTTTAATTTCTGTTTCTTTAAGCGGCCAACTTCCAGCTGGTTGATGCTCAATTTTTCAGCAAGCTCATGAATGGCAAGATCAAGGTTTTGATGCTGCTCTTTTAACTCAACAAGTTGGTGAATCAAAAGTTGTTTTTCATTGTTATCCATATTCATTGTTATCCATATTCATGACTTGATCAGACTCTTCCTAGGCAGTTCCTGTATCTATAGTGTATAAATCAGCTTACAGCCACTATTATTCTAATCCAGAATAATAAGCTGCGATGTCCGCTATGTCTGCATCAGATAGGCTGCTTACCATCGGCACCATTAGTGCTGCTAAGCCGCCCGTTCGCTGGCCCTCTTTATACGCCTTAAGCGCTGAAACTAAGTATCCTTCTTTCTGGCCCGCTAGATTCGGGTAAGTATCGGCAATTCCCACGCCATTTTCGCCATGACATGCAAAGCAGGTAGCCGCTTTGGCTTTACCAGCATCAGCATCTGCGGCTTGGCCGTTAACAGAAAAAGTGCAGATGGTAGTTAGGATAAAAAGGCTTAGGGCTTTATTCTTTCTTAAAGAGTATTTCATAAAAGGCTCTATGGTTTATAGGTGACTGATGGTTTAATAATACATCGCCTCTGAGTTTAAAACGAGCAAAATAATCAACAATCCACATAATGACAAGGCTTGCGAGTGTCATTGTGGCGTGGCAGTCTTGCGGAATCATCGGTTTTTTCAACATATCTGACCTGTTACCAAAATCAGAATACAACACCCGAACATAACAACTTAGCCGTAGAGATTTTTAAATGCGATTAAATGCTTCAAGCTTGCGCGGCCTCGCGTTTGTCTTCTTATTTACCCCTTTTATCTTCGCACTGCCTGCAATGGCAGAGCTAAGTGCGCAGCGAATAACATCGGACAACGCCACCCATTTGATTCAACAAGGGCCCGATGCAATTGGCGGTATTGATGACTGGTTTATGAGCAACGGCACCCTGTGTGCGGTGTTCTCCGATGTTAGTCATGAAGGTGAGTTCTCTAGCAAAGGTGGAATTCTAATAGACCTGGGCTTCTGTGATAGGGCGGATGATCATTATACCTCTGCGCAAGATGTGCTAGACGGACAGCAAACAAAGCCTATGGATGTTGAATCTATGGTGTTCAATTCGGCCGAGGGCAAAGTAGGGCTTACTACCACCGCACGGTCTGACGGAGTCATGGTGGTAACGCACTATAGCTTGAGCGAAGCCCAGCCCACGCAATTGGCCATCAGTAAAAAGATAACACTTACCGGCGAAGATAGCCCCAGTTTCAATTTCTATTCGCCGTTTTGGTTCAACTACCACTCGCTTGAAACCTATGTGTATTCAACGCGCAATCCCTCAGCGACTATCGGCTTTAGTAATGTAGATTTTGTGACTCGCGGTTCGTCTGCAATTCGTGAGGCAACGCATCCTGCGGATGTGGTTATATTGCCCAGCCCACCAAAGGCGCAAGCCCCCATTGCTTATGGCTGGCAAATGAAATCGGCAACGCGTATTAATGGCGATGAGCAATATGACTTACCTGTATTTATTTTGACTGACGAAGAGTCGACTGTTTTCTTAGTGTTGGCGGATTCATTTTACATTGGCGATGGCACTAAAATAGGTTTGTTACAATTGCCACAAATACCGCTTTTGTCATTGGATGAGGGCGAGAGCATTGAATTAGAAGAGGTGTTGTATGTGGGCGCATCTGCCGACGTGGCCTCGATAACCGATCAGTTGATTGGCTCTGGTATTAGTGGCGGTGTGAGCGTGTCGGGCCAAGTAGCCGATGTACATTCAGCTCTGCATGTTGAAACTCCTGACGGCACGCCAGTCACCTTCGTAAGGCCTAACTTCGATGGTAGGTTCGAATTCAAAGCGGCGGCAGGTAGTTATCGGGTTCGGCACATAAATGGAGCAGATCAATCGAAAACCCACCAACTCACAGTTGCCGATTCATCTGTGGATATGGGGCAATTGAGCCTAGAAAAAACGGCTAGTTTAAAGCTGCCGAAAGGTAATGCAATGCGCCTAGTGTTTGTAGGTCAAGGCGAAACCGAAAACCCAGATTTCGATAACCGACTTACCGGGTATTCAGTGGCGGATGATGATGGCCCAAAGTACAGAGATAAAATATCGCAAATCTTTTTAGCAGGGGTAGACAGTGACCCTCAATCAGTCAACATAGCCGCTGGAAATTACCGCGTCTACGCGACACGCGGACCAGAGTTTGAAATATCAATGGTCGATATTGCCGTTGAGCAGGGGCAAAGCCTAGACTTAAACATTAAAGCCCCGGAACGGGCATTGACTACCCCAGGCTATATCGCCTCAGACCTGCATGTGCACAGCGGGTTGAGTTTTGACAACACCTTTTCAACCGCTGAAAGAGTACGTACTTTTACCGCTGAACATGGCGAAATATTAGTCTCCAGCGAACATGATGTGCCGGTCGACTTTTCTCCTTATATCGAATCTATGGGCGTTAGCGATAAAATCCGCTCTATAGCCGCCATCGAAGCCACTAGTATACTGCCCAGTAAATCCAACCCGTATACTGGCGGGCATGTTAATTTCTTCCCAACAGCACCAGAGCCATTAGAGTATCGGCGTGGCGGCGTGAGTCATGAAGATAGACGCCTGCGAGATGTGCTGCATGAAATGAGCGAGAAACATCCAGAAGTAATCGCACAACTCAATCATGCGCGGCTGAACTTGTCGCTAAGTGGAGACGCAGATGGCGAAATACCAGAAGACTACCAAGAGCTTATCTACAACGGAGGGTACCTAGATCACATGGGTGTTGCGGCTCACCCCTACAACCCTAATAAGCCCTTAGATACATCGCCCAATAGTTCATTACTCGAAAAAGACTCCAAAACGGGCTGGCGAGACATTGACTTTGACGCAATGGAAATACTAAACCCTGACGATACGCACTATGAAGAGAGAACCTTAGCACTACGCAAAGACTGGCTATCATTTATCAAGCAGGGGCACAAAATCACCGGCACAGCCAATAGCGATTCGCACCACGCCAACCATCAAGTCGCCGTGCCAAGAACCATGGTGGCGGTGCAAGGCGATTCTATTCAGCGCTTTGATCAAAGCGAATTCTTAAGCGCGCTTCGAGCAGGTAATGCCTATGGCACAACTGGCCCGATGTTGGAGGTATCCCTGTCAGGAACGGCAATGGGGCATACCTTTAAGGGCAGCAAAGGCGTTCTAAAAGTAGAAATTACATCAGCCAGCTGGGTTGAAATAGAACAATTGCTAGTCCAGTTCAACGGCAAAACAATTGGCGAGCTAGATGCCACAAAACAACGAGTGTTCGAGCTAGAGATCGAAACCGATCAAGACGGCTTTGTTACCGTCGAGGTACTAGGGCCGGCAACAGAAGCTTACTCAATCTTATACCCAGGTTTAAAGCCATACGCGTTCAGCAACCCAATCTATATAGACTATGACTCAGACGGAAAATGGGTAGCGCCTGGTTTGAATTAAGTCGGGTCATTAAATCGGGTCAGAGTAGAATGGCACTTACTTAAGACTAACGGATTGAATTAATTAAGAAAAAAGTTGATCCAGTGGTAAGCTTCAATTTGCTAAAACCACCACTCACCAAAGGGTCAACTTCTTCATGAATACTACGCTCAGAAGCACTCAATATCAACGTAATCGGATATCCCATCACGCCTGTTCCAGCAATAATTACACATGGTTTAACCCGGATTATGCATTAGGGATCGTTGCGAGAAGGAAAAGAGCAAAGAAAACAGGGGCTTTCGAAAGATTATTTGGCGATGCCATAGTCACTCTATGGTGAGCGAAATAATTCGAGAAAGTCATTGTGGCTCCTCTCCGCTTTGTTGAGTGAGTATATCAGCACATCACGGCTCTAAAAGGTTAGTAATCAAGGAGTTACGAAAGTGCTCGGGCCATGGATATGTGGATAACATCCATGTTACCCACATGCCCACAGCCTCAATAATAATTTCTTTGTATATCAATGCTTTATGGTTTTCTAACAATAGAATGAATACGATTACTCACTCAACAAAGCGGAGAACAACCGTCATTGTTTTCAAAGCTACTTTCATTCGTACGACTGCATGGAGCAGGAGGTAGAGCAACGCAGGAGCTGTTGCCAAGTAGATTTCTAATACATAATCCGGGTTGAATGACGGTGCCATCGGCTTTCAATTCAGTAACTTGGATAGAGATTGCTTAGGCTTTGCGTGTGGTATCCGAGAAGGGCAGCCAAACCCGGCAGATAACCGGCGCAGTTTTAATATTTCACGGCTGGTGATACAAAATTACCGCAAGAGCGTCATACCGCCACCGCCTCCACCGCCGCCGAGCGAAGTGGGTTGGATGTCCGCGCTTTTTGATTTGATTATGGAGTAAGTTTTAAATGTTGGTCTAACGTGCCGACAAGCACGATAGACCAACTTTGTTTTACTAACTTTGTTTTGTCTAGTGAATCTTAGTTGGTGAATTCTGGATAGGCTTCCATACCGCACTCAGACATATCAACGCCCTCATATTCTTCTTCTGCGCTAACTCGTATTCCCATGGTCTTTTTGATTAAAAACCATACTGCAAAGCTGCTTACAAATACCCACACAAAAATAGTGGCGGCACCAATAAGTTGTCCAGAGAAGCTTGAGTTCTCGCCGTTGGTGATTGGCACTAGCAGTAAGCCAATTAATCCAACTACGCCGTGCACCGAGATTGCACCGACCGGATCATCAATTTTTAGTTTATCCAAAGTCAAGATTGATAATACTACCGCTATCCCTCCCAATGCGCCAAATAGGGTTGCAAGTAACGGGGTAGGTGTGGATGGTTCGGCGGTTATCGCTACTAGCCCTGCGAGAGCCCCGTTTAGAGCCATGGTTAAATCGGCCTTGCCAAATAATGCTCTGGCGACTAGTAAAGCAGCTATCAAGCCACCAGCCGCAGCGGCATTGGTGTTCATGAATACGATGGCCACTGAGTTGGCAGACTCCACCGATGCGGTAGCGAGTACAGAACCGCCATTAAAGCCAAACCAGCCCATCCATAGTATGAAAGTGCCAAGCGTGGCCATTGGTAGATTGGCGCCCGGAATTGCTTTGGGTGTACCATCTGCTGAATATTTACCTTTTCGTGCTCCTAGCAAGAGAACTCCAGACAAAGCTGCTGCGGCACCCGCCATGTGTACAATTCCCGATCCTGCGAAATCTGAGAAGCCAAGATCGCCGAGAGTGTAAAGACCGAATACTGCCTGGCTTCCCCAAGTCCAAGATCCTTCAAGTGGGTAAATAACACCAGTCATAACGACAGCAAATGCCAGGAAGGCCCATAATTTCATACGCTCAGCAACCGCGCCGGAAACGATGGACATGGCAGTTGCAACGAATACAACTTGAAAGAAAAAGTCTGCTGATGGGGCATAGGTTGCTGGTTCTTCTGCACCCGCCACGCCATCGCCGGTAATGCCACCTAGAAAGCTGGTGAAATCACCGCCGCCATACATAATCGAGTACCCACAAACCATATACATGGTGCAAGCCACCGCATAGAGGGCAACGTTTTTGGTTAATATTTCAGTGGTGTTTTTTGAGCGAACTAGGCCCGCTTCTAACATGGCGAAGCCTGCGGCCATCCACATGACAAAGGCACCACAGATCAAAAAATAAAACGTATCGAGTGCGTACTGCAGCTCAAAAATTTGGTTTTCCATAAGAATATCTCTGTTTTTATAAAGTTAAAATGTATGTGGGATTTGCTAGATCGCTTCGTCGCCCGTTTCACCGGTTCGGATTCGAATAACTTGGCTTAATTCAGACACAAATATTTTTCCGTCACCCACCTTGCCGTTATTGGCTGAATTGGTGATCACTTCTAGAGTTTGATCGAGCAGATCGTTGGACACCGCGACTTCAATTTTAATTTTGGGCATAAAATCCACGTTGTATTCAGCGCCTCTATAAAGTTCGGTATGGCCTTTTTGTCGGCCGAAGCCTTTTACTTCGGTAACCGTCATGCCCTGAATTCCGATATTTGCTAGTGCATCTCTTACATCGTCTATTTTGAATGGCTTAATAATTGCCGTTATGAGTTTCATGAGTGTTTCACCTTTTGAGATTAATGATTTGTTTGGCTCTGGCTGTTCGTTACTAGTGGTAGTGAATTTCTAATACATGTTCTGTGTTTAGTGGCCCGCTAAGGGGCATTAAACTGTAAGCTAGGTTTAGAATTCTTTAGAAATGGTGAAAACAACCCGTCCGTCAACTAGGTCAAAAGCGTCCTGGTCTCCCGCAACGTCGCCCAAGCTGATGTCGGTATCCCAATAGGAGAGATCTAGGCCGATGCCGTTGAGTTCGGTGGAAACACCAAGGTTGTAGTAGCTGTATGCATCGTAGTCTCCGTAGGTAGTTGCGACTGAAAAACCACTCTCAAAATCATAGCTGTAGCTTATTTCGATCAAATCATCGAACTCATCTCCGGCATAGAAATAGGCAGCAAAACCGGCATAGCTTGCGCCGATATAAGCTTCTGTAAAGTTGGAGTCACTGGCGTTGTCACCACCGTGATAGGAGTATTCAATAAGCCCGAGATCAATGCCGACCCCGTTTTCGAATTCTTTTCCCCAACCGCCATATAGGTCGAGCTCAGTGCTCTCGACACCGCCAAAATCTACGCTTGCACCCCATACACCTGCATATGCACCGGACTCGTGTGCGTAATCAAAACCACCTTGGATTGAAGGATCTGCCATGTTTTGCGACACGCCTCTCCAAACATAATCAGATTGAATTGCTACATTTGCAGAAATTTCAGCGTTTGCTGCAGATGCTGCGAGTACCGCGCTTAGGCAAGTGCCTGCGACTGCAATGTGTTTTGGTAAGTGAGTTAAGTTTTTCATATGATCCTCTCGATCTTTAGATAAATGTCATTCATTGCCTGTAAAAATTATGGCCTCACAGACACTATTGTTTGGGCTTCGGAGTATCCCAAATTAAGAATTTGAGTACAGTTCTCTTGGTATATTTCGTGACTTGAGGGCCGTGTTGCACCAATGCGGTGCTGAAAAAATGGCAGAGGCTATGATTGTGCAATTTTGGTTCACTGGCTGTGACCTTGAAAATATACTTTATCAATACAGGTGTTGATTGAGCGATTGGAGTGCGATTCCTGTGCGTTGAAATATTTGTGATTGCACCAGCAGAAAATAGTCACCGCGCAATTGGGAGATATGGTTTAATTGGTGTTTATCAGTAGTGAGGAATAAGTTTTATGCGCGTTTTTCAGTGCTTAAGAATTAGTTTGGTGTTTATGTGTTGCCTGTTTTGTCTAGGCTGTATTAACTCGATGTCTGCGTCAAAGGTGTCAGATTCATCGCAATTGCAGCAAACGGAGGTAGATGAATCAGTCGTCGAGCAAGCCTTGCGCAATATATCGTATCCGCCGAGAGCCGGGTTTGATAAACGGCCAGATATCATTGAGCCTCAGCAATTATTCGAGTTGAGCGAAGAACAAGTCCAAGACTTCTTGGCTTATTTGGAGCTTCCTGCGAATAAGAATGTGCCTGATCACAAGAGAGTATTTCAATACTTGGACCAAGTTACGTATCGTTTTAGTTATCGCGGCAAGACGTTGATTGCAGCCAAGGCCTTAGAAAACGAAGCCGGCAATTGTTTATCTCTGGCGATATTGACCACTGCCTTGGCAAGCTTGGCCGATGTCAAAATTGCTTATCAATTGGTTGATTCAAGCCCTGTGTTTGAGATGGGTGAAAACGCCGTGGCCAAAGGGGTGCATATCCGCTCCAAGCTAATTAGTAGCGATGCGAATAAGGCTCGCAACTCTATTTTAAGTTCGTTCTCGCGGTCTTGGGTTGTAGTGGATTATTTTCCAGGGGAGACCGAGCGCTTTCTTGGTAATGTAAGTGACGGTGAGTTTATTGCCAGATATTATCGAAATTTGGCGGTAGATTATCTGCAACAAAAGGATTATTCGAATAGTTACTGGTATACCTTAAAGTCGTTTGAGTATGCGCCAACTAGTGCTGAAGGCATTAACCTTATGGCGGTTATTTACAAACAGTCTGGTGATTTAGAAAAGGCCGAGGAAATCTATCAACACGGTATCAACGTAGCAAATCAGAAGTTGACTTTGCTTAAGAATTATCGTCAATTGCTGCTTGCACAAAAGCGTACTAAGGAGGCTGAGGACATAGACGATAGGATCGCCCAATATGTTGATCCTAGCCCCTTTAGCTGGCTCTCTTTGGCAGACCATGCGTTGCATGATGGCCGTCATGTGGAAGCGCAAAAGCTCTACAATAAAGCAATCGATCTAGCGCCGTATTTGCAATTTGGCTATCTAGGTTTGGCCAAGAGCTATTTCTCACAGGGGCGAATGAACGATACTGAGAAAATGCTCGTGGCGGCAATGGAGCGAAACTTCAGTATTAGAAACGACAAGCTATATCAAGCCAAGCTGTCAGCGCTGTCTCGGATAAAAGACGCAAATGTTGAGCCTTAGCGTGGCTTTTTTCGTTGCTGTAAAAGGCTCACACCTAAAACGGTTAGCACAATTCCGATAAAGTGATAGACAGTAAAGCTCTCACCGAGTGCTATCACTGCGGCCAAACTGGTAAATGCCGGGCCTAGCGTGGAAATGATGCCAGTTTTGTCCGAGCCAATTCTAGCGACGGCTGCTGTGGTAAAGAAAGTGGGAATCACGGTGCAAAATATGGCGATAACCAGTATTAGCCACAGCGCCTGAGAATTGAGCTCAGGTTGCGTGAAAGAGCGACTCAGGCCATAGTGCAGTAATATTCCTAAGCTGGCTGATATTAGAGCGATGCAGGTAAAAACACGGGAACCCACCTTATCGATTAGCGGCTTTCCGAGTAATAGATAGCAGGCAAAGCAAAGTGCACTGCTCACAATGAACAATGCGCCGATTGCCACGTCAGAGCCAAATGCGTTTAGGTCGTGGCCGAAGATCACGGCCACGCCAACATAAGTCACCAGCAATGAAAGACCGATTCGCCAGCTTAAAGGCTTGGCAAAGAAGGCTGCCCCTAGAAGTACTACAAAGGTGGGGTAGATATATAAAATCATACGTCCTAGCTGAGCTGTGACATATTGCAGGCCAAGTAAATCTAGGAAACTTGCCGCGTAGTATCCGAACATGCCAGTGATAGCAATTTTGATAATGATCGAAAAATTCAGCTTGGCTCTGCGTATTGGGTCGCGTAGAAAGTAGATTAATAGCACGATGTAGATAGGAATCGAAAATAGCATTCGAAAGCCGATCAAGGTGGTCGGGTCGACGCCCTGTGCATACACCAGCTTCACAAAGATGGGTCTAATTGCAAACAGGGCGGCACTTGCCAGAGCGAACAGAAAGCCAGTACGGACTGGAGTTAAGGTAATGTTTTTAATTTTTGTAATCCTTGTGGCAATGACAAAGGATTGGCAATTGTGCAGCTTTTGAGGCGTCATTCCAATATTTATTGGGTGACAGAACGAAATTAAGTTGTGTTACGAGGCTGTCCCAAAATAAATAATCTATTATGACAATCGCCTTTTGGTCAAACGTCCCTTGAATTCTCGGTGAGTAAAACGACTAGCCGTGTCAAATGAACGAAAAGTCAGCATCGGATATTGCTTACCTCACAACGCTTTTCTCATAACATTTATTGTTCTCGACCAGATTCCTGGAGTACCTGCTCCTAGGATAGTTGCTGGCATCTCAATCGCCATGCGCTTGATTTATGTTATTGCTCTGTTTTGGTCTACCGCGAACTGCTAAAAAAGAGTATTATTCGTGCTCGAAAAAACAGGGGTGGCTGTAGATTCGCCCCTTCAGTGTGAAGCCCTTATGCTCAAAACTAGTATGGTAGATACACTGAAAACCCATCCAATGGAAAATTCAAAATCCAGCGAATTCAAGTAATTAGATTAAATAGGTGATTGATCGATGAATGTTCATGAGTATCAGGGTAAAGAAATTCTGAGAAAATATGGTGTGACTACACCACGCGGTATACCGTGTTTCTCAGTCGAAGAGGCGGTTGCGGCGGCTGAAGAGCTAGGTGGAAATGTATGGGTGGTAAAGGCTCAAATACATGCTGGTGGCCGCGGCAAAGGTGGTGGCGTAAAAGTCGCTACAAGCAAGGAGTTGGTTCGTGAATATGCCGATCAAATTCTAGGCATGCAATTGGTGACTCATCAAACTGGCCCAGAAGGAAAAGAAGTTAAACGGCTTTACATAGAAGAAGGTGCAGACATAGCCGATGAGCTGTATGTAGGCGCCTTAGTTGACCGCGAAACCCAAAAAGTGGTGCTCATGTGTAGTTCTGAGGGCGGCATGGATATCGAGACAGTTGCAGAAGAGACGCCTGAGAAAATTATTAAAATTTATGTTGACCCTAGTGATGGCTTGGATCGCGCCGAAGCTGAAGACGTTTGTTCAAAAATGGGTATTCCAGATGAAGCGGTTAGCGAAGGGGCTGATTTTCTAGCTGGCCTGTATGAGGCATTCGTGGCTTCGGATGCTTCGCTTGCCGAGATAAATCCACTGGTGGTTACTGGCGACAATAGAATTATTGCGCTTGATGCTAAGTTCAATATCGACTCCAATGCTTTGTATAGACAGCCTGAGATTGTAGAATATCGTGACCTTGATGAAGAAGATGCAAACGAGATAGAAGCCTCACAGTGGGGGCTAAGTTATATCTCGCTGGATGGCAACATTGGTTGCCTAGTCAATGGTGCAGGTCTAGCCATGGCCACAATGGACATTATTAAGTTGTATGGCGGTGAGCCAGCTAACTTCCTAGATGTTGGCGGTGGTGCGAACGCTGAACAAGTAACAGAAGCATTTAAGATTATGCTGGCCAACCCGAATGTAGAGGGTATTTTGGTAAATATTTTTGGTGGAATCATGCAATGTGATGTGATCGCTGAGGGCATTGTTACCGCCGCCAACGAAGTTGGCATGAGTGTGCCGTTGGTAGTTCGCTTAGAAGGTACTAATGTTGCAAAGGGTCGCAAAATTCTAGATGACTCAAATGTGAAACTACAAACTGCCACCACTATGGCGGATGCAGCCGAGAAAATTGCCGCTGCTGTGAAAGCTTAAGGAGTATTTATGTCTATTCTAATTAATAAAGATACACGCGTGGTAACGCAGGGAATTACTGGTAATACCGGCGAGTTCCATACTACACAATGTTTGGATTATGCCTTCGGTAGAGATTGCTTTGTGGCTGGCGTAACGCCAGGCAAAGAAGGGCAAGATGTACAAGGCGTGCCTGTCTACAACACTGTGGCTGACGCCAAAGCGCAACAAGGGGTGAATGCCTCGGTTATTTATGTGCCGCCTCGTTTCGCAGCGGCGGCTATTGATGAAGCGGTCGACGCAGAGTTAGATTTGGTGATTTGTATCACCGAAGGAATACCCGTTGCCGACATGATCAAAACGCGAGATCGTATGCGCAAAATGAATAGTAAAACTATTCTGGTTGGACCTAACTGCCCCGGCGTAATTACGCCAGATGAAATCAAGATTGGCATCATGCCGGGCTATATCCATAAAAAAGGTAATATCGGTGTTGTTTCTCGGTCAGGGACTTTAACCTATGAAGCAGTTCACCAATTAACCCAGCTTGGTTTAGGCCAGTCTACTTGTGTAGGCATTGGTGGTGACCCAGTTAATGGCATGAAGCACATCGATGTTTTAAAAATGTTTAATGACGACCCTGAGACAGAAGGTGTGGTTATGTGTGGAGAAATCGGTGGTACTGATGAAGAAGAGTGTGCCGCTTGGATAAAAGAGCATATGACTAAGCCAGTGGCTGGCTTTATTGCCGGTGTTACCGCTCCTCCAGGAAAGCGTATGGGGCATGCCGGTGCAATAATCTCTGGTGGTCAGGGAACGGCTCAATCCAAAATTGATGCTCTTCAGGACGCCGGTGTGCATGTGGCATTGAATCCTTCTGAAATGGGTTCGACCTTGAAGGCTGCTATGTCTAGTTAACAATTGCTGGAACTGGGAATTACAAAGGCCGAGCGAAAGCTTGGCCTTTTTTCTAGCTGCGAAAAATAGGACAGCTTTGTGATGAAAACGTAATGTAATTTTATTACAATAAAGATATGTCGATAAACCCTTATGTTTAATGCGATAATGGCTATAAATGAACTAACTATAGTTTCAAAATACAGAATATGAAAAATAATTACAAAATTAGAAACGCTAATAGAACCAAAATTATTGCAACTGTTGGTCCTGCTTCTGGCAGTGTCGAAGTGTTGACTGAGCTAATCAGAAATGGCTGTAGTGTGTTTCGGGTTAATTTTTCGCATGGTTCGCATGAATCTCATGCTGAGTCAGTGTCAAATATTCGTCAGGCAGCAAAAGCCCTTGGTCAGTCAGTTGCGATCTTAGGTGGTTTGCAGGGCCCTAAAATTCGTGTTGGCTCTATTGTTGGTGGATCAATTGATTTGTCTATTGGTCAAGAGCTTATGCTGGATTCAGATATCGACGATGAGTGTGGCAGTCCAGAAGG
>Ga0316189_10002648_pt1 | contig 17507 bp, 13 predicted proteins | sample LowCovwburrow_MG_FD_204930 | JGI IMG/M metagenome (GOLD analysis project Ga0316189, IMG submission 204930) | Coastal sediment microbial communities from Maine, United States - Lowes Cove worm burrow | ecosystem: Environmental > Aquatic > Marine > Coastal > Sediment | place: USA: Maine...
CTGCAGGCGATCGACCTTGCGCTGGACGGAATAGCCCGGCGGACGCGCCAGATCGACGGTGAAAGGCGAACGGCCGTTCTCCGGCGACCCTACGATCATCCGTACGAAACGATCGAGTCCCGCCGTCAGGGCCACTGGAAACAGCGCCACGCCGACGGGAAACAGGAATGCCGCAGTCAGAGGCATCGCTCACTCACTCATCAATTCTCCCTGGCACGGTGACAGCCGGCCGATAGGGACATGAAAGTCTAGCGGGCGTTAGCTCTCGCGACTGTGTTCGCTATCACAATGGCAGGTATGCGACATACCGCGGCAACGGATCATTCGCCGCCCTCCGCTTTGCCGCTGTCCGGGTCGTACGGCAGCGTGCAGGTGAAGGTCGAACCCTCTCCATCCACGCTGGTGACGGTCAGGTCCCCACCCAGCATCCGGCAGAAACGGCGACTGATCGCGAGGCCCAGACCCGTTCCGCCATATTTGCGGCTCGTGGAGTCATCTGCCTGGCTGAATGCCTGGAACAATTTCCTGATCTGTTCCTCGGACATGCCGATACCGGTATCCGAGACGGAGATCTGGAGCATTGCTGCGCCCTCCTTCGTCTCCCGGTCAGCCCGCAGCGTGATTTCACCTGCGTCCGTGAACTTGGACGCGTTGCTCAACAGGTTGAACAAGGTTTGCCGGACCTTCGTCATGTCGGTGTAGATGACGCCAACGTCACTGGAGCATTCCACCTTCAAGGTGTTGCCGTTCTTGTCGACCAGCGGTCTGATAGTGCTGACAACGCTGCCGATGAGTTCATCGACGTCCACATCCTCCCTGAAGATGGTCATCCGACCCGCCTCGATCTTGGACAGATCGAGCACATCGTTGATCAGAGCCAGCAAATGCTCTCCCGCCTGGTGGATCTTGTTGATGTCGTCGACGAACTCGTCGTGGCCGAGGTCGTCCCACTCCTCTTCGAGCATTTCGCTGTAGCCGAGAATCGCGTTCAACGGTGTCCTGAGTTCGTGGCTCATGTTGGCCAGGAAGGCGCTCTTCGCCTTGTTGGCTTCGTCGGCTGCCTTCTGCGCATCGCGGAGTTCCGCGGTCCGATGCTCGACGGTCGTTTCCAGCTCTTCCTGGTGTTTTCTCAGATTCTCATTGGTCGCCTGCACTTCGGACATCAACTCTTCGCGGCTGCGTTCGGACATGATGCCGGTGAGCCGGGCCGCGACCCGTTCATCCACTTCGAATGCCGCGTCGGGCAACAGCGCGAAGGCCCTGAGCCGGAACCGGTCGTCGGCCTCGATCGTCTGGAATTCGTCGAAGGCCTGTCCCGCGCCCAGGTAGCCGCCGGGCTCGGTGCCGGACTCGAATGACAGCGTGATACCAGGACGGATGCCATGCCCCATGAGGCTGATGTCGAGCGTGGGGTCGCGACCGGCCAGCGCAAAACGCCGGCAAATTTCCGACGCGGCGACCTGGATGCGGGTCGCGGCCACCGGCGCGAAACCAAGGGCCAGGGCAATGCCATGCACCTTGCGGCGCGCCGCCCGGATCGATTCGCCGCCCGCGAGCTTGATCTGGCCGAGTTGCATCAGGCGGTAACCCTGATGGCGATACAGGCCGCATCGTCGTAGTCCTTCCCGAACATCTCGACGACATTGCGAGCGAGAGACCGGGCCGTGTCGCTTATGGCATGGCGATAGTCGTCCAGGTCGAAGCGATCGGTGACGCCGTCCGTGTAGAACAGGAGCACGTCGCCAGGCTCGATCGCCATCGTCTGCAGGTTGTGTCCGCGGATCGCGCTACCGATCAGGCCGTCCTTCGACACGAGCCGGCTCGGCTGCTGCCAGAGACGGCGCGCCCGCGTGTTGCCATGACCAACATATCGCAGGACGCCGTCATTCGTATTGATGTGGCAGATGCCCGCCGCGGCGCCGCGCGATCCGCGCAGGTGATGATGCAGTCCCGTCATCAGCGTTTCGGGGTCGCTTAGTGTGCTGCGCTGGAGAAAATCGACGATCCGCACCGCCACGTCGTGGGCTTCGATTCCATGCCCGAGCACATCGACCATCGCGACGACCAGTCCATCTTCAACCTCGCGCACGATCGCCGCGTCACCGGCCAGTGGCTCGCCGAGGAACGGTCGAACCCAGGTCGCCGACTCGAGACTCAAACTCACAGCCATTTCCGGACCCTGACGCGTGTGCCCTCTCCAGGCTGGGAGTTAATATCGAATTCATCCATCAGCCGGCGCACACCCGGCAAGCCGAGCCCAAGGGTTCGCCCCGTGCTGAAACGATCGCTCAGCGCCAGCTCGACGTCGGCAATGCCAGGCCCGCGATCTTCGGCCCGGATCTCGATCCCGCTATGGGCCTGACCCGCGTAGGCCGTCAGGACGATGTCTCCCTCATCCGCATACTTCAAAATATTGCGGGCGAGTTCCGAGACCGCCGTAGCGATGCGGCAACTGCAGCTCGCATCGAAGCCGATCTGGGTTGACTGCTGTCTGGCCTGCATCACGGCAATGGCCACGTCGGTATCGCCGGTGATCCGGATCCGGTGCTCACGGTTACTCATTGCCATCTCCTGACCGGTCATCTCCTGACCGCGGTGCGAGGAACGGGTGCTCCGCCGGTGTCGCCGGCGCGTCCGAGTCCTCGTCGGCCTCCCCGGGAGGCCCGTGTTCGACATCCTCGTCGTCCGCCTCCGCTGACGCGTCCGGCGGCGGTCGCAGCGCATGGATCGCATGTTCCACCGAGAGTGCCGTCTCCAGACCCTCAACATCGGCGTCGAGCTGAATCAGCGCGGCGACGATGCCGGGATTGAGCCCCACGAGAATCGAACGACAGCCCATTATCGACGCCATCCTGAAGGTGCTTCGCAGGAAGTCGAACTCGTGTAGATCGAGTACGCTCAGGCCGGACACGTCGATGATCGCGCTCTCGGCACCTGTGCGGTGAATTTCCTCGAGCAGGTTCTCGCGGAATGCCCGCATCACACGTTCGCTCAGCTCAACCTGTATCGAGCCAACGAGGCTGCCCTCAAACTCGTGAACCGCGATGCGGCCGTGGTCACTCATAATCCTGCGTCTCCGGCTGGCTGGCGGGTCAGCGCAGGCACTTCAGCTGGGTCCCGGTCTGCTGAAACGCGGCCGTAAGCGCGTCGCGCAGCGTAGAAGTAGTGCGGATGTCGCCGACATCGATTCCCAGCTCGACCATGGTCTGGGCGATTGCCGGGGAGACGCCGGAGATCGTGCACTCGCAGCCCATCAGTTTGGTCGCCTTGGTTATCTTGATCAGATGATTGGCAACGGCGGTATCGACAACCGCCACGCCACTGATGTCGAGGATGATGACGGAGGATCGGGTTTCCGCGATCTTCGTCAGCATCGACGTCATGACGTCCTGTGCGCGACGCGAATCAATGATCCCCACAATGGGCAGCATGAGAATGTCATCCCACAGCGCGGTTACGGGAGTCGACATCTCCATCATCGCCCGGCTCTGATCGCTGAGCTGCCGGTTCACGATCCGCGAGAAGGACTCGACGACCAGCGACGTGTCCAGATGCAGAAGCCGGGTCACCGCCTGGATGCTCAGGGCGTATTCGCCCGCGCTCAGGCTATCGTCGTAGAGTTCTTCCGCGAAGATGCCAAGGGAGATGTTCATGCCGGCGAAGTAGCTCTGCAGGGCGAGACCGATCCTGGCGTGCGCCTCGCCGACCGCTCGTCGCTCCGCGAGGTACGAATCGTCAATGTTGGCCTCGAAAAAGCGCACCCAGTACCGCGCCTGCATGGCCGTCACCGAGCGGAGCTTTTCCGGGTCGGAAAAGTAGCGGGAGAACTCTGGCGTTGTCCTCAGCCACGTATAGAAACTCTCGATGAAGTCGTCCATTCTCGGCCGGACGATCTCGCCATAGCCGCGAATCCGGACCAGATCGCTGGCGGTCAGACGATAGAGGGAGAGCAGCTCGGCCGATCCGAGTCCCGTGCACATCGTCATTTTGTCCGTCGCTGTCGCCATGGGGCTGCCCGAGTCCTTGTTTTTTGCTGCGACCGGAAAGTCTCGCACAGATGCCCGCTGAGCGCACAGTGCGACTGGCTCGAACGCCCGATTGCTGCGGAGATTCGGTAGTCGATCCCCGGCGCCCTCGCCGCCAGTTCCCGACGCGGCCCGCCTGGCCATCGCTCCGATTCGGATGGGCGCCCACCCGTTTTCGCACGCCCCCCTCCTGAGGCTCCCGACCCCGCGTGGCGCCGGCCCGCCGCCGCGGGGCTGCGTTCATCCGCGATGGCCTGCTGGGACGCTGCTCGTCGCGAGCTTCGCGACGGGTTCCAGCCAGCGGACCTGCCGGGAGAGTCTTTGCAGCGGAGACGGCTCGTCCCGGATGATACCGGACGCCGGGAAGTGCCCTGCCGGCAGTCCCTGGGGGCACCGCTGCACGGGGCTCGGAGCGCGTGTACGGGCTGCCTGGGGGTCCGGCCGTGTGAGAGATCGGCCGACCGTGATCAACGGCCCCGCCCCGCCGGCCCATTCACGGCCTCGTGGCATCGTCGGCGTACGAACCCTTTCTCGTTCGCATTGCCGCTGCGGTCGCCGCAGGCCGGTCCTGCTTGCGTGACCTACGGATATCTCCGGCGCCGATACAGCGGTATATTGGTGGGTGGTCAAGGAATCCCAATACGGTCGTTCGACCGTGCCGAAACTGGCGCATTTCACAGTGTCCCGTTACGCTTCGGGGCTTGTTTCGAGTGGCCTGTTACCGGCCGAATCCGGAGGAGAAACGATGAGCACCACCGCCGAAGAAACCGCTGCCATCACGCGTGCTGACGCGTGGGAAGGGTTCACGGGGGACGATTGGCGCGAGACGGTCAACGTGCGAGATTTTATCCAGCACAACTACACGCCCTATGAAGGTGACGATGCCTTCCTGGCGGGCCCCACGGCGCGTACGACGGAGCTGTGGGAAAAGCTGCTGGAGCTGTTCACAGAAGAGCGCGAGCGCGGCGTGCTCGGCATCTCGGTCGACGTCGGCGCGAGCATCACGGCGCATGGCCCCGGATTCATCGATCGTGACAACGAGAAGATCGTCGGTCTCCAGACCGACGCGCCGCTCAAGCGGGCGATCTTCCCCTTCGGCGGTCTGCGAATGGTCGAGGGCAGCATTAAGTCCTACGGCTTCGAGCCGGACGAGCAGGTTCACGAGGCGTTCACGCGCTATCGCAAGGATCACAATCAGGGCGTCTTCGATGCGTACACACCCGAGATGCGGGCCGTCCGCAAGTCCGGGATCGTGACCGGCCTGCCCGACGCGTACGGCCGCGGCCGGATCATCGGCGACTACCGGCGAGTCGCCCTCTATGGCGTCGATCAACTCATCGTCGACAAGAATGCCCAGAAATCCTCACTCGACGGTGAGGCCATGACGGTCGACATCATCCGTCAGCGCGAGGAGATGACCGACCAGGCCCGCGCACTCGACGAATTGAAGTTGATGGCAGCGAGCTACGGCTTCGACATCTCGCGTCCCGCGCGCACGGCCACCGAGGCCATTCAGTGGACCTACTTCGGCTACCTCGGCGCGATCAAGGACCAGAACGGCGCGGCCATGTCGATCGGCCGGATTTCGACCTTCCTCGACGTTTACGTCCAGCGCGATCTCGACGCAGGCATGCTCACGGAAGAAGAAGCGCAGGAACTCGTCGACGACCTCGTGATCAAGCTGCGGATTGTTCGCTTCCTGCGGACACCGGATTACAACGAACTGTTCACCGGCGATCCGGTCTGGGTCACCGAGTCGATCGGCGGCGTCGGCGAAGATGGCCGGCCCCTCGTCACGCGTTCCAGCTTCCGCTTCCTGGCCACGCTCAGAAACCTCGGGCCGGCGCCTGAGCCGAATCTGACCGTGCTGTGGTCGGAGAGCCTGCCGGATGCCTTCAAACGTTTCTGCGCGAAGATCTCCATCGAGACCTCGTCGATCCAGTATGAGAACGACGATCTGATGCGGCCGTACTGGGGCGACGACTACGGCATCGCCTGTTGCGTTTCCGCGATGCGAATCGGCAAGCAGATGCAGTTCTTCGGCGCACGCGTCAATCTCGCCAAGGCCCTGCTTTACGCGATCAACGGCGGCAAGGACGAAGTATCCGGTCAGCAGATCGGGCCGGTCGGCGAACCGATCAAAGGCAAAGTTCTGGACTTTGACGAAGTGCTTGCGCGCTACGAGCCCATGCTGGAGTGGCTGGCCCGCGTGTACGTCAACGCGCTCAACGTCATTCACTATATGCACGACCGCTACAACTACGAGCGGCTGGAGATGGCGCTCCACGATCGGGATGTCTTCCGAACGATGGCCTGCGGCATCGCGGGTCTGTCCGTCGTCGCCGACAGCCTCTCCGCGATCAAGCACGGTCGCGTGAAGGTAATCCGTAACGACGAGGGTCTGGCGGTCGATTACGAGGTCGAGGGCGAGTTCCCGACCTTCGGCAACAACGACGACCGTGTGGACTCTCTGGCGGTGTGGCTGGTGGGAACGTTCATGGCCAAGGTCCGGCAGAATCCGACCTACCGGGATGCAACCCATACGCAGTCAATCCTGACGATTACGTCAAACGTCGTTTACGGCAAGAAGACCGGATCCACGCCGGACGGCAGAAAGAAAGGCGAAGCGTTCGCACCCGGCGCAAACCCGATGCACGGACGCGACAGCCATGGCGCGATCGCCTCGGCAGCCTCGGTCGCAAAGCTGCCCTACGAGGATTCGCAGGATGGAATTTCCTACACGTTCTCGATCGTACCGGGCGCTCTGGGCCGCACCGAACTCGATCAGACCCAGAACCTTGCCAATATCATCAACAGCTATGCGGAAGCCGGCGGTCACCACATCAACGTGAACGTCTTCAATCGCGAGACGCTGATGGACGCGATGGAACACCCGGAGGAGTATCCCCAGCTCACGGTGCGGGTCTCCGGCTACGCGGTGAACTTCATCAAGCTCACCCGGGAGCAGCAGCTCGAGGTGATCGAAAGGACCTTCCACGACGTGATCGGCGCCAAGGCCGGAGCGGCGATGCATCACGAATGCGATCTCGGCATTCTGGACACCGGCGGTGAGCGCGGCGGGGTCGAAAGCGCGGCCTGACCGCCGCGCCGGGCTCAAACCAAATGCCGGTCGCAAGTAACCGCTACGCACTGCGGGCGGGGGAAACGGCACCGCCGGAACTCTCGCCCGTAGCGCCGAGCCTCGGTCCGGACAATGCGGATCACGGCTACGTTCATTCCTTCGAGACCGGCGGTACGGTGGACGGACCGGGAATCCGCTTCGTCATGTTCCTGACCGGCTGTCAGCTCCGCTGCCAGTACTGCCACAATCCCGACACCTGGCGTGCGCGGAACGGCCGCCGTGTGAACTTCGCAGACGTGATGTCGGAGATCGGCAAATACGCCGGGTTCCTGAAACGCTACAACGGCGGCGTGACGATCAGCGGCGGTGAGCCGCTGGTTCAATATCGATTCGTGCGCGGAATTTTCGCCGCCTGCAAGGCCCAGGGCATTCATACCGCGCTGGATACCAACGGCTACCTCGGCGATCACCTGAGCGACGAGGACCTCGCGAACATCGATCTCGTTCTGCTCGATCTCAAAGCCTGGGACCCCGCCATCCATGCGCGGGCCACCGGGGTGGAGAACGGGCCGATCCTCGCATTTGCGCGCCGCCTCGCCGAACTCGGCCGACCGGTGTGGATCCGCTTCGTTCTGGTGCCCGGGCTGAGCGACGACGAAAACGACGTCGGCGAGCTCGCCCGGTTTGCCGGCGGTCTCGGCAACGTCGAACGCGTCGAGGTGCTCCCCTTCCACAAGATGGGCGAGTACAAGTGGCGCGAACTCGGTCTCGACTACCAGCTCGGGAACACGATGCCGCCGCCGCCAGATCTCGTCGAGCGCGTACATCGGCAGTTCCGGGATCAGGGGCTGACCGTCGTCTGAGCGGCCCGCCGACCGGAGACACTCTGGCGTATACGTCTCGCACGCTGCCCGGCGGGAATTTTCATTTGCCTCGACCCGAGGCCGGCCCTCATTGGCGACGTCAGCGCTGTCCGGTCTGAACGTCCTCATCGCCACGCCACCTTGCGCATCGTCGCGAATCGCAGGGCGACGAACTGAACACGGGCCAGCCGGGCCGGGAACTTCGACACGCGGACGGCTGGCAATCGCGTTGGCCGATACTGCGATCCCGGTTTAGCGGCGGTACGGGCAGACGCGCCGCAAGCGCCGCGGAACGCCAGTCCCGGGATGCACCACCTCACTCCATCGCGGGGATAGCGCTCTCAGAGCTCGTCGATGTCGATTCCTTCGATTTCCATCAGGCGCACGAGCGCGCCCTCGATCTGGGCGCGGGCCTGGGAAGTCTGGGCGTGAAGATAGTTGTGGAGGGCAGCATCCTGGGGGCTTCGGCTCTCGCAGTTGGCACTGTAGATCTCGAAGGCCGTGAGGTTCCGTACGAGGCTGATCAGATGCCGGGGACACTCGCACTCGATGACCGGCGATGCCTTCGCCAGCTTGAGCAGTTCGTCGATATTGAATCGCCGCTGCGCGACCTCGAACTGGTCCGTGCTCTGGGCTTCCCCGATGTCAATCGGCGAGACGTCGAACTCCTCCGGATCTGCCGCCGAGGGCATGGCCACCGTCAAAGCGCGAACGAGATCTGACAGGTCTGACGGCGCCTGTATCATCACGATGCCGTCCTGCTCGAGACGCTCGATGTCCGCGCTGCGCCCGAAGCCGTAAATGACGACGCAGCGGGCCTGAGGTTTCTGCTGGCGGATTTTCGCAATCGTCTCGAGTATGGACTCCGAAAGGGCCGGGAAGTCCAGCAGCAATGCGTTGGCGCGCATTTTTCCGATTTCGGCCCGGAACAGTTCGATGTGCGGCGTGTCCAACAGGCACTGAACGCCGGGGAACGACTCCGCCAGGCGGCGCGCGTGGCTGTCACCGGCTGTCGTCAGCGCCGCAAGTCTGAGCGACAGCGGTTGCGCGGCGCTGCGAAGGTCACCCGCCTGCGCGATCAGTCCTTCCAGGCGTTCCTTGAGGAGATCGTCGGGCAGGTCTGCGATCGTGCCAATGCTTTCGCCGAGGTCTACGAGCCGCTTGAGCAGCCCGAGGCGTTCGACGTTGGCGGGTGAGTATCGCCGGCGGCCGGCGCTGGAGCGTTCCGGGTCGACCGCGCCGTAGCGCCGTTCCCAGACGCGAATCGTGTGGTCGGTGAGGCCCGTCAGGCGCGCAACCGTTCCGATGCCGTAGCCGTTGTCCGCTGTCGATCTGGGCACGTTCATGAATTTTCTCGCTGCTGGGACGGGTTTGTCTATGTAACGTCGAGCATTGTAAGCATACTTTCATGAAAAATTCCTCCTGCCGTGGAACTTCTTGACTATGCATTGTCTATACGGTACATAGACACTTACGAGACGAACATTGTGCCTTAGTCACTTCGGACGTCTCGACTAGTTTGGACGCCACGCAGCTCGAAAACCGGTATCAGAGTTATTACGCTTCTCCGAACTGATTCCGATGGTTTTTGGCTTTTTTGGCCCACTCGGTCTTGTGTGAAGCCGCCGATACGGCATCGACATGACCCTCGCCGCGGGGACTGCAGCGCCCCCGATGCTGGAACGCCCCGCGGCGAGTTTTTCTTTTTTTCTGAACGCTGAAGGCTTCGTAATGCAACAAAAACGATATCGCCGGCTCTTCGTCATGACAGGTTCGCACCTGTTTCTTCGTGAGTACCTGCCGAAATCGGTCAGCACACTGTATTTCATGGCCGAAGACGAGCAGCGGCTCTCGCGCTATCGTTTTCACAAACACCGTCTGATCTTCCAGCTCGGGACTATGCGCTCCTACGCGAGATATCTCGCGGCGGGGAACCTGCCCGTGTTTTATGTGAAGCTGGACGAAGAGCCACCTCAGGTCAGCTACACCGACAAGCTGCGTAAAGTCCTGCGGCAGTTCGGTTTTCGGGAGCTGGTGCATTTCGAAATCGAGGATCCGGCACAGGAAGCGGAACTGGCCGCTTTTGCCAAGCGCTACGGCCTGACTCATACGGTGCTTCCGAGCCCGATGTTCATGTGCCCCCGGGATGAATTTGCGGACTGGGCGGCCAAGACCCCGGACTTCGGCGTGAACGACTTCTACCAGTGGCGCCGGCGCGAACAGGGCGTGCTGATGAACGGGCCGGATCGACCGGTCGGCGGCCGCTGGAGCTTCGAAATGCTCAATCGCAAGCCGCTCCCGCCGAACGTGCCGGTCACCGATCTGCCGCGAGTTGCCGCCGCACGCCCCGTGCAGGCCGTCAAGCGACTCGTCGACCGTCGCTTCCCGGACAACCCGGGCAGTTCGGAGGACTTCTGGCTGCCGACGACCCGTCCGCAGGCCCTCGCCTGGCTGGACCATTTCCTCGATCAGCGCTTCGCACAGTTCGGCGACTACCAGCGAGCCATTACCCAGCGATCGGACGTCGTCTTCCACAGCGCCCTGTCGCCCCTGCTGAACGTCGGGCTGATCACGCCGTCTGAGCTGCTCAACCGGGTTCTCGCATTCGCCGAGACTCAGCAGATCGAGCTCAACAGCGTCGAGGGTTTCGTCCGCAAGGTTCTCGGCTGGCGGGAATTCATGCGGGGCGTCCACCGGCTTCACGGCCCGGCGCAGGCTCGCAGCAACTTCTGGAACAATCGCCGTGAGCTCACGCGGGACTGGTACGACGGCACAACCGGCATCGAACCGCTCGATGACGTGATCCGCAAGGTCAACCGGATCGGTTATGCCCACCACGACGAAAGACTGATGATTGTCGGCAACCTGATGACCCTGTGCGAGATCGAGCCGACCCAGGCCCACAGCTGGTACATGGAGATGCTCGTGGACTCGGACGAATGGGTCACCGGCCCGAACGTCTACGGCCTCGCCCTGTTCTCGGACGGCGGCATCGTCAGCAGCAAACCGAACATCTGCGGCGCCGATTACCTCTACAAAATGAGCGACTATCGCCGCGGCGAATGGTGCGAGATCATCGATGGTTTGTACCTGCGTTTCGTGACCAAGCATCGCGCGTTCTTCTCGGGCCAGCCGCGCTTCTCCGAACTGCTGAGCAATCTGGATCGCATGGATCCCGCACGCCGGCGACGGCTGAACAATCTTGCGAACCGCTTCCTGATGTCGAAGACGACAGCCAGCGTCGACGCCGCCTGAATCCCGGCCGCGGCACCCCGCATCCGGAACCAGCGAGGGTGCTGGCCGTGGGGACTGGGCCACGGCGCGTTGTTCGGGAACGAGGGGAGCGGTCAGCCGCCGGCTGACCGTCAGGCCTGCCCCGCGCGCGGGGCCTTCCCCCTCGACGGCCCATCTATTGGTTCGCGCTCACGACACTGGTCTGGGTGCCGTGTGGAAGCAGACTCTTACCGGTTGAACCATCCACCGAAAACCTGCCGTTCCTGCGGGCGTCTCATCGCCTGGCGCCGTAAATGGGCCAGACACTGGGACGAGGTTCGCTACTGCTCGGCCCTCTGTCGCCGCGCCCGCGTGGACGCGACAGGCAGACGGCTCGAGCAGGCGATCCTTGCGCTGCTGGCCGGGCGAGCCGCGGGAGGTTCGATCTGTCCGAGTGAGGCGGCCCGCCGCGTCGCCGGCGAGAACGACTGGCGGCAGCTCATGGAAGCGACGCGGCGAGCCGCTCGTCGGCTGGTGGCTGCCGGGAGCGTGGAAATCATCCAGCAGGGCCGTGTGGTCGAACCATCGACGGCGCGGGGCCCGATCCGTATCCGCGCGCCGCGCCTGATCGGCTCACTCCCTGCTCACCGGTGAAGCATCCGGCCGCGGGGATCATCGGGCGGCGGATCCGTTGCTACGACACAGGCCGACGAAAAACCGGTCGTCTGACAGCAAGCAAACCGTCCCGGTGCGGCGCTCGTCCGCCGCGAGCTTGCCGGAGCCGATCCGTCATCGGGACCCGGAGACGCGGGGAGCGCGGCGCTCAAAGAAAAAGCCCGGGTCGAAGCCCGGGCCTTTGATCTCGGGATATAGCAGGCGTCGCGTCAGAAGTTATAGGCGAGCGAGTTGCGGTATTTCACGAGCTTGTTCTCGACGCGCTTGCGGTTCTTCATCAACGCGTTGCGTTCGTCCTCGAGCTGTTCCTTGCGCTCCACCAGGTCCTTGGCCGCGAACAGTGCCTGAGCCCGCTCCTGAATGCTGGCGCCATCGCTGATGACAGTCGTTTCCTTCGCGTTGAGCTCATCTTCGGCCTGGGCAAGCGCCCGGTCGCGGTAGGCAATCTGGCGATTAATGTCTGCCAGCCTGGATTCAAGGTCGTGCAGCTTGTGGCCCGCCCTGTAGGCGGCAAGGAAGTCCTCCTCGAGCTGGGTCGGACAGGACCCTGCGTAGGCACGGCCAGCGGCGCCGACCTGGAAGCCGTTGCCCGGCTGACAGAACTCTTCCAGTCCCTCGCGACGTCCGGCCTGATAGGCCTCGAGGTCCGGTGCGACCGCATGGTCGGCGCACGCCTTGCGGTGCTGCCCGAGGCGGTGTGCGGGCTCACCGCGGGCGCCGTCTTCGTAACCGACCGTGCGCCAGTCAACGTAGACGCACTCGTTTTCGCTCATCGTCGAAGCACAACCCTGCAGGAGGAGCACAGCGGCGATCAGGCTTCCCAGCGCGCTAGATTTCATTCCCAAGCTCTCCCTTGCACCGTTTCTTTCTCGCCGTTCCTGGCGGAATCTACTGTTTTCAAGCCTATCCTGCGGCCCTGCGAGACCGCCGTGACTCCGGTCACGCTTCGACGGGCGCCCATCTGACCAACTCACCGACTCAGTGACGCTGACCGCAAACGCAATGCCGGCGGATGCGCCAGAGGAGCGCGACGCGTCACGTATCCAGCAGGCGTCGCGCCTCGTAGCGCAACAGCTCCAGGAGATACTCCACCTCGTCGAGATGGCTGCGAAAGTGCAGCGCCGCCAGTCTCAGCGTGAAATGTCCGTCGAGCATAGTGGATGTCACGAATGTCTTGCCATCGTCATGCACGGCCTGCAGCAGAGCGCGGTTGAAAGCTTCCGCGTCGCCGTGCTCGGGCCGATAGCGGTACGTCACGACCGACAGGTCGGGCTCCGGCCCCATCTCGAAGCCCGGCACCTTTCCGAGTTCCTCGTGGAAGTGACGTGCGAGCAACAGCTTCTCCTCGAGGCAGGCGCGAAACGGGCGCAAGCCGAAGAGTCGTAGCGGCAGCCACATTCTCAGGCCGCGGAACGGCCGGGTCAGCTCCGGCGACAGATCCGCCGGGGAGTAAATCTGCTCCCCGCCGCGCGTGTCCTGCATGTAGTTCGCCGTTCCCGACATCGCGTTGGCGAGCTGGGATTCATCGCGGACCAGCAGTGCGCCGGAGCCGAAGGGCATGAACAGGCCCTTGTGCGGATCGAGCACCGCCGAGTCCGATCGCTCGATGCCAGCGAGCTTCTCCCGTCCGTAATCAGTCAGGAGGAAGAAGCCGCCGTAGGCTGCGTCGCAGTGAAACCAGAGCCCGTGCTCGTCGGCAACCTCGGCAATATCGCCCAGGGGATCGACGGCCCCGCTGTCGGTCGTACCGCCGGAGCCGACGACCAGCCAGGGGATGAGACCGGCGGCGCGATCGGAGCGAATCATCGCATCGAGAGCGCCCGCCTCCATCCGCCAGCCGTTGTCCATAGGCACTCGCTGGATCATGCACTCGCGCAGCCCGGCCACACGAATGGCCTTGTCCACACAGTGATGTGTTTGTTCGGTGAGGTAGACCACCACCTTGTGGTAGTCCCGGGCGCGCAGGTCGAAGGCCTCCCGGGCCGCTACGATGGCGGACAGGTTCGCGATACTGCCGCCGGAGGTCAGGTCACCGCCGGAGCCCTTCGGATAACCCACCAGAGCGGCCATCCACTCGATGAGCGAGCGCTCCATCAGCACGGCGCCCGGCGACGCGTAGTAGACGCCGGAATAGCGGTTGGTAACGTCGGCGATAAAGTCGCCCAGCGCGGCGGGGTAAATCCCGCCTCCGGGGATATATCCGAAGTGTCCCCGACCGGCCGGGTTGATCCCGGGGCGGTTCACCTTGCGATCCAGCAGCCGCAGCATCCGGGGCAGTTCGTCGTGCTCCTCCGCGAGCGCGAAGTCCGACGCCTCGCCGACGGGCTCATGGCCACGATAGGTGCCGATGGCCCCGAGTTGAGACAGAAACCGGTCGGCGTAGCGGACCGACGCCTCGGCCAGACGCGCCCGGTCCGCCGGCTCGGGATCCAGCCGGCGGGCTATCCGTTCGAGTGTTCTCAGACGCTCGCGCAGGGGCATCTCGGGTCCGGTTCAGGGCTAGTAGTTTCGATCGCATCATAGCCGCCCTCGCCAAAGGTGGGCCACCCGGCGGCGGCGCCCTGCCCCAATGACGGGAATCGGCACGTTCCGGATTCGGCAGGCAGGCACTGCCGGCTGCGAGCCGCCCCGGGTTTCCCTCCCCGGCGCCCATGAGGGGCAGATCGCGGGTCAGACCGGTTCAGGCTCTCGCAAAGACCGATGGGGTCCTGGTCGTCGGCATCGGAGACCAGAGCGGAATGGGTCGGACCCTGGGCAGACGAGAGGCCGGCGGTTGCGATCACGGGTCCGGTGCCCGGCGAGGAGATTTCGCCGACAGTGGTGAAGCACCCGGGGACCCGGAACAGTGGCGCCGGGCGGGAGGACGCCAGGGTCATCCCGGCGCCAGGGGCTTGATCGGCGGGAGGCACCGCGATCCGCTGTCGCCTTTTTCGTTGACCCAGAGTGATGTAAATGACACAATCTTAATTACTTCAGCTCATATACACCAACCGGTGACCGCGATGACCGCCACAGCGACGCAAACCGCACCGTCGGCCCCGGCCGTCCTTGCCAAGGCGACCTTGAACGCCGCCCGCTCACTCGGCCTGACCCAGGCCGAGTTGGGTACGGTGATCGGTCGTGACCGCAGCTCACTGCGCCGCGGCCTGGACCCGACCACCAAGTCCGGTGAACTGGCGCTGCTCCTGATCCGTGGCTATCGCAGCCTCTACGTGCTCGTCGGCGGCGAGCCCACGGACATGCGTCACTGGATGCACACGGACAATCGCCACACCGGTGGCATTCCGGCGGAACAGGTCAAAACCGTCCAGGGGCTGACGCGGGTCGTCGAATATCTCGATGCGATGCGTGGCAAGGTCTGAGCCCCATTGAATCAGATGCCGGATGTCTGGGCCGCCTGCCAGGCGCGGGCCAGACCCGCGAATCTCAGCGGCTCGCTGATGCGCATCGTCGAGAGCCAGACGCAGATCGCAACGACCCGGCTCGTGGACGATCTCGCCGAGCAGGCCCTGCTCGAGACCTTGCTGGAGGCAGCAAAACCGCCGCTGGACCGGAGCGCCCGGGGACTCAGCTATCTCCTTGCCACACCGTTTCGCTACCCGCCTCTTCGTCATGGCTCGCGCTTCGGGACCCGCCTCGAACCCAGCCTGCTATACGGCTCCCATAGCGAGGAAACGGTACTCGCAGAGGCCGCCTACTACCGCTGCCTGTTCTTCGAAGGCATGACCGCGCCTCCGCCTTCCGGCCGCCTCCTGACGCAGCACACGATTTTCGGCGTCCGCTACCGGACCCGGCTCGGGCTGAGGCTCCAGCGCCCGCCTTTCTCCGACTACCGCGATCAGATCTCCTCGCCCACCCGCTACGAGACCAGCCAGCGACTCGGCGCCGCCATGCGCGCGGCGGGAGTTGAGGGGTTCGAGTACGTCTCTGCCCGGGATCCTGAGGGAGGAAGCAACGTGGCCCTGTTCACGCCGGACGCGCTGGCAGAGCGCAAACCGGGTTTCCAGCAGGCCTGGCTGTGCGAGACCCGGCCCGGGACCGTGCGGTTTTCCGGGCCGAACCCGGGCCAGGCCCGCGAATTTTCGCGCACCCGGTTTCTCGTCGCCGGCACGCTGCCCGAGCCCGCCGTGTAGGACCGGGCATCCTGGCCAGGAGACAGCGGACCAGCGCCGCCTGGCCAGGACGGCGGGACGACAGCGCCCGCGAGCAGCCGGGCGCGGCGGCACGCAGCCCCATCACGGCAGAAAGCCGGCCCCTGGCGCATTGCCACGACAGCACGCTCAATGCCGGGACTGATTGTCCGTTGCTGGATTCCGCAGGCGCCGGGGCCATGCCAGGACGGCGGACGGGCACGCCACGGAAGCACGGTCAATTCCGGGGCTGACACCCCGTGTGGGATTCCGCAGGCGCCGGGGCCATGCCATGCCTGGGCGACGAACGGGCACGCCACGACAGATAAAGTGCTCGAGGCGGTGAAAACTCCGCCGAGACCGGTGCCGTCGCTACGGTTATGATCGCGACTCGCCCGATGGGACCGACTATGACCGACGCCAGCCCTGCAAACACCCAGGATGCGCTGACGACCACACTGCGTGAGGTCTTCGGCCTGCGAGAATTTCGCCCGCATCAGCGCGAGATCATTGAGGACCTGCTGGCCGGCCGGGACGCCTTCGTCTTGATGCCGACGGGCGGCGGCAAGTCCCTCACCTATCAGTTGCCCGCGCTGCACCGGCCGGGCGTCGCACTCGTCGTCTCGCCGCTGATCTCGCTGATGAAAGACCAGGTGGATGCCCTCGAGGCCAACGGCGTTCGCGCCGCCTTCTACAACTCGGCCCTGGGCGCCGATGAGGCCCGGCGCGTGCTGGGCCGTCTGCATGGCGGCGAGCTGGATCTGCTGTACGTGGCGCCGGAGCGGCTGATGAGCGCAGCGTTCCTCGAACGGCTGGAAGAAATAGAGATCGCGCTGATCGCCGTGGACGAAGCCCACTGCGTGTCACAGTGGGGACACGATTTTCGCCCCGAATACGCCGCCCTGGGGCAACTGCGAGAGCGTTTCCCCGGCATACCGCTCATCGCCCTGACCGCAACGGCCGACCCCCACACGCGGGACGATATCGTCCACGTACTCGGCCTGGGCCACGCCCGGCGTCACCTGACGAGCTTCGACCGGCCGAACATCCGCTACACGGTGCTGGAAAAGCACCGGCCGGCGGACCAGCTCCTGCGGTTTCTCGCCCGTCAGGGGAACGAGTCCGGCATCGTCTACGCGCTCTCACGCAAGCGGGTCGACGAGATCGCGTCGTCACTGCAGGCCCGGGGCGTGGACGCCGCGGCGTATCACGCCGGGCTGGCCACCGAAGTGCGGCGGGACGTGCAGGAGCGGTTTATCCGGGACGAACTCAAGATCGTCGTTGCGACGGTCGCCTTCGGCATGGGAATCGACAAGCCCAACGTCCGCTTTGTCGTCCACTACGACCTCCCGAAGAACATCGAGGGCTACTACCAGGAGACGGGCCGGGCGGGACGTGACGGCCTGCCTTCCGAGGCCTTTCTGCTGTTCGGCGCGCAGGACATCGTCACCGCACGGCGCCTGATCGACAACACTCAGGATGAGGTTCAGCATCGAATCGAGACCCACAAACTCAACGC
>Ga0316189_10002651_pt1 | contig 17496 bp, 16 predicted proteins | sample LowCovwburrow_MG_FD_204930 | JGI IMG/M metagenome (GOLD analysis project Ga0316189, IMG submission 204930) | Coastal sediment microbial communities from Maine, United States - Lowes Cove worm burrow | ecosystem: Environmental > Aquatic > Marine > Coastal > Sediment | place: USA: Maine...
CAAAAGAAAATGGTGGTCCAGCCGATCGCAAATCCGGCGGATGGTTTTCTTAAGCTCCACAAAATCAAAGACATAACGATCTTCTGTCAGGTTCCCTTCTAAGATTGCCGACACGGCGTAGTTGTGGCCGTGAAGCCGCTCGCACTTGCCGCCAAAAGAAATAAAATGGGCGGCGCTGAAGCTCAAATTTCCTTTTTCTACCTCAACTTTGTACATAAAACTATCCTTTAAGCCATTCTTCCAGGGTCGTATGCCGGACGACGTGCTCCTTTTTCACGATCTCCCGGCGTATCTCAGCAAAGGTGCCAAATCGCTCGGCAAATGCATTATGCTGGTGTATACCTTCAAAGTTCTCCTGCTTGACCAGGACAAAAGCCTCATCGGGCAGGTCCGGATACACCTCTATTACGTTGCGCAAGATCTCACGCACCACGTCTTCCACGAACCTGGGATTGCGATGTGCCTTGTTGACGATGAAGAATTCATCCGGTCGCTTGAGAAGCTCGTATGTCTCCGAGCTCATCGATGCCTCTACTATGTGGACCAGGTTCTCGGCCCGTACCGGTTGCTCGGATCCGATCAGCAATGTACCTCTACCCCGCTGGTTATGAGAAGCCATGGGTATAATGCTAACAATACGCTCGGAATCTCCTTTTGAAAAGCCCTCTTCCACCAACAGATCTTTCGAGTAGCTTCGTACCATGTCCTGGGCGCAAGGACAAACGGTCATCCCTTCGGTCTCGATCCCCACTAAGCGTTTCGTGTGATCCTGAGTGCTGGCGGCGATGCCGATTAGCGTGTACAACTCTTCAACCGGCTTGCCTGTGATCGGCGTGACCTTCATCATCGGAGAGTGCGCGCGGATGTGTACTTCAGAAAATATCGCACCCTGGGTTTGCACCACTTGCTGGGCCAGCCGTTCTGCCAGTGATTCGATGTCGGGTGACGGTGCCAGTGAGATCTCCTCCACGAGGGTCTCCACGACGTCGCCGAATCGGGACATGTGAACACCGGACTGTTCGGGATTTAGATCTGCGAAAAGGTCCAGCTTGGCATAAAATAACACCCCCCGCCCACCGTCGGCTATCTGGATGATCCGCTGCAGATTCGTGACTCCCGCCCGGCTCAAGCTGACCGACACGGTCGGCCTGGATTGCTGAACGTCGTGATCAATTCGGAACTTAAGGCTGCGTTCCACTCGTTTTACTCCCGCTTGATCCACCCCGTCAAGCATCTCTGTCACAGTCATGTTCAGCACCGGATGCACCAAATCGGGTACAATCTCCGCCAGCGGAACAAGAACGAAAGCCCGCTCATGCAGACGCGGGTGCGGTAGCTTTAAGTCCGAGCTGTCGAGGAGCAGATCATCGTAGAAAAGAATGTCTATATCAATAGGGCGCGGAGCATTCCGAAATGACGCTTGCCTCCCCATCCGCTTCTCAATCCACTTCAAAAAGTGGAGCATGTCGCCCGGGGAGAGCACGGTGTCCAACTCGCATGCGATGTTGAGAAACATGGGCTGATCCGAAAATCCTTCCGGTTCGGTCTCGTAAAAAGAAGAAATATTTTTAACAGATGCGCGGGTCTGGGCGTACTGCAACGCCTGCAGGATGTTGGTCTGTCGATTCCCAAGGTTGGCGCCAAAACTCAGATAAACTTGATGAAGCACAGAATCGATTCCTTAATATCTAAGAAAACCTCCCCGCTTTCTCCGGAGAGGAACCGTATCGATTTTACCTTACGGGGAAAGCAATAACCGATTGATAGTTGAATAGTTGATAGGTTGACTGGTTGATTAAGGTTAACGGATTCAATCCATTTAAACCAATCAACTCAATCACCTTAATCAACCGGCGACAAGCTTGAAAACTCCTTTAGGGGCATCCTGAAGCCACCCGCTCTGCGAGTGACGCCTCACTCGCAAGGGACCATCTCACCAAAAGCAAGATGGTCCGGCGAAATTGCATAATTGTTAAAGGAAATAGTATACGACTCCTGGAAGTGCGCCCGGATCTCCTCCTCAATTTTAGGATCGTATGGCGGTGCAACGTATAGCGTACGCCCGGGACGTTCACATACGATCCGACCGTCGCGTGCGACCACCACACCATCTTTTATGACGAATTTAGGACGGGCAAACATCTCCTCCTTGTCTTCCAGATTGGCGTATATGGTTATATCGGCATCAGCACCGAGACCCAGGTGGCCTTTATTCTTTAGGCCCAAGGCCCGGGCCGGTCCGGCTCGGGTGATAATGGCAATCTCGTACAGAGAGTATTCGCGGGCCAATTCGGGGAGCAGGGCGTTCTTTCGTCCTCGTCGATGAATGCGTTCAAACGCCTGGGCCCTGAAGTCACGGTCCATCAACAACTTGATCACATGTGGATAGCAGAAGAAGGGCCCGCCATTGGGATGATCGGTGGTCAGAAACACCTGCCAAGGATCGTCAATGAGTAGGAATAGCTCTAATCCGGTACGCCACATCACGGAGTTGATCGGATTATTGCGTTTAAAGAGCACGGGAACGATGCCACCGCCCGTCTCATTTTCAATGTCTTCGTTAAGCCACTTGTTGCCCGTTTCCCGGTGCAGCCGGTGCTGCAAAGGACCATCGGAGGTCATAGTGGTAGCCTCTCCGAAGATGATTTGGCCAACATCCACCGTGACGTTAGAATTCTCGTTCACCGCGCGGGCGAGTTCCGCAGCAGCCGAACGATGAAGTTTACCTTTCTGCTTGCCGTAACTAAAGAACTGTAGGTGGCAAAAGTGGGCCGCTCGTCCCTCCAATCCCGCTATGGTCTCCATGGTTGTACGGGCACTGAAACTCCGCCCTAAGTTGATGCCGTGGACGTGAGGTACATGGGGTAAATTCAGCTCTTCATTAATCCAGGCCAAAGTCGTGACAATTTCGCGCGGGTTGATGCCAAAGCCGATGACCTCGTCGTCCAGTTCGGTCACGTTGCGCCCCCATTTCCAGTTCTCCACTCCTCCCGGGTTGACAATCTTAATGGCGTAGCCCTTGCTCGCTCCAAGTAGCCAGGCCACATAGTCCCGAGCCTGTTCCAGCTTTCCATCACGAATACATTTCATGATGAAGTGGTTGTTGCCCATGGTAATGAACACGCCCTTGTCGAGAATGGGAGTGTCTTCCAGCTCTTCGTGAGTATGTCTCGCCACTAAAGGAGCCGTGGCGGCCTCCATCACTGTAGTGTAGCCCATTTCCGCATAACGATAGCCCAACAAATATGTCGTGGGCACAGTATAACCTGAGCCTGAACGGGTGAGATCTGTCCGTTCGCGCACGTTGTGGCGATGGTCTTCCGGGCGAAATTTACGACCAGCATTCACCTTGGCGCCAACTATGTGGCTGTGGATATCCACCCCTCCCGGCATGACCACTAGCCCGGTGGCGTCAATGATCTTTGCCCGCTCAAGATCGACAGCCTCAGGTGAAACGATTCGCCCTTGCCTAATCCAGATGTCCTGCTCCTGAGCGTTGATTTTATTCATGGGATCATAAACGTTGCCATTGAGAATTCCTAGCATTGCTTCACCGCCTCGATAACCTGGTTTAGCACATCCTCGTCCGTGGGACGGCCGGTAGGAAGTACCGGCCTGAGTCGAATGGCGACGTTGTCCATTCGGTAAGATGTTCCGGTCGCGTCCACCCCATAACAAGCAGTTGGGAAAACCACTTGCGCACCCTGGGTTGTCAGATTCGTCATCGGGTCAAGGATGATGGTTGGGATCTGTTTTAGCTGCTCAGACGCTGCCCCCGGAAAGTGGGCCACCGGATCTGAGGCGAGGATTAACGCTGCATCTGCCTCGCGTCGTGCAAGCATATCTACGGCTGAAAATTCGCCCGGACCGTATTGAGGATACCCTCGGGCAAAACTAACGGCGAAGGGATAGCCGCTCTGCCAGGTAAGCACCTGGTCTGCTCCGGCCACGTTTCCATGCCCGCGCATCGGCATGACGGAGAAACGGGCAAATTGATTTAGCTCACACACCAGATTAAAGAGTTCTCTCACATTGTGGTCTCGCGCTCGGCTCATTGTCAGGCCCATTCCCATGAATACAACGCCGTAACGACAATTCTTCATGCGCTCTGCCAGGTCCCGTAACGTAGCCGTGGGCACACCTCCAACCTTCTCAACTTCTATTTTTTCCCCCTTTATTATAGCCCGCAACGATGTTAACACCTCGAAGTCGGAGTCGGGTTTGAGCTGGAGAAAGTGGTCAGCCACCTTTGCGCTGGCAGTAGGCCGTACATCAATTACGAACACAGTGCGATCACGGCGGCCTTTTGGCGTAAGCGTACCCTTGGACATTATTGAGTATCGTCTGAAATGGCGCAGATGAGAGGCAGCCGGGTTGCAACCCCAAAAGAGGAGCAGATCGGCTCGGTTTCTTACCTCCCCCAGGGTGCAACTGGGTTCGCCGACGGCCTGCATCGCCAAACCAGTAGGGCCGTGGCAGACGGAGGAGGTCGTATCGATAACAGCCCCCAGCCGATCTGCCAATTCCACTGCCTTCCGTTGGGCTTCAACGGCCGTGGAACTAAGCCCATAGATAAGCGGGCTATCAGCTCGGTCCAGGATCATCGCTGCTTCCACGATTGCTTCATGCCAGTCAACCTCTCGCCCAGCGATGGTGGGTCTTCGCGGGGTAGGATCATAGTCGACAAAAATTCCACGCCCATTGGCACATACTCGGCGAACGCGAACAATCCGGCTGTCTTCAACTTCCACGATGATGTCGTCGCACAAGCAACCGCAAAAAGTGCAGGTCACATTCTCGACGATCGTTTTCATGTCAACTCCATCTTAACTGTTAGTCCTTTGAATGACGGCATCCCCGTACCCTCTGTCTCCGTATCGATAAGCAGGTTGGCCACGGGCCCCATCGGAATGAACAACATTCCTGAAGGCAGCGCCCCGGTCCTAACGGGTACTTCCACCTGATTTGACGCTGTCCTCAACCGAACAATCTGGCCATCCTCGATGGCGAGGCGGGCCATGTCTTCCGAGCACATTTCCACCAACGCCGTGGCTTCGCGGTACGCTTCTGAATCTTTGCCCTTGTGAAGGCCACCGGCCTGCTCGCGGGTACGTCCAGTAATTAATATAAAATCTTCGCTCAAATTAACTCTCCACGTTCATACTCGGTCTCCCACCGCACGGTTTCAGCGCTCGCCAGCAGATTGTTCAGGCACGTCTCCCTTTCCTCTCCCTCTGCCAGCACCGTGCAGATCGGGTGTCCGGCTTCGATCCGCTCGCCGGGGCAAGGGATATCTCGTCTGCCACGCTTCCCCCAATTTTTGGTTTCCGGCATCGTTACCGTCTTGCGTGCGAACACGATCCCTTTGCCAAGGTAATGCCCTTCAAGATGCTCTGCCAGGGAAAAATCGGGCAATCGGCCCCCTAGTGCATCAAGGTGAGCTGAGAAGACGTTGAGTCCATAGGCACGTTCCACCAATTCCATAGAGGCGGAATAACGCGGATTGACCTCAACCAGGAAGGGACAGGGCTCTCCATCCGGTCCTTCCGTTATCACAAGGTCCGCTCCATTGACGCCGCATAAGCCGAAACGATGAGTAAGTCGGGCAGCTATCTTTTCTATAGCCCCAATAAAAGCGTCTTTTTTTGAAGCATCGAGTTTCAGCGGTAAGATATTGCCACACCATCTAAATCCCTTCGCGCCCAGTTCTTTTCGCCCGATGATTTGCTCAGTTAAACCTATAATCACACTCCTCTGTCCGTCCGCCGCGAAGGCCATCGAAGCCGACCTTCCCTCAACATGAGCCTGCAAAATGTGAGGCCCATCTATCGGTTGTCCATTCCAGTACTTAATCCCGCGGCCGCCGCCGCTGAATATCGGTTTATGAAGCCAGCCAACAGCCGGATCTGCCTTGCTCTCCTCACCGGGCAGGAGCGTAACCGGGCAGAGAATCTTTTCCGCGCCGCAACACTGCCTCAATGCACGCCAATCGCGTACCTGGCGAAGCACAGCCTCACTGTTTCCAAGCAAGACACGGCCCTGGGCCAGCTTTTTCACCACAGCAGGATGGTTTTCTAAGTTGGAAATGTAGACGACCGCATCGAATTTTAGCTGGCGGCTGGCTTGGAGCAAAGCTTTGGCACTGAAAGGGAGCTTAAAATCACGCAAAAGCGAGTAGTTTTCCACCAAAGCGCTTTGATCCCGGTCGCCGAAGTAATCCAAGGTGATGACGCCAGATCTACTTGATACTGCAGACTCGGCAATCGCACGCGTGCTCACCCCAACAATCAGAATTTGCACTACCGTGTGATCTCCTTGGCCGTCGCATAAATTTCCTCTGCATCAAGCACCAGGTCGTTTTGCTCGAAGAGGCGGGCCACGCTGGCACGATGGACTTTCATCTTCAAACCGCCGATGCCGAGGGCGCCAAAAATGACCTTCCCATGCTCTTCTTGGCCATCCCATGTAGCTTCAATTCCCTCGATACCAAGGGGCGGCACGGCATTGACATCTGCAAGAACACGTAAGTTGGGAAGTTCAGCCCAAACCGACTTCGGAATCAGCATAATCCCGGCCGCACCGGAACAAAGCGCCGCATAGGCTTCTTCCAGGACTCGGCCAGTTGCCGTGGCATCGGCAGCGTTGACCTCCGCACCGAAACGCTTCTTGATCGAGGTGCACGCCGCCTCGGCCCGCTCCAAGCTTCGAGAGGATAGGGTTATTAGAGCACCCTCCCGTGCCAACAGTGCCGCCGCCCGCAGTCCGACAGGGCCCGTACCGGCAAGTACCGCGATTTTCTTCCCGGCCACATCGCCCTTCGAGAGGATTTTCGCTACGGCCGCTGCAGCCGTGGTGTTGCAGCCATTGGCGTCAAGCATCAAAGACACCCTTACCGGACCGAAGAAGGCTCCTTGGACAGCTTTGAGCATCGCCTCGCCCGTGGAAACTTCAGAGCCACCAATGAAAACAGCAGAGTTCTTTAGATCCCCTCCTCCCCGGGTAAACATTGCGCCATAAACCAAGTCACGCACGTCATCTGGCGTGACTTGCGCATACTGCAGAATGCGATCTACGCCTGCATCATAGGCCGTAATGGCATCAAAGACGCTGGCGAACTTATCGCTGTCCAGTTGAAGTAAAATTTTCTTCATTTTCTCAACCTCTTGAGTATTCAGCCTGAATAGTGCAGAAACTCTGCCCGATATCACACTGTAATTATTGAATTTATCTCACCTGGTTTGCGTCTAGGCTCGCGCCTTTATTGTTACAATGGGAAACAAATACAACACCCTTTATCTCATTTTCGGTGAGAAAACTTCTCATGTGGTCTGCGACCGTCTTAGCTTCTTTTTCTTTTACTAATCCGTATAATGCCGGCCCCCATGAGCTTTGCCCTGAACCATAGGCCCCGGACTGTAGCATACATTCAATAATTTCTGGGGCCATCTTATCTCTGTACACACCACCCTGAGCCTTCGCGAAATACATACCTGTTTTTTTATCTATCTCAGTGAGCGCACTGCCAAATCCTTCTATATCCTCTATACTAAGAGATGGCAAAAGCTTTGTCTGAATCTGTCTGTATATCTCTTCGGAAATCTTCTTTGAGGCCTTTACACATCGAAATGCTTCCTTTTCTTCCTCTCCTGAAAGACCTATTTTTGTGTCGGGAATCACTATGACAAAACACCAATTAACGGGGAAATCACGCCTAAAAATAGCTGGCTGTGGCTGTCCAACCTCATCCGTCAATAACTTTTCCGGACATGAATCAATGATAAAACCTCCCGTCTCAAAGCATGCATTCCCTAACTGTGATCTTTTGCCCCTTCCCATAATACTGGAAAGCTCTCTTAAGCCTGCATCTATATCATAAATCATTGCCAGCGCATTTGAAATTGCCAATGCCAGTTGTGTTCCAGACCCAAGGCCGGAGTGTTCTGGTATACTTTCCTCCACTTGTAAGATTACATTTGGCTCAATAAGATACCGTTTTGAGAATTTCTTCAACAACTCAAGGATTTTTTTTCGGTTTCCGCCTTTAATAAGCAGATCACTATTTTTATTAACTGTTAAAACGGTGTTGGGCCACTCCAATGCGACCCCTAAGCTTCCTTTAAAGCTATCTGTGGATTCGATATAATCTATAACACCAAAATGCAATCTGGAAACCGTTTTAACTTTTATTTGCATTTGACAATCATTTAATCTTCCAGTCGGCTGCCATACTGATATGAAAACCTTTTTCCTGTGCGATCTGAGATTTGGTCAGACAAAAATATTACTAAAAAACAGATTTATACATACAGATAGCCAATTGCTCTATTATTCTGTTTTTTTTTGCATGAGATCAATGATATCTGGCGATAATCCTTTTGATTTCTTGCGGTTTTTCCAATACAGAGATTCCTTGCATCACTTTTAGTCTGTTTGTATTCTCAACATCGATATCACGGATGGTCAATTCCAACTTTTCATTTCCTGGGAGAATCGTTGTTGTCGTTCCTTTTTTTTGGTCGACGGGCAGAACATATATGTCAATATTCGTCTTATTGGTTTGTGATACGGCGTTTGTGATGAGTGTATCTGCAATTCCGTTTACTATTTTAGCAACGCTGTTTGCTGTTGCCGGCGCAACCAAGAGGCAGTCGTATTGACCCACCTGAAGCGGGCCAACGATAAACGGTGTGTTTGCATCTTTTTCAACGAAGACTCTATTGACCATGCTATCCAGTTTGTCTTGCAGTTTATACCACCTCAAAACCGTAACGGCGGCTTTAGACAAGACGGCATTGATTTCCAGATCCTTCATTTTGGATACGTCTTCCATAACCTCAAAAATTTCAGAAATCAGATCTCCGGCACCGGTTATCCCCCATACAATTTTAGAAGGCATCCTATTTCTCCTCAACCATTGATGTTTTACGTATGGATCAGGGAAGCAACTTTAATCAAACGGCTCACTGTCCTGCGAATCGTTCTAAGTCCTTCTTCATCGGCTTCTGCCCCTTTGGCGCCTTTATCTTTAGACCAAATGGCAGCTCCGAGATTGGCGCCGAATGACCCACCGCCAACCGGGATCATTTCGTTTATGATGTAAAAGTCTATTATCGTTTGAAGCGTTGGGTCCTGGCCCCCGTTCCGGTCTCCGCCAACTGCAATAGCAGCCCCCACCTTATTTTCAAAGACTTTGGGATTTTTCGCCACCACCGCCCTGCAGCGATCGAGTATTGCCTTCAACTGCCCACTTATCTGCCCCTGGTACACCGGGCTCGCCAATACCCACGCATTGGCCCACTCTAGTTTGGGATATATCTCTTGCACATCATCTTTTTGAATGCATCCTTCTTTTTTTTTAACGCAGAAATCGCAGTGGGTGCAAAATTTTATGGTTTTCCGATGAACGGTAACATAGTCAGTTTCTATTTGATACTTTTCCCTCGCATAATGCAAAGCAAATTTAGCAGCAAAGTCTGTTGAAGCAATACGGGGGCTGCCGGAAATTCCTAAAAGTTTTATGGTACTCACACTCATATTATCTCCAGGTTTATCAAGATCTCATGCCTGTAAGACTGTGTGAACGTCCCCACCCCGGTGAACAGACCATCCTCGATGCTCCGGGCGGTTTACGCCACGCAATGAACACGTGATTCTTCTTCACAAGCTGTGGGATCGCTACAAGCCAGCATCGGGTCGGCCTCAGGCTGAAACATGGCAGGAGTTGACTTAGGGTTCACGAAAAAATAAGTTCACAATTTTAGGTGTTGAGGTGCTCGTCTGGCAAGGCGCGAAAACGCAGAAATATCTGGATATTCCGAGCTTTCGCAATGCAACCAGGCGGGATGCATCGGCATATAAAATGTGAAGTTATTTTTGAGTGAGCCCTTAGGTCGAATTCATTTCTTACACGCGAAGACATTTACCAACCTGACGAGGAGCTCAGCGATACCGACTTGTTTGCGGCCATCAATTCCCGATAGAAACCAGTTTCTGAATGACCGTACATGCGTGAATCGGGACAACATTTCCTGATCCCCGCATTGCAAATTTACCATCAGGAACCTGTATTATTCTACGTTCTTTGGCTCGGCGATATAGTCGTAAAGAAAAGCTGCAACTAGCGCTCCGACAATAGGACCTATAACATATATAGGGAATTGCGACCAGAGATTTGGCCCACCGAAAAGAGAATCGGCCAGATAGGGTCCAAACGTACGCGCGGGATTAAGCGATGATCCCGTTATATTACCAACCACTATGACATCCGCGCACACTACCAACCCTATTGCGAGTCCAGCGAATCCTCCCGGGGCCCTTTTATCCACAGCAGAGCCCATAATCGTGAGCATCAGGAAGAAAGTGGCCACAGCCTCACAAAGAATGGCCTGACCGTAGTTGACCCCGGGAAACATAGCGGTGGCACCAAGGCCTGTTCCGGCTGCTCGAGAGCCAAGAATAATCACGATAGTGACCGATGCGAGGAATGCACCAATGCACTGTGCCACGATATATGCAGCCATATCTCCAGTGGGAAAACGCCTGGTTGCCCACAGGGCAATGCTCACGGCTGGGTTGATGTGCGTACCCGAGATATGCCCAAAAGCATAAATCATGGCAATAACGGCGATACCGAACGCTATCCCGATTGCAAACCACGCCGGCATGCTTATCCCTATGTTGAAGGCATTATCTGGAAGGGGTGTCCATCCCTTGAAGAGCAGAACAGTGGTCACAACCGAGCCGGTGCCCAAAAAAACGAGCACGTAGGTGCCGACCAGCTCAGCAATAAACCGCTTTAAAAGGCTTGCCGGATTCATAATATCTCCTCCATACACGAGTGTTTGATTTATAACAGCGGGGATCGAAATTAAATCGCTCAATCCCCGCTTTTTCGAAGCCTTATCCGGCTTTAAAGCACGCGATCGGTTTTTAGACCGCCAAATTCCACTCGCAGTAGCCCTTCGCGCCCTTCCCGATGCCTGTCACGTATGGCACATTGCGCTTGATCAAACTGGTGGCAGCGCAGCCCTTGCAAGCCCTGACCGGGGCGCCCGGAGTTCCTGGATTTAGGGCAGTTACGTTGGTCATCAGCGTGGCCGTGGCGCATTCCGGAGTCAGATAGCAGGGGAAGTCAGACATGCTCATCAGAGCCGCGAAGCGCTGGGTGATGGCACAAGCAGGGTACGTGTAACGTTGCGGATTCATAAGGACCTCATGGTTGTCAATGGGGCTTAGGTCCACCTCGATGCCCTTGATTTTCGCGCCAGAGCCGATCGGCTGGATGTCGAGGATCTGCTCACCTCTCGTGATTATATCTATGAAGTCAACGTTGTGCAGCTCGTCTGCCTCGCCGCGATCAGGGTGCATGGCTACGTAATTGTAGAAGCGCTTGATCAGCATATCAACGACCATGGGCACTGTGAAGCTGTCCAGCCACAGGATGTAGGCGGTCGCACAGGCCGGTGCGCCGGTGGCCACTGCCAGTACGTCATACGCACTCTTATAAGCATCCTTTTCCAAACCACGGCGCAGGGTGTTCTCGAAAACGCCTATCACGCCCTCGAAGATGGCAAAAACCATTTCATCTTTGAACATGTTGAAAGCGGACTGCGCCACATGGTGGGCGATATCGCCCACGCAGTAAGCCGGTACTGACGTGATGTTGGCCTGGTGTACCCCTGCCTCCATCGCCGCAAGGACAGTGGGCTTGATCTTATCCTTGTACTGGGACATGTATTTGCGGACATCAAAAGAACTATGGGGGCCGTGCCCGCCTAGATTGTGGGTATCCATAAGCTGGGCCTGGGCAGCACTGGGCTCCCGGTAAATTAGCTGAAACATTTCGACCTCAGCCTTCTCCGCATCGGCCATTGTCTTCCCAGACTCTACAGCCGCGCGAAAGGCCCCGCCCAAGCCGTAAGAGGTATTCATTCCCCAGGACTTGCAGGCCAGGATAGTCTTTTTATGATCCTTAGGGATATTCAGCTCCCTCAGAATGCGGTTGACCACATTGGGTACCGAACCGACGGACATGGCAAAGTCCACCACGCAGGTTGGGCCATACATGCCTCCGTACCGCCGTACCGCCTCCCGGCCAATTAACGCTTGATTTTTTCCTATCGCATCGATGAACTTCCACATCGAATCTTTAAAGGCAGGGTCTTCCTCATAAAGGATCTCAAGGATGGGTGGTGTCTGATAATGTTCTACAAAAGGATCATCCTCCGGACGGACGGTGTCCGTCAAACCAGTCATGATCTCGAAGTGCGCATTGACTGAATTCACATGGAGGTCAATAACCTCTTTGGACTGTCCGTCGGCTGGCTTCATTTTATTGACCGCGTCGACGTAGGGCTTGGCGTCAGTAACCTTGAAGGTGCCTCCCCTCTTCTCTTTAATGACGCTCATCACCGACTTGGTCGCCGCAACAGCCTCGTTAATCATTTTTTTGTATACTGCCATCTTTGGCCTCCTTTCATTGTTAATCCAATTCTATCGATGAAATTAACAAAACAAAGCCTTTAACGAGTTTTTATCACCCCCTTTTTTCATGATATCGCTACATCCATCGCAGTGAGTTTAGCCCGTTCCAGGTCTTTAAATAACATGAGCATGTACTTCGTTCATCCGTCTACAGAATGAACTATGTTGTCATAGAGGAACTAAGCTATCCGGTTGGCGGCATTGATTATCCTGAAACATTTCAATGGCTTGATGGATGGTTTAGCAGCGACGATGTCAGCCTCGATTATATTGCCAAATTTCGATGGCCAAAAGAATACTGTTACCCCAGCTGCGAAAATAAGGCGGAAAAACCATCTTTGATGGGAAGTTGTCTCTTCCTTTGCCGAAATGGAATGGTCATAAATGGTTATAATCGGTAGTGAAAACTTGAGATACACTCACATCGTGACGAACATCTCTGGTCGTGGAGACCTTGCTCATGCTGGTAGGCCGCGGATCCATTGTGCTGTATCCCTGATAGGCCGCTGAGGAGCTGGGCTTCATCAAGGAGCTAACCGGCTATGGCATCTTGAATTCTATCTCGAGACGTTGGTTGTGCACTTGTATCGCGCCAAATGATCGTAAGAGATCGCCAGCAACATTTGGTCGATGGTTGAGTTGATTACATAAGAGCACCGCCGCTGGCCTGAAAAGCAGCCAGTCTAATCATCAAGAAACCGTGCCATTTTGGCGCAGTTTCATATAAGCTAAAATTAAAAAAGCCGAGCTGCTATAATCTTGGCAGCTCGGCCTTGTTCCGCGCGGATATTTTCTATAGCCTTGCAGTCCCTACCGTAGGGTAGCCTTTTGTCTATATAGTTCCTCGTTATATAAAAAATAATGAATTGTCAATATTTTTTTTAAATTTTTTTTATTCTGCGAAATACTCTTTAAAACTGATCGTTTCCGACGACAAAATTGGATGTATGACCAAGCGGCCTGATGTTAGCTTAAACGGTTCCAAATCATTCCTTTACGCTCAATCAGCGCTTTGCCAGTAGGTTTTTTTCTTCAGCTTGTAGTAGTTAACTTGAGAGTCCAAAGTTCTCAGAGCGGCCTAAAGCCTGATCTGACAACGTACGAATTTTTGATACGTACATAATCGATATTCTTAAAGTTTCTCCCAATAAGGAACTATAGAGATTAATGATAATTCATGGTGTACGTAAATAGTTATTGCCATACACTGCTTGTGGATATATCCTCCGTGGCAAACCCCAACCAGAGGAGGATGTTACATGGATCAATTTGACAGATATTTACAATATAAAAGGGAGGTTGTACAAGCTCAACTCAAAGTCATCGAACGCTTCCAGCAGCAGGGGCGTCGCCAACCCCAAAAACGTACGTCAAACATTGATACTGTCCAAAACGTACTCAACCGCGCCGGCCACCCCCTGCACGTGGCGGACATCATCCAGATGGCCGAACAGGACTATCAGGTCCAGCTCAATCGGGACTCGATCGTTTCGGCCATCTTGAAAAAGATCAACGCCGGTCAGACGTTTATCCGCACGGCCCCGAACACATTTGCCTTAAAAACTTACACCAGCGAGTAAAGGAGGGGCCATGATCAGCGAAATCAGTCGCATTTTGGCCGGCTTCAGGCCCTGCTTTAACCGCACGGCCGCCTTTAACTGGTTTGTCACCGTGGTGTTTGGCTTTATCGTTCGGGTTGACCTGTGCGGGGCCAGTTCCTTTGTGCGTTGGCAGGGGATCAAACCCGCGCTGTACACCGTGATGCTTTCTTTTTTTCGGGCGTCGTTCTGGCAGCTGGGCGATATTTTGCAGCGTTGGTGGCACATCGTGCTGGAACGCTGCCCATTGCCGGAGATTGACAATCGTTTACTGCTGGCCGGAGACGGCATCAGGATTTGCAAGGAAGCCGAAAAGATGCCGGCAGTCAAACGACTGCACCAGGATTCGGACAACTCTGGCAAAGCACCCTACATCTATAGCCATCACTGGGGGGTGATTGGCATCCTGGCCGACCGGGTTAAAAAAAATCTTTTGCATCCCCCTTTGCGCCGAGCTACATGAAGGGGTATCTGACATACGCTTGCTGCAAAACAAAGCAGACCCGGTTATCGATGGTCGAGCCAAGGTCAGTATCACCACTTTGATGGTAACTATGGCCGCTGATCTGGCAGCGGCCATTGGCAAACGGTGTCTGTTGGTGGTGGATGCTTATTTTACCGTGGGACCGGTGGTTGTGATCCTGAAAAAGGTGGTTGACCACAGTGGTCAGCGCCTGGTTCATATTGTCACCCGGGCCAAAAGCAATGTGGTGGGATATGGCGACCCACCGGCTAAAACCGGCCGCCGCGGCAGGCCCCGCCAATATAGTCCAAAGCTGAATCTCATGACGCTGTTTGAAAGCAGGGCACCTGCATTTCAGCTCGAAGCTTCAGCAGGTTCATAATCTGAGTGACCCTTGCACGGGTAAAACCCTCTTTCCTGGCAATTTCACTCATAGAATTCACAACGCCATCATTGAGCATCTTTTTCCATTTGATGGCTTTGCGGATTATGTGGTTTACTTTCTCAGGCTCTTTTACCTTATTAAATATGAAGCGGTCATAATCCAATGAAATGGTTCGTAAATCGTTCACTCCGGGGACCCGCGCCGAGTTCAGCGAGGACGGGTTCCCGATCACGGTCGGCCTCGACATCATCGACCGTCTCCGCAACGGGTTTGGCGATTGAGACCGAACCGATCAAATTCCCCGAAAACTATCGCTAAAAACGGAGGAGATATTATCGCCGACGCCAATTGGGACGGTTGCCTTTGCCTCGTCCCACAAGGCCAGGCGTTTCAAGGCTCTCATCTGACTATCTGTTGCCGTAAGGCAAAAACCTGTCGAAACGGGTGCTGTCGGAAAGGTTACCCACCGGTGGGGGAAGAGCAGAAAAGTATTTAGACAGATTAGCGGCTCAATCTGCGCCTTCGCTGTCCGGTTTTGCCTAAAAAAATTCCGGAGCCGGGCAGGTGCCTTCCCGGCTCCGGAACGGATCTTTTCCTGGATTGAAAAAGGGTATTTTTTAAAAAGATACCTATATGTTACGCCCGTATTGGTGTCATAACGAGGGAAACCCGGCGGTTCATGGCCGCGGAACTCGAGACTGGTTGTGATTCGCCGAACCCGATCGTCGTCAGGCGTTCCTGAGCGACACCGCGTTGAATAAGCGCATCCCGCACGGCATTGGCGCGGCGTTCCGAAAGCGCCATGTTGTAAGCTTCCTTGCCCGAGCTGTCGGTGTGGCCTTGAATCTGAATCATCGTCTGCGGATAGTCGTTGAAAACCATGGCGACCCGATCCAACTCGGCATAAGCGCCCGGTTTGAGGGTCGCGGAGTCGAAATCGAAAAACATGTCACTCTTGAAAGTCGCGGTCAAAACGTCCTGGGATCGCTGGATCGACGCCTGATCGGCCGCCGTTGTCGCGGCCATTGCCTGCCGCAGCGCCTCTTCCTGCCGGTCCATATAAGCCCCGATCTGATTTCCCACCAGTCCACCGAGCGCCGCACCGGCCAGACCCCCGATGATCGCGCCTGTGGTTCCATGGCCCTTGCGGGCCACCGAGCCGCCGATGACCCCACCGACGACAGCACCCGTTCCAGCGCCGATTGCGGTTCCTTTTTGCTGCTTAGTATACGTGCCTTGAGATGCACAGGCCAACATAAACAGGGCAGACAAAGCGATACAAAGCGATTTTCGCATTCCGGGACTCCTTCTGTAGAAAATTTCAAGATTCAACTCATCACTAAAGAATACTATTTTATTAAATAAGACGCTCAAAATCAAATTTAAAAAAAATCGGCTGCTCAAAATATGCGGATCAGCTTAACCCCAGCCGCTGAGTTGCCGACAGTGATATCATAATTTTATAACTTATGAACATTGAACCCTTATATGAAACTACGCCAAAATGGCACTGTTTCTCTCTCGATCAAACTGGGCGCCCCGCCGGCCAGCGGCAGGGCTGAACCTGGAACCGATCACTTTGCCGATTGATTCCAGGGAAAGAATACGGTAACGTGCTTTCAAGACCTCCAACCGTCAGGGTTTCAGGACCCGAAACCACCCTTAAAGCGGGAGAATAAAATGGACCGATATGCCGAACCAACGCGGCAGGTTTACGAGGGCTGGGAAGAATTCTACAGCCGGTCGGTTGACGATAAACTCGATTCTTTCCGGCAGAACGGCCGAATCTTCGACGTCATCTATGCCCAGCAGTTCGACCGAGAATTTCTGGATTATCTCTGCAGCCTGGCCGAAAAGATCAGGCTGCTGGCCAAAACGAAGATGGGGTTGGGCAAGCTCAAACGCCTGTTGCAGCATAAAAGGGCAATGCTCTATTTCGTGCAGCCGTCGACCCGGACGTTTCTGTCCTTTCAGAACGCCTGTTACACGCTGGGTCTGAGCGTTTCCGAAATTCGGGGCACCTCGACGAGTTCGGAAGTCAAGGGAGAGTCGCAGGAAGATACGATCCGCACCTTTGCCAGCTATGTCGATTTGATCATCGCCCGCCACGCGGAAGCCGGATTTGCTGAAAAGACAGCCTGGGTGCTGAATCAGACCGACCGTCCGGTACCGGTTCTGAATGGCGGCTCGGGACCGGACCAGCATCCCACCCAGGCACTTTTGGACATATACACCCTGGAGCGGGAGTTTCGCAATCTCGGCGGTCTGGACGGTAAAAAGGTCGCCATGGTCGGCGACCTGAAGCGCGGCCGAACCGTGCGTTCCCTGAGTTATCTGATGAAGAACTACCGGGACGTCACCCTGTATTACGTGGCGCCGGGGGTCTTCCGGATGCGGGAGGACATCAAAAGCTTTCTGACCAAACACGCCATTCGTTTTTACGAAACCGATGATTTCGAAAGCGTTATGCCGCTGGTGGATGCCATCTACTTGACCCGGATTCAAAACGAATACGCCGAACATCCCTCGAGCGAGACCGAGACCTACCCGGCGTTTCACTTCAAGAC
>Ga0316189_10002652_pt1 | contig 17495 bp, 21 predicted proteins | sample LowCovwburrow_MG_FD_204930 | JGI IMG/M metagenome (GOLD analysis project Ga0316189, IMG submission 204930) | Coastal sediment microbial communities from Maine, United States - Lowes Cove worm burrow | ecosystem: Environmental > Aquatic > Marine > Coastal > Sediment | place: USA: Maine...
CAGGCCATCGATGCCGGCCTGCGCACCTAGATCCAGCACGCCGACCTCAAGCTGCTGCACGTACCAGTCCCCCACTGACAATGATTCAAGAACATAGATTGGAGCTCGCAGCTGGCCATTCGCAGTACTGAACAACTGGCTGCGACCGGTTTCCCGGTAGCGCAGACCATGACGCTGCAAGGCTTCTGCGGTAAGCATCGTCATGGAGGCTCCGGTATCTATCAACAACCGCAGGCTATCAGCCTCCGCGGTAGTCACATCTACCAGGAAATGTTGCCCGCTGCGTATCAGCGGCACGCCCGCCACCGCTGCTACCTGATCCGGGCCGGTGACGGCCGCAGCATCCTGCAGGCTGGCCAGCATCACCCGCGCCTGTTCCCCGACATCCGGATCATTCATGACCAGCGTCAATGAACGTTGCGCTGCCGCGCGGTTCTCAAGAGCAAGCTGAATAATAGCAAGCTCAATAAAATAAGCAGCGTAATCCGGTTCCCGCTGCGTTAAATCCTGAAACAACGCCAGCAGACCGGCGCTATTCTGATGTTTGCTGAATATCGACGCCTGCTCATCAACGAGCTTGCGAATACGCCGGGTGATGCGTGCCAGCATTTCCGGGCGGAAGGCATAGCCTCTCGCCTCATACAACTGCTCAATGGCATCGCGAAAATCCTGCTGCCGGTAAGATATCTCTGCCAGCAACAGGCGTGCATCGACATCCCGGTATGACGCCAGCAGGAACCGCTGCAATGCCTGTGCCGCAGCAACATAGTCACCCGCCTGTATCTGTTGCTGCGCTAACAGCAGTACGGCATCTCTTGCCTGCTGCATGCAGGCTTCATCGGCCAGTGCCTGACAGGATTCATAGCGATCAACTGCCGCTGTATTGGCTCCATCCTGTAATAATTGACTCGTGCCATCTACAAGCCCGACACTATCCGGTTGACTAACCATTGCCGGCAGCTCGCTATCTTGCAACGCTATGTCAGAAGGGGTTTGTGATTCAGTATGCTGTACCGGGTCAGCGTCCCATCGCTCATGTGCAAACCAGCCCAGCACCAGGCCGGTGACCAGAGACAGGGTTATCAGCTTGTACATATCCGCCTCTATATCGGCTATCACCGGATCGACCGATGATTCGGCCGACTGACCCTTCCCCTCAGGGGAAGGGAATTATCTTTTCACTCGAGCAAAAGATTTACAAAGCGCACCACAAACAATCAAGGGGTGTCCGGCACCTGAAAGAAATATTTACGGATCCCTGCCAGCAATCCTGCAGCCCGAAGAACACGGTTAGTCCCGCTCTTCGATCCATGCCATCTGGATGCCTTCAAGAATACGTTCACCACAATGCTCCGGGGCATCATCGAAACCTTCAAGCGCCAGCACCCATTTCTGCAGATCGACAAAATTTACCTGCAGCGGATCTGTATCGGGGTATTTCTCCTCAAGCTCAATGGCTATCTCCAGCACATCTGTCCACTTCAGGCTCATCGCATTCTCCAGGCGGTCAATGGTTCTCACTGACCATGTTAATCGTGTATTTTGGTATTTCAATCACCAGATCAGTCTCGGCAACTTTTGTTTGGCAACTCAGGCGCGAATCCGGATCCAGCCCCCAGGCCTTGTCGAGCAAATCGTCTTCATCTTCGTCGGACTCGTTCAGCGACTCCGCGCCCTCACGGACATACACGTGACAGGTCGTGCAGGCACAGGATTTCTCACAGGCATGTTCAATTTCTATACCGTGCTTTAATGCCGCATCACAGACAGTCACACCCGGTTCTGCCTCTATGACAGCACCTTCCGGGCAGATTTCCTCGTGCGGCAAGAATATTATTTGTGGCATTACAACAGTCTCCCGGTGTCAAACATGGTAATCAGGATTCAAACTCATCCACGCTGTGGCCAGCCATGGCATCATGAATACTGCTGTTCATGCGCCGTTCTACATAGCCGCTGCTGGCTTTCTCCAGCGCCTTGATAGCCTGCTTGATTGCCTGGTAATCGCTACCCTTGCGTCGTTCTGCGAGTACCGCTGCAGCTGCGTCAATGGCACTGCGTTCCTCTGCATCCAGCAAGCGATCACCATCAGCGTCCAGCGCCGATTGCAGGGCTTCCAGCACCCGGTCAGCCTCGACCTGTTCTTCACGCAGCCGCCGTGCATCCCTGTCAATTGCCGCGTACTCCATGGAATCACGCAACATGTTTTCAATTTCGCGGTCACCCAGACCGTACGAGGGTTTGATCTCGATACTACTGGTTACGCCTTGCGTTTGTTCTTCAGCCGTGACATTCAGCAAACCGTCTGCATCTACCTGAAAGGTAACGCGGATACGTGCTGCACCGGCCACCATCGGCGGGATATCGCGCAGTTCAAAGCGCGCCAGCGAGCGGCAATCATCCACCAGTTCGCGTTCGCCCTGCACTACATGTATCGACATGGCGGTTTGGCCGTCCTTGAAAGTAGTGAACTCCTGCGCCCGCGCAGTTGGAATGGTGGTGTTACGCTGAATCACCTTTTCCGTCAGACCACCCATGGTCTCCAGCCCCAGCGACAGCGGGATAACATCCAGCAGCAGCATATCGTCATCCGGCTTGTTGCCGGCAAGAATATCAGCCTGGATGGCTGCACCGATGGCAACCACCTTGTCAGGATCAAGATCAATCTGTGGCTCTGTCGCGAAGAATTCTGCAATGCGCTGCCGCACCAGCGGCACACGGGTGGAACCACCCACCATCACCACTGACTGTACTCCGGCTGCGCGCATGCCGGCGTCACGCAGGGCGCGGCGACACGGTCCGAGGGTCTTTTCCACCAGTGGCGCGACCAGGTCATTAAAGTCATCACGAGCGAGAGTGCCGGACCACGTGGAGCCATCATCGAGGCTGACGGTAATATCGGTTGTCTGCTGCTCAGACAGCGCCTCCTTGGCGGCACGGGCAAGCTGTAACACATGACGCTGTTGCCCATGTCCGGCTGCAGCGTCAATACCGGCCTGCCGCATCAACCAGTCAGCGAGCAGCCGGTCCATGTCATCGCCACCCAGGGCGGTATCACCGGCCGTGGACATCACCTCGAACACACCCTTGTTGAGACGCAGGATAGAAATATCAAAGGTACCACCGCCCAGGTCGTAAACCGCTATAACACCTTCAGAACCTTTATCGAGTCCGTAGGCAACTGCAGCTGCCGTCGGTTCGTTCAACAGGCGTAACACCTTCAGACCGGCAAGTCGTGCAGCATCCTTGGTCGCCTGGCGTTGCGCATCATCAAAGTATGCCGGCACCGTCACCACCACACCCTGCAATTCACCACCCAGTGTGTGCTCGGCACGGATGCGCAGTTCGCGCAGTATCTCGGCGGACACCTCGACCGGACTGACATCACCGGCCGCGGTATGCAGCAGTGGCATGCCACTGCTGCCCGGGACAAATTCATACGGCAGGTAGCCACCCGCCTGCTTCACGTCATCAACGCCGCGTCCCATCAGGCGCTTCACCGAGGCAATGGTATTCAGCGGATCAGTTTCCGCAAACGCCAGTGCTGCCTGTCCGACAACGGCCCGCTTGTCGGCGGAGTAATGCACGACAGACGGCAACAGGTGCGCACCTTCCGCATCCGGCAAGGTCTCGGCCACACCACTGCGAACGCTGGCAACCAGCGAATTGGTGGTACCCAGGTCAATACCTGCCGCCAGTCGATGCTGGTGTGGCGCGGTTGACTCACCCGGTTCTGATATTTGTAAAAGTGCCATGGCGTATCACATCTAACAAATTAGCCCTTTCCCTTCGGGAGGGGCCGGGGACAGGAAATAAAAAAGTAACAGCCAGTAACCCTAGCTGATCTCATCCTCAATTGTTACTTCCAGCTCCAGTGCCTCTTGTTGCAACTTGCGGAAGAACTGCATTTTGGTGAGGGCATCGGCAATCAGCCCGGACGCGCCGGGGGGCGCCTCGGCAAACAAATGCCGCAATACGTCTACCAGCGCATCGGCATCAGTGTCAATGCGATCCATGATCTTGCCAAGTGCCGCAAAGGCATCGTCCGCCTCGCGCACTTCACCCAGCAGCTCCCGCAGCTCCATCTGTTCCATGAGGAATGCAGCATCGCTGGTGGTGTTGTGTTCATCATCAAAATGGTAGCCATCCAGCTCCAGCAGATACCGCCCGCGCTGCAATGGATCCTTCAACAGCTGGTAACCCTCATTGATTTGCGTCGCCTGCTGCATGGAAATGCGTCGTTGCTGGTCGCTGGCATTGGCAAAGCGATCCGGGTGCACAGCACGCTGCAGCTCGCGGTAACGGCTGTCGAGTTGCTCCATGTCTACCTCAAAAGACTGCGGCAGACCGAACAATTCAAAGTGGGTTGTGGAAAGATCCGCAGCCATAGTAGAAGTACAGGGAAACCCGGTAAGGACATCGACCGCGAGCCGCGGTCAAACGTTAAAACTCTCTCCGCAACCACATTCGTCCTTGACGTTGGGATTCTTGAACTGAAACCCCTCGTTAAGTCCCTCACGCGCATAATCAAGCTGGGTCCCGTCGATATAGACCAGACTCTTGGGGTTGACCAGAATCCTGACACCGTGATCATCGAAGACAACGTCATCATCTTCAATAACATCGGCATACTCCATAACATAGGCCATGCCGGAACAACCTGTTGTCTTTACACCGAGGCGCAAGCCAACACCCTTGCCCCGCTGTTCCATAAAGTTTTTAACGCGGTCAGCTGCCGCTTCTGTCAATGTAATTGCCATAAGTCCTGCCTAGTGCGCCGCCCACTGAACTGAATTGAGGTCGATACCTTCCTTGTACATATCCCACAGCGGTGAAAGTTCACGCAGCTTGCCAACCTTTTCATGCAACAGCGCAGCGACATAGTCTATTTCTTCGACTGTCGTAAAACGACCGATAGTGAAACGAATGGAGCTGTGTGCCAGTTCATCATTACGACCCAGCGCCCTGAGCACGTAGGACGGCTCCAGGCTGGAACTGGTGCAGGCAGAACCGGAAGACACGGCCATGTCCTTTAACGCCATAATCAGACTCTCGCCCTCGACATAATTAAAACTGACATTCAGGTTGCCGGAAATACGCTGGTCCATGTCACCATTCAGATACACTTCTTCCATATCACTCAGGCTGTTCCACAACCGGTCCCGCAACTTGCGAATGCGGGCATCATCTTGCGCCATATCTTCACGCGCGATCCGGAAGGCCTCTCCCATGCCGACAATCTGGTGTGTTGGCAAGGTTCCGGAACGCAGCCCGCGCTCATGACCACCGCCGTGCATCTGTGCCTCCAGCCGCACCCGCGGTTTGCGGCGCACATACAGCGCACCGATACCCTTGGGACCATAGGCCTTGTGCGCCGAGAACGACATCAGGTCGACCTTCAGCTTCTCGGTATCAATCTCGATCTTGCCGGCACTTTGTGCAGCATCGACGTGAAAAATGATCTTGCGGTCACGGCAGATTTCGCCGATTGCTGCAATATCCTGAATGACGCCGATTTCGTTGTTTACCTGCATGATGGAAACCACGCGGGTGTCATCACGAATGGCGGCTTCGAATTTTTTCAGGTCCAGCAGGCCATTTGGCTCCGGATCCAGGTAAGTCACCTCGTAGCCTTCACGTTCCAGCTGACGACAGGTATCCAGTACAGCCTTGTGCTCGGTCTTGAGAGTAATAATATGCTTGCCGTTTTTCTGGTAGAAATGCGCGGCGCCCTTGATGGCGAGGTTGTTCGACTCGGTCGCACCCGATGTCCAGATGATTTCCTTCGGGTTGGCGTTGATCAGTGCGGCTACATCAACTCGTGCCTGCTCTACCGCCGCCTCGGCCTTCCAGCCAAATTCGTGTGAACGCGAGGCCGGGTTACCAAACAGACCCTGACGTGTCAGGCAACTGCACATCTTTTCAGCCACACGCTCGTCGACCGGCGTGGTCGCAGAATAATCCATGTAAATCGGGATACTAATGTTCATTAGATATACCTGTTAGTTTGTCCAACAAAATTCAATTAGCCTGCCTGATCACTGCTCAGGCAATGGTACTGACCAGGTCAACCGGCTTTACTGTCATACTGTTCTGTTGTCGCCGTACAACTGCGTTGACCTTCTCGCGACCGAGAAACCCGGCCAGCGTAATATCATTCAGAAAACCGTAGATTTCCGCACCAAGTTTTTCCCACAATGCATGCGTCAGGCAGCGTTCACCTTCCTGACAGTCCTCGCCACCTTCACACAAGGTCGCATCAATGCCTTCATCAATGGCGTTGAGTATTCTCGCAATGGATATGTCCTGTGGTTTATGGGACAGACGGTAACCGCCACCCGGGCCACGCAAACCCGTCACCAGGCCGGACTTCTTCAATTTCGCAAACAACTGCTCAAGGTACGACAGCGAGATACCCTGTGTTTCGGAGATATCTGCCAGCGTCACCGGTCCCTCGTCATAGCGGATGGCCAGATCCAGCATGGCGGTTACCGCATAACGTCCCTTGGTTGAAAGCCGCATCTTGTCTACCCGTCAATAAACCAGCGGATCGGTAACGATCCGGTGGAAATAACCTAGTAAAATACTCAGGTACTAAGTATGAGGCAGTCCGGGTTAACTCGCAAGGCTTTGGATACTACTCAAGAGAGATATACAGGCAGGAAAATCTTTCAGGATTCAACGCTAACTAGTGGTTTCCTCGTGGTCTGGAGGTCTGCGTCGTCCGGCAGCACCACCCTGCCGGGGATAAAGCGGTGTCCCTGCATCAGGCAATAACCCAGCCATTTCTGCAGAAAACGATTCATCCGCCACTTTTCCTCCAGCGTATATCGATTAAAGAGTCGATTGTAGCTTGCATGGCGTACGCCGCGACGGCGTCCACAGGAGATCACTTCACCCACCTGCGCATCGTGATACAGGCGCACCTGCATGTCCGGCGCGGGAAAAGCGCCTTGTTCATCGTGAAAATAGTAGGTGAGATTCAGCGTGGTGGTGAACTTGCAGCGCTCGACGATACGCAGATGCAATTCAAGGACACCGTCGATACGCGAACAGACCTCGTCCGGCATGGCATCCAGATCCGGCACCAGGTTACGCAGGCGAATGTAGTTGGATTCATACAACTCCATCAGCCCTGCAAAGCTTTGAGCAGGGATACCGTGATGCAAAAAATGTTTGACAGTGCAATGCATGATCCAATCATATCATGTAAGTTGTTAAGCGATGAATGTCATCGGCTTGCGCAAAGTGCTGGTATTTGTAGCGCTATCGGCGATAATTGGTATACCTTGATGCCACTGCAACAGTTGACATAACTCCCTATTCATGCCTGATAACAATGTCATTACACAACTGCGCGCGCAATTGCCGACACATTGCGTGCTCTCGGATACGGAAGATTTGCGTCCCTACGAATGTGATGCACTATCAGCCTACCGCGAGCTACCACTGGCCGTTGTCATACCGGAAACAACCGAACAAATACGCAAAACACTGCAAACCTGTTCGCAACACGGGGTACCGGTAGTGGCAAGGGGTTCCGGCACAGGCCTGTCGGGTGGCGCACTGCCCAATGCGCGGGGAATACTGCTGAGCCTGGCAAGGTTCAACCGCATCATTGACATCGACCCGCACAACCGTACGGCTCGCGTGCAACCCGGCGTTACCAACCTCGCCATTTCAAAGGCCGCGGCTGCCTACGGTTTATACTATGCGCCGGACCCCTCTTCACAACTTGCCTGTTCTATAGGCGGCAACGTTGCCGAGAACGCCGGCGGCGTGCATTGTCTCAAGTACGGACTGACGACACATAACATCCTGGCGCTGGAAGTACTGACTATCGACGGAGAACAGCTGAGCATCGGCAGCCAGGCACTGGACGCACCAGGTTATGACCTGCTGGCGCTACTCACCGGTTCAGAAGGACTACTGGCAATAACCACTGAAGTAACCGTGAAACTGCTGCCCTGCCCCGAGGTTGCACAAGTGGTTATGGCCTCGTTCGACTCGGTCGACGCGGCCGCTGCAGCCGTTACTGCCACCATTGCCAGCGGCATTATTCCCGCCGGTCTCGAGCTGCTGGACAAGCCCGCCATCAATGCGATCGAGCAATTCATCAACACTGGCTACCCGAAAGACGCCGCCGCTATCCTGTTGTGTGAGCTGGACGGCACCCAGGCAGACGTAAGCGCACAAATAGAACACGTTAAGCGTGTCTTTACCGGGGCCGGCGCAAGCAGCCAGCAGGTGTCACGTGACGAACAGCAACGCCAGCGCTTCTGGGCCGGCCGCAAGGCCGCTTTCCCGGCCATGGGACGCCTGTCGCCGGATTACTACTGCATGGACGGCACGATTCCGCGCAAGAACCTCGCGCATGTCCTCAATCACATCAACACGCTGTCGAAGGAATATCAGCTGCCAATCTGCAATGTTTTTCATGCCGGCGACGGTAACCTGCATCCACTGATTCTGTATGATGCCAACAAACCCGGAGAACTGGAGCGCACTGAAGAACTGGGTGGAAAAATACTGGAGTTGTGCGTCGAGGTTGGCGGCACCATTACCGGCGAGCATGGCGTTGGCATGGAGAAAATCAACCAGATGTGCGTGCAGTTCAACACTGCCGAGCTGCAGCAGTTTCATGACATCAAGCACGCTTTCGACCCGGAAAGCCTGCTGAATCCGGGAAAAGCCATTCCCACACTGCACCGCTGCGCCGAGTTTGGCGCCATGCACGTGCACCATGGCGAACTGCCACATCCCGAGCTTGAACGTTTTTGATTTGCGGTGCATAACAACTGGAAATAACACGGACACCGTGAAACCCCGACCATGACGATTCAACAGGATTTACAACTACAGGTGCAGTCTGCTGCAGCCAGCCGCTCTCCCCTGGTAATCCGCGGCGGCGGCAGCAAGTCCTTCTATGGCCGCGCCACACAGGGTGACAACCTGTCAGTTGATGGGCACCATGGCATTATTGATTACACACCTTCGGAGCTGGTAATTTCCGTGCGCGCCGGAACGCCCCTGGCAGAACTGGAAACCACGCTGGCAAATGAAGGACAGATGCTGCCGTTCGAGCCACCACATTACGGCGCTACCGCAACCCTCGGCGGCTGCATTGCCAGCGGCCTGTCAGGACCGCGTCGCCCCTACACTGGCTCAGTTCGTGATTTTGTACTGGGCGTCAACTGCATCAACGGCAAGGGCGAATACCTGCGCCTCGGTGGCCAGGTTATGAAAAACGTCGCCGGCTATGACCTGTCACGCACAATTGCCGGTTCACTCGGCACGCTGGCAGTAGTACTCGACGCACATTTAAAGGTGTTACCGCGCCCGCAAATGGAAGCCACGCTGGTACAACATTGCTCTGCCACCACGGCAGTGCAATTTTTTAACCACTGGGCAGGCCAACCGTTGCCGCTATCCGGCGCCTGTTACCTGGAGGACACACTGTATGTGCGACTTTCCGGCATGACAGAAGGCATACAGGCGGCCGTTAGCACTATCGGTGGCGACTTAATGGAAGATTCAATGCAGTTCTGGGATCAGTTACGCGAACAACAACTGCCGTTCTTTTCAACCGGGGTGCCGCTGTGGCGCCTGTCGGTACCGGCTGCAGCAGCACCGCTGACACTGGACGGTGCAATGCTGCTGGACTGGGGCGGCGCGCAACGTTGGCTGAAAACCGACCTGCCCGCCGATGTTATCCGCAAGCACGTTACCGCAGCAGGCGGACATGCAACCCTGTTTCGCGGTGGTGATCGAGACAGCGCTGTTTTTCAGCCCTTGCAACCGGCCATGCTGTCGTTACAGCAGCGTCTCAAGCATGCACTCGACCCGGCCGGCATCCTCAACCCCGGTCGCATGTACCCGGAGCTGTAGGCGTGCAGACCAGGCTGCCACCGGCACTACTGGCCACTGCCTCCGGCATGCGGGCTGATGAAATCCTGCGTAACTGCGTGCACTGCGGTTTTTGCAATGCGACCTGCCCGACCTATCAGCTCACCGGCGATGAGCTGGATGGCCCACGAGGCAGAATTTACCTGATCAAGCAGGTGCTGGAGGGCAACAACCCGACTGAAAAGACACAACTGCATCTTGACCGTTGCCTGACCTGTCGCGCCTGCGAAACCACCTGCCCGTCAGGGGTGGACTATCACGTACTGCTGGACACCGGCCGGGAACTGGTAGAACAATCCGTGCCGCGCCCGTTACCGGCACGGTTTGTACGGCGCGCCTTGCGACTGGTGCTGCCATGGCCTGCCCGCTTTACCCCGCTATTGAGAACCGCGCAATGGTTTCGACCGCTGCTGCCGGCCAGCCTGAAGAAAAAGATTCCTGCCCGCAGCAGGGATACGCGACCACCACCGCAACAACAGCATGCGCGCAGTGTGCTGTTATTAACGGGCTGCGTACAGGATGCACTGTCACCGCAAATCAATGCCGCTACCATCCGTGTTCTGGATGCGCTCGGCATTCAAACCCATGGCCGCTCAAACAGTGGCTGTTGTGGTGCTGTCAGCCAGCACCTTGGCGCCACCAAAGAAGCCCGCGGCTTCATACGCCGTAACATTGATGCCTGGTGGCCGGACATCGAACAGGGCGTGGAAGCTATCGTCGTCACTGCCAGTGGCTGCGCCCCGATGGTCAAGGATTACGGAACACTGCTGGCAGACGATATCCGCTATGCGGACAAGGCACAACGCGTTAGCGAACTGACAAAAGATATCAGTGAAGTTATCGCGAGCGAGTCTTTCAGCCCGGTCATCAAACCGGCAGGCGGAAAACGCAAAATAGCCTTCCATTCTCCCTGCACCCTGCAGCATGCACAGCGCATTACCGGCAGTGTTGAACAGATACTGGAACAGGCCGGATACATTCTAACCGGCGTTGCGGACAGCCACCTTTGCTGCGGCTCGGCCGGCACCTATTCAATCCTGCAGCCCGACCTGTCCAACAAGCTGCGCGACAACAAGCTCGTTAACCTGCAAGCTGGCCAGCCTGATATGATAGCGACAGCAAATATAGGCTGCCTGACGCACATGGCAAACCATGCAGCAGTACCGGTGAAACACTGGATTGAATACCTGGATGCACTCATACCACAACAGGGAAGATGACAGGAATTATCATGGAAACGAACAAACTTCCGTTATTAATCGAACCAGATATTATAGAAGATTCATCTAGTTATGATAATCTCCTGATTGTTGATCTGAACAAGGCTGAAACTTATCTGAAGATGCATATTCCCGGTGCCATGCACCTGGATTACCTGCGCATCATCGCCGGCAACAAGCCCGTTATGGGACTGGTTCCGGATGACGCAGTGCTCACAAGCCTGTTTTCAGCACTCGGCATCGACGCCGACACACACGTGGTCGCCTACGACGATGAAGGCGGCGGCCGCGCTGCCCGCCTGTGCTGGACACTTGAGGTTGCCGGCCATCAACGTTACTCGCTGCTCAACGGGGGACTGCACAGTTGGGCAAACGAGGGACACTCGACCGAGGCAACACCGACGCCACCGACCGCAAAGACATTTCAGCTGGCACGCAACCCCGAACCCGCCGCGGACAGTGCCTATATCAGCCAGCAGCTGAACAACAATGACTGCCGGCTACTTGATGCGCGCAGCCCGGATGAATATAACGGCATAAAAAAATTCGCCGCACGCGCAGGCCACATTCCGGGGGCTATCAACATGAACTGGACGGAAGCCATCGACACCAGTCGCAACATGCGCTTCAAGTCAGATGACGAATTACTGGCGTTACTGACACCACTGGGCATCACACAGGACAAGGAAATCATCACCTATTGCCAGACACACCATCGTTCGGCACACAGTTACATGGTGCTTAAACACCTGGGATATGAACGCATAAAGGGTTATCCGGGTTCATGGTCGGACTGGGGAAATAATCCCGACCTGCCGGTAGAGTAGACAACTCTGGCAACGATGCCCTGCCCCGGCTTCCCCTGAAGAGAAGACACACGGAACCCTCTAGTACTTGATAAAATGCTCGCGATAGAAACGCAGTTCGCGAATCGAATCACGCGTATCATCCAGCGCCAGGTGTGACCCCCCCTTCTTGAAGCCGTTCAGCGTGCTCGGCGGCGCCCAACGCTTGATCAATTCCTTGACCGTGCTGACATCAAGATTGCGGTAATGAAAAAAGGCTTCCAGCTCCGGCATGCAACGCGCCATAAAACGACGGTCCTGACAAATACTGTTACCACACATGGGTGAAGCGCCGGCCGGCACATAGGCACTGAGGAATTCGATGGTCTGCATTTCTGCATCGGCCTCTGTCAGGGTGCTATGGCGGACCCGCTCGGTCAAACCGGACTTGCCATGCTGTTTGGTGTTCCATTCATCCATGCCATTCAGCAATTCATCCGACTGATGAATAGCCAGCACCGGACCTTCAGCAAGGATATTCAGCTGTGCATCGGTCATGATAGTTGCGATTTCAATAATACTGTCGTTAACAGTATCGAGTCCGGTCATCTCCAGATCGATCCAGATCAGGTTATTGGGGTCTAGCGTCATGAAATTACTCTTCCTTTCAAAGATTAAGGTTGAGTCGCATTGTACCAGAGGCTAATCTTCCACAAGACGGAAAACAGGAACTATTATTACTTATGCATTCTTTTACCTTGCTATTCTTGATCGCCCTCGCCGGCTCGCTCGCTTTGCGTTTCTGGCTGGCTACACGACAACTGCTGCATGTCAAAAAGTACCGTGACTCGGTTCCCGACTCGTTTGCCAGCAAGGTATCTTTAAAAGATCACCACAAGGCAGCAGACTACACGCTCACTAACACCCGTATAGGCATGATTGCACTCGCCTATGACAGCCTGCTACTGCTGGGCTGGACACTCGGCGGCGGCCTCGACTGGCTGGACAAAAACTGGCTGGCTGCCGGACTGCACCCGGTGCTGACCGGCGTCGGCGTGATCCTCAGTGCCATGGTGATCATGACACTGCTGGAACTGCCTTTTAGCCTGTACCACACCTTTGTTATCGAGGAGCGCTTCGGTTTCAACCGTTCCACGTTCAAGGTTTTCGTCGTCGACCTGTTGAAGAGCGCATTGCTGCTGGCCGTCATCGGCACACCCATGATTGCACTGGCACTGTGGATCATGGAGGCCTCCGGCGGACTCTGGTGGCTTTATGTCTGGGCCGTGTGGATGGCTTTTACACTGATAATGTTCTGGGCCTACCCGGCCGTGATTGCGCCACTGTTCAACAAATTCTCGCCACTGGATAACGAGGCACTCAAACAGCGCATCCAGGCCCTGATGGACAAATGCGGCTTTCAGAGCAAGGGAATTTTTGTCATGGATGGCTCCAAACGTTCCGGGCATGGCAACGCCTACTTCACCGGCTTTGGCAACAACAAGCGCATTGTGTTCTTTGACACCCTGCTGGACTCCCTGAGTCCGGAGGAGATCGAGGCGGTACTCGCACATGAACTCGGGCATTTCAAACTAAAGCATATACAGAAGCGCCTGCTGTCAACGTCCGCACTGAGCCTTGCCGCACTGGCGCTGCTCGGCTGGCTCGCCGGACAGGACTGGTTCTACCTCGGACTGGGCGTCAGCCAGCCCTCGTCGTGGATGGCACTGATGCTGTTCATGATGGTGTTGCCGGTATTCACCTTCTTTGTACAACCGCTGATGTCGCTGCTGTCGCGCAAGCACGAGTTTGAAGCAGATGCCTACGCCGTGCAGCAGTCCAGTGGCTCGGACCTGATACATGCCCTGGTAAAAATGTACCGTGAGAATGCCAGCACGCTGACGCCCGACCCGCTGTATTCAGCCTTTCATGACTCTCATCCACCGGCGCCCGTGCGAATCTCGCACATATCCGCTAACATGAGCCCCAGCTAACACGGAGAATACGCATGAAAACGTTATTAACAGCACTCGTAACACCCTGCCTGCTTGCCGCGAGCCAGGCGACATCTGCGGTAGATATTAACCATGGCAAGTCACTGCAACTGGAAAACTGCATGGGTTGCCATGACGACAGCGTATATACCCGCGAGGAACGCCGCGTCACCAGCATGGATGCACTGCGCAGCCAGGTCCAGCGCTGCGAAACCAACCTCAACCTGCAGTGGTTCCCGGAAGATGTCGATGCCGTTATCGAGTATCTCAATACGAGCTTCTACCAGTTCAAATAAACACCGTGTCTGCAAGCGATCTCAGTAGCAAACACTGCCAGCCAATGGACAGCAGCAGCGCAACACTAACGGCTGAACAGGCAGGAGAACTTGCAAAACAACTGCACAATGACTGGTCAATTGACACCGACAGCAAACAGGTAAGCCGCCAGTTCACGTTCCGTAATTACTACGAAACCATGGCGTTCGTGAACGCCATGGCCTGGATTGCGCACGCCGAGGACCACCATCCTGATATCGAGGTCGGCTATAACCGCTGCCTCATACACTACAGCACCCATTCGGTTGGCGGCCTGTCCATAAACGATTTCATTTGCTGCGCTAAAATTGATGCGCTGCTGCCTGCCAGCCGTTAAGCCACCGGTATATGCGCGCACGGTTACCTGACTGTTGCCCGAACCCACCCGTAACAGAACCCTGGATTAATGTCTGAAGCAGCCGGAAACAGGCGCAACCTTGGCCTGGTCATTATCAACTACGGCAAAAACCAGCTGGTAGAATCTGCCGACGGGGAAATCCACCGTTGCGTTGCCCGCCGTGGACTACCACAGATCGTGTGCGGTGATGAAGTTGAATGGCAACCGACAGGCAAGCAGGCGGGCGTGATCGTAACACTGTTACCACGTCGCACCACGCTGCTACGTGCCGATGGTAACAAGGGACATCGCCCGCTGGTGACCAACATTGATCAGGTGGTTATAGAAGCAGCACTGGAACCGGCGCTGGATTACTACCTGATCGATAAATATATCGTGGCTGCCGAGCTGGCGAACACCACGCCACTGGTAGTCATCAACAAGTCCGACCTGATCCGGCCGGAAGACCGGCAACGCATTGACACTCTGATAGCCGAATACCGTGACATTGGCTACACAACTGTACTGACCAGCGCACTTGAAAATACCGGTATAAAGGAATTCACCGCCTGCCTGAATGACAGCACCAGCATACTGGTCGGGCAGTCCGGAGTCGGCAAGTCATCCATGATCAAGCGACTGCTGCCGGAACGTGATATCGCGGTTGGCAAATTGTCGGCCGCCTCCGGACTTGGCAGGCACACCACCACCTCGACAACGCTGTACCACCTGCCACTCGGCGGCAAGCTGATTGACTCACCGGGCGTGCGTGACTTTCATCTTGGCGAAATTGATGGCAGCGATCTCGCCTACGGCTTCCGGGAGTTCCAACCCTATCTGGGGCAGTGCAAGTTCAATGACTGCCGGCATGTATCAGAACCGGCGTGCGCCCTGATTGCAGCGGTTGCCGGGGGTCACGTGCTGGAGCGACGCATGGAGAGTTATCGGCGGCTGTTGCAGCCGGAGAAATACAAGCTGTAGCAGTGATCGCGGACACGGTCCGCTCCTACAAGTGAATCTATGGTTTTAGTCGTGGCGGGATAGCGGCACCAGGCGTATCTATTATTGTAGGAGCGGACCATGTCCGCGATAGTTATGTGGGGATAATTTTCGCGCATGCGATGTATTCCACAAATCTCATCGCAGCAAAAAACCACCGCAGGAGCGGCTTGCAGCCGCGAATCGCACATGCAATGCGCTCCTGCAATAACAGACACACCCGCAGGAGCGGACCGTGTCCGCGATAAATGCTGGATCAGCCCGGCGGCCAGCTCATCGGGCGGCCGCCCAACACATGCAGATGTATGTGATACACAGACTGACCCGCTTCCGCGTTGCAGTTCATTACCATCCGATAACCCGGCTCGGCGACACCTTCATCGGCTGCAATTTTTTGTGCCGCAAGATACATTCTGCCTACCAGGCTGGTATGTTCCGGAGTCAGGTCATTAACCGTGGAAATATGTATCTTCGGAATCACCAGCACATGCAACGGCGCCTGTGGATTGACATCGCGAAAAGCCAGCACTTCATCATCTTCAAAAACAACATCCGGTTTGATTTCACCGGCAACCATTTTGCAAAATAAACAATCAGCCATGGTCATATCTCCTGGCGGCCGGCAAAGGCATGCGACAAGGTGCCGCCGTCAATATATTCAAGTTCACCACCCATCGGCACACCGTGGGCAATGCGCGTTGGACGTACACCATGTGCACGCGACATCTCACTGACAAAGTGCGCCGTGGCTTCACCTTCCACGGTAGGATTGGTTGCCAGGATCAATTCCTTGACCTCGCCGCTCGCAAGACGCGATTCCAGCAAATCCAGCCCCAGCGCCTCGGGGCCAATACCATCCAGCGGCGACAGATGTCCCATCAGCACGAAATACAATCCCTGAAACCCGGTAGACTGCTCCAGCGCATGGACATCGGCCGGCGTCTCTACCACGCATAACTGGCTGCGATCACGGCGGTCATTCCGGCACAGCGAGCAAATCGCCTCCTCACTCAGCGTCCTGCATTCACTGCAATTGCCAACCCGGTCCATTGCCAGGCTGAGCGACTCTGCCAGCTGGCGTCCACCATCGCGGTTGTGTTCCAGCAGATGAAAGGCCATACGTTGTGCGGATTTTGGGCCGACACCGGGAAGACAGCGCAGGCTTTCTATCAGGCGCGCAATCAGGCGGGAAGTAGCCATCAACTAGAACGGCAATTTCATGCCTGCAGGCAGATTCAGTCCACTGGTCAGCCCGGACATGCGCTCCTGCGTGGTCGACTCAACCTTGTGCGAGGCATCGTTGATCGCCGCCGCAACCAGGTCTTCGAGCATATCCTTGTCGTCAGCCAGCAGGCTGTCATCGATGGAAACCCGTCGCACCTCGTGTTTGCCGGTCATGGTCACCTTCACCATGCCGCCACCGGATTCACCGGTGACTTCCAGGCTGGCCAGCTCTGCCTGAGCTTTCTCCATATTCTCCTGCATTTCCTTGGCCTGTTTCATCAAGTTACCGAGTCCACCTTTCATAGCTTTTTTCCTTTATAAACTGCGGGTTAAAAACGTCTTCTTGAAGTACATGCGCGACCAGCAGGGTAAAGTATGGGCTGCTTTTCAGATGAGTCGCGTTGCTGGCGAAAGTATAACACCAGACAAAAGGGCCGCCGAGCTCGGGCATCACAACACCCCCCGAAATCTTCAGATTCAGCCAGGAACAGCCGCCCCGTAGCGGCTGGTGTAGGTCTGCTTTCGGGATAGTGTTGCCGTCCCCGGAAACATTAAACCCCGCTGATGCAAGCTTCCCGTTCTTCCTAAACCAGCCACAATGCGACATTCCCAGAGATTCCGTAAAGGTCTCAGATGCAGCAGAAGCGTTCATTACAAGATTACTGGGGTGTATCCTTGAGGTATTGCTTCCATAAGATCCCTTTGGCACTGTCCA
>Ga0316189_10002654_pt1 | contig 17490 bp, 8 predicted proteins | sample LowCovwburrow_MG_FD_204930 | JGI IMG/M metagenome (GOLD analysis project Ga0316189, IMG submission 204930) | Coastal sediment microbial communities from Maine, United States - Lowes Cove worm burrow | ecosystem: Environmental > Aquatic > Marine > Coastal > Sediment | place: USA: Maine...
CAAGGGGAATTCTGAAGATGACGACTGCGACCTATACTCAGAAATAGGGTGGAAGCATTGATCGGACTTGACAGAATACGTAACGCAGCGGCTTCGCGTTAGAACCTGAGGCAGGAGCCGTATGAGGTAATCCCTCATGTACGGATCTGTGCGGGGGGTGTCGGGTAACCGGCATTCCTACCGCGACTTCAATGTTGTTTTTTTCGAGTTCGAGTTCTCTTTGTATCGTTTTGGTGGCGACAGGCAGTTCCGGGTCACGGCCTATCCTTTGGGTCGCCCGGCTGATGGCCGAGCGGTCTACATTAAACCGGCGGGCCACGTCGCTTCCGGAGATCGACAAGATTTGCGTGGCAACATAGCTGATCAGGGCGCGAGCACGTGCGATCTCAACGCGTTTAGTCGGCCGGGCCAGCTCCTTCTCTTCGATGCCAAGATAACGGCACGCAGCGGCGATGACCGCGGACGGATCGATATCAGCCGATTGCATCCGCATTGTGTGTTCATAAACCTCACCTGCGTTTTTCAGCGTTTCTTCGACGAATTCACTGCTCCCTAAAATACGCTCGTCACTTGCAAGCCGAATTCCATCGAGAGCCTCTCGATAAAATCCTCCCGGTCCGTGTCATCTTTAAATATCGCTTCGCTTTCGATCCCTCGAATGACGATATGATGCAAGGCGCCGGTGGCATCTATTAGAGCTCTGTGAGGGATGTGTTTTAAATACGGTATTCTCCATATGCTGTCAACAATGAAACAATGTCACAATATTCCTTTGATTGCGGATAGATCCCGCCCATCGGATTCGTCCGCTAATGGTCTGATGGTCGGATCGTCAGCTCTGCGTAAGTTGCCAAGGTCCGGCGGGCGATGCTCTTCCAGCTGAAGTGCTCTTCCACCCGCAGGCGGGCAGCCTTTCCCATCGCGACGCGCTTTTCCGGCGACCGCATCAGCGTGTCGATGGCCGCGGCCAGATCCCGTGCGAAGCGCTGTGGATTCTTTGGCTCGGCAGCGGCCGTCCCGGCCGTTTCGAAGGGCACCAGCAGGCCTGTTTTCTCCTGGATCACCACCTCGGGAATTCCGCCGACCGCCGAGGCGACCACGGGCGTACCGCAGGCCATGGCCTCCAGATTGATGATGCCGAACGGTTCGTACACCGAGGGGCAGACAAACACGGCTGCATGGCTGTAGAGGGTTACAAGTCGGTCGACGGGGACCATCTCCCGAATCCAGACCACTTGGTTGGGCGTGTCTGCCCTGACAGCAGCGATCCCGGCGTTTACTTCTTCTTCGATCTCCGGTGTGTCCGCCGCACCGGCGCAGAGGACAATCTGATAAGCTGCTTCGACATGGTGCAGTGCGCGGAGCAGATGAACAATCCCCTTCTGGCGCGTCACTCGCCCGACGAAAAGGATGTACGGCGTGTTCGGATCGATACCGTATTCTTCAAGGAAGGTGGTGTTTCGGGTTGGCCGGTATATTTCGACATCAATGCCGTTGTGAATCACTTGAACCTTTTCAGGAGCGGCGTCGTAAAGGTTCAGGATGTCGTCTTGCATGGCCCTCGATACGGCAATAATCCGATCGGCGTTGAGTAAGGCCGTTTTTTCCAGCCAGCCGGCGGCGTAATAGCCGTTTCCGAGCTGCTCTTTCTTCCAGGGGCGGCTAGGCTCCAGGGAGTGGGTGGTGACCACCAGCGGGATCTGCAGCAGTTGCTTGATCAGGCAACCCGCCAGGTGGGTGTACCAGGTATGGCAGTGGACAACATCGGTGGCCTCAACCGACCCGGCCATGACGATGTTGCGGTAGAGGGCATCCAAAAGCTTCGGCTGCCTGAGCTTTGCGGCGGCCAGGGCCTCCGCGGGACCGATGCCGGTCACCGTTTTGGCGGGACTTTTTTCACGCTGATCGCCGAAGCATAATATTTGCAGCCGATGGTGACCGTTGTCGCAGAGCGCCATTTCGCGGACGAGATGATCGACATGGACGCCAGCGCCTCCATAGATGTGGGGTGGATATTCATTGGTCAGCAGCAGGATGTTCATAATGATGGTATTCCAATCTTTCCGTTTTTGAGCTTTTGCCCTGAATCCTCGATAATTCTCGACCCCTTGAATTCTCCCAAACTAGTATCGGCTGTCCAGCGCCCGATCCAGGTTGAAGGCGGCACTGATCAATGCCAGGTGGGTGAACGCCTGGGGAAAATTTCCCAGTGCTTCCCCCCGCGGACCGGTTTCCTCGCCGTAGAGGCCGAGGTGATTGGCATAGCCATGCATTTGTTCGAACACCAAGCGGGCGGTATCCAGTCGTTTTCGATCGAAACGCCCGGCGCGGGTCAAGGCCTCCACCAACCAAAACGAACACATGTTGAAAGAGCCTTCTTCTCCCGAGAAATCATCATTGGCATTTTTCGGGTCATAACGATAGACCAGGCTGTCCGAGGTGAGGCCTCCTTTGCGGGGAGGCTTGAAAATGGCATCCAGGGTTTTGAGCATCCGCGGATCTGAGGGTGATACGAAGAATACCAGCGGCATGATCAGGTTCGAAGCGTCCAGGGCCTGGCTCTCGAAAGACTGCACAAATGCCTGCCGTTCACGATTCCATCCCCTGCGCATGATTTCCTCGTATATCCGGTCGCGATTCTTCAACCAGCGCGATCGATCCGCCGGAAACGAGCGCTTCTCGGCCAAACGCAGCCCCCTGTCCAGCGCAACCCAGCACATCAATTTGGAAAACACGAAGTGGCGCCTTCCGCTGCGGACTTCCCAGATTCCCTCATCTTTTTTTTGCCAGTTATCGCAGACATAATCGAGCAGGCGGCGCAGATATATCCAGAGTTCGTAAGAGATGGGGCTGCCGTATTTGTTGAAGAGATAGACCGAATCCATCAATTCCCCGTAGATGTCAAGCTGCAGTTGGTTGTAGGCGGCATTGCCGATGCGAACCGGAGAAGAACCGCGGTACCCCTCCAGGTGGTCGAGGGTTATCTCGGTCAGCTCATGTTGCCCTTCGATGCCGTACATGATCTGCAGGGAGTCGTCTTTATCGAGCTCATGACTGCGGGCCGCCAGCCATTCCATAAAACGGGCGGCCTCATCGGTAAACCCGATGCGCAGAAAGCCATAGAGCGTAAAGGCTGCATCCCGGATCCACGTGTAACGGTAATCCCAGTTGCGGTCTCCGCCGATCGCTTCCGGAAGGCTGGTCGTCGGCGCAGCCACGATGGCACCGGTTGGGACGAAGGTCAGCAGCTTCAACACCAGGGCGGAGCGATGAACCATCTCGCGCCACCGGCCGGTGTATGTGCATTTGGACAGCCAGCGCCGCCAGAAATCGATGGTATGAGCAAACACCTCGGCCGCTTCCTCTTCGGAAATGCACTCCCGGCAGCCGCCGTCGCGTTCGGCTTCCTGAAGGATGAAGACGGCCGATCGGCCTTCCTCCAGGGTGAACTCCGTCACGGCGCCGCCTTTTTGCGCCCGCAGTGGGATTCTGGTGGAGAGTGCCAGACTCAGGTCCGAAGAGTGAAAGACAGCCCCTTTCGATGTGATCCTTAACTCGTGATGATCGCGGGCGTAGTCGAACGCCGGACGGCACTCCAACCGGAAGGTCATGCTGCCGCGCACGGCTGTTACTTTTCGAAACAGTTGATGGTGATGATCCTCTTCACTGTGGAGATGTTCATGGGCCGTCATGTAATCGGTGATCTCGCCGACGCCATCGACCATGAGAAAGCGGGTGATCAGAACATTGGTTCCGGGCCAGTAGTGCTGCCGGCATACCGGCTCCCCGGAGGGCGGTGCGATTTTGAAGCGTCCCCCTTTGTCATCGTCGAGAATGGCGGCGAAGACGCTGGGGGAATTAAAGTGCGGAAAACAGAGCCAATCGATCGACCCGTTCATCGCCACCAGCGCGGCGGTGTGCATGTCGCCGATGACGCCGTAATTTTCGATCGGCTGATAGGTCAATTGATGGCCTCCAAAAATAATGTAGTTTGTACAGATTATAACGCTATCCAAATAACAACAATAATATCAATAGGCAAGATCCTGTACCCTTTATCTGTATAGTTCCTGCACGTATCGATCGGCCGCCTCCTTCCATCTGAAACGGGTGGCAGCGGCATTTTTACAGATTTTTCCCCAGGCAGCGGGGTTTTGGCGTTTCAAGGCTACGGCTTCAAGAGTCGCGCAGACAAAGCCGTCCACCTGTTTCTCAAGGGTGTCGCCGGAGAAGGTAAAGCCGTTCCGGCCGTCGTCAACCGTGTCTTTCAAACCGCCGACGGCATGCACCAGGCAGGGTTGGCCCTCCCGCATAGCCAGCATCTGGCTCAGACCGCAGGGTTCGAACGAGCTGGGCATTAAATACAGATCACCAGCAGCATAAAGGGCTTTGGCGCAATTTTCGGAATAGCCGTTGACGAAGATAAAGTTTTCATAGCGTGCACTGGTCGTGGTAAAAAATCTTTCGTAGTCGCGATCTCCGCTGCCCAACAAAATGTAGCATCCCCGGGGGCCGATCCCTTCCAGGATTTCATGCAGAGCCGATTTTCCTTTACTGCCGTTTTGCCGCAACAATAGCATTTTCTGCTCCCCTACCCTGGCGACACTCGTGAGAATCACATCCGGATCCTCGTTCCGACCGCCTTTATCCAATGTGCGCGCAACGGCGACAAACTGGGCGGCGGGAACTGCATCGCCATCGCCGCTCCATCGAATCGCCTCCCGACGAATCAGATTCAGCAGGTCGTCAAAACTGACCCGCTGACCGGGTTCAGTTCGAGAGTAGCGGCACCCATTGAGAATACCGATCAGTCGGCCCTCCCGATGAACCTGTTCCAAGTCGGCTTCGAGGCCTTCTCCACCGTAAAACTGCGGTTTGCGGCTCGGTTGCCGGATATCCCTCGCGTAGGAGGGGGATACTGTGTGAACCCGATCCGCCAGACGGATTCCCACCGCCATCAGGTTGATGCAATCGGGCCAACGGGGGTCAGCCACCGTGGCCCAATCGTAGCGAAGTCCAGGAAACCAGGCTTCAAGGGACGATGCACTGCCCCGCAACGGCCGCACTCCTTGGAATGCCAGGTTGTGGATGCTAAGCACGCTGCGGCAGTTCCGAATTGCCGAGAAGTCCGGGTGAAAACGCCCCAGCAGGGCCACGAGAGCCGCATGCCAGTCGTGCAAGTGAATGACGTCGAACGTCCCGATCACTTTCCGGGAAACCGCAGCAACAGCGGCGGCACTGAAAAAGGCGAAACGGGAACCGTCGGTAAAAAAAGGCCTGTCGGGTGGATCGTGCGTATAAATATGGTATGTACCGCTCGAGGCATCGACGGCACTCAAAGCCGGATGGTGGATCACCAGCTGAGTCACACCGGGCGAACCGTTCGGAGGAAAGACTTCAAAAATATCGGCCGTTTGAAGTTCTCCGCGAAACAAGAACCGACTGGCCCCGATTTTTGTCGAGTCGAGGCCGAGATGCAAGTAACCGTGTGACGGGATCACGACGGTCACCCGGCAGCCGAGCGCCGCCAAGGCCGGCGGCAGATCGCGAATCACATCGCCGATACCACCGACCTTGCCGCCTTCAATGCCACCGTTTTCGGCCGCTACGAACAGAACTTCCATGGAACCCCCGGGTAAGAAAATAATAGTTGTTTCCAATTTATTCTGTATTCAGCATATACGAAACTGCCTTTAAAATACACCATAGAGGGTGGTGGAGTCAGTTTTGTCGGTTTATTCAACAAGAACGGTTAAACTCTGACTCACTGATCCAACTGAACCGGTTAGCTGGATCCATGTCACATGGTTGATAAAACGCCGAGCCACAGCCCCGCGATAAACCGGTTAACCTTTCAATATACAGGATTTCGGGTCAGAATATACTCTCTATTGCTTATACACTTGCAGTGAGGAGCATGTATATAGTACCTTAGCCGATTATATTACCAGTCGGGGAGGTGACAGCGGCCTCCCGCACGGAAAATCCGATTGAACCGGAGAGGAAATGCAATGGCTCGGGAAGCCAGTAAAGAGGCAGTCGCCAGGAAACAACAGCAGTCGATTTACGCCAGACAGCGGGTCGTCATCAGCGGCGTTACGCCGGAAATTGCCGATGGACGATATCCCATTAAACGGGCCCGTGACGAAAGGGTGCGCGTGGAAGCGGACATCTTCGCCGACAGCCACGATGCCCTGTCGGCCGTCCTGCTGGTTCGCAGACAGAAAGACGACCGCTGGAACGTTCTGTCGATGAGGTCGCTGGTCAATGACCGCTGGTACGGTTCTTTCCTGGTCGACGAACCCGGACGGTATGTTTATACGCTGCAGGCCTGGGTGGACCGATTCAAGACCTGGCGGCGGGACCTTAAAAAAAAGGTCGCCGCCGGTCAGGATGTGGCGGTGGACCTGCTTGCGGGAGCGGAACTGTTGGAAAACGCCGCATCCCGGGCAAAAGAGGAGGTTGCCGACCGGCTGAAAGGATACGGTGACATCCTGAGGGGAGATCGCGTCACGGAAGTGAAAATTCGTACGGCCTTCAGCCGGGATTTGCTGCGGCTGATGATCATGAACCCAGACCGGCGCTTTGCCACCACCTATCACAAACAACTGCTCGTGGTGGTAGAACCACGACGTGGACGCTTCAGCAGCTGGTACGAGATGTTTCCGCGCTCGGCGGCGGCGGAACCGCAGCGGCACGCGACGTTCAAGGATTGCGAAAACCGCCTGCCCTACATTGCCGCCATGGGTTTCGACGTCCTGTACCTGCCGCCGATTCACCCCATCGGTCAAACCAACCGCAAGGGCCGGAACAATTCAACCGTCGCGGAGCCGGACGATGTCGGCAGTCCCTGGGCCATCGGGAGCCAGGAGGGCGGACACAAGGCGGTCCATCCCCTTCTAGGAACCCTGGATGATTTTCGACGTCTTGTACAAAAAGGCGCTGAGTCGGGAATCGACATTGCCCTCGATCTGGCCTTCCAGTGTTCGCCTGACCATCCCTATGTCAAGGAACACCCTGAATGGTTTCGACAGCGGCCGGACGGAACTGTCCAGTTTGCGGAAAATCCTCCCAAGAAGTACGAAGACATCATCCCCTTCGATTTCGAATGCGATGCCTGGCAAAGCCTCTTCGACGAACTGTTGAGCGTCGTGCAGTTTTGGATCGAGCAGGGTGTGCACATTTTTCGGGTGGACAACCCGCACACCAAGTCTTTTTCGTTCTGGGAATGGCTGATCCACACGATCAAGATCGATTCTCCGGAGGTCATTTTCCTGGCGGAGGCATTTACCCGGCCGAAAATCATGTATCGCCTGGCCCAGCTTGGGTTTACGCAGTCGTATACCTACTTTGCCTGGCGCAACACGAAGTGGGAATTGGAGGAATATTTCCAGGAATTGACGACTTCTCCCGTGGCCGAGTTTTTCTGGCCCAACCTGTGGCCCAATACACCCGACATCCTGACCGAATACCTTCAAACCGGCGGCAGGCCGGCCTTTATCGTGCGGCTCATCCTGGCGGCCACCCTGGGAGCCAATTTCGGCATTTACGGCCCCGCTTTCGAAAAAATGGTCGACACCCCGATTGAGTTCGGCACGGAGGAATACAGTGATTCCGAAAAATACCAGATCCGCTTCTGGGACATGAACCGACCCGACAGCCTGAAAGACCTGATTGCACGAGTCAACCGTATCCGTCATGAGAATTCGGCCCTGCAGCAGGACCGGAACCTCATTTTCATCCCTGTCGACAACGAACAGCTCATCAGCTTTGGCAAGTACACCGAAGACCGCTCCAACATCGTCATGATGGTGGCAAACCTCGATCCGCATCACACCCACAGCGGCTGGGTGGATATAGATTTTGAGAAGTTGCAACTGGAGCCACAGCAGCCGTATCAAGTCCATGATCTGCTCAGTGACGCGCGTTACCTGTGGCACGGTGGGCGCAACTACATCGAGTTGAATCCTCAGGTGATGCCGGCGCACATTTTCAGAATCCGTAAAAAAGTGCGCACCGAACGGGATTTTGATTACTTCATGTAGAACGCTCAGAGGTTCAGGGGTTCAAGGTTCATGTTTCTATTTTCATACTGAAGGAGAAAGTCAATGGCACAGCAACCTGCCGAGATTGCAACCCTTGCCGCACTCGAAGACGATCCGCTCTGGTACAAGGATGCCATTATCTACCAACTGCACGTCAAGGCCTTCATGGACAGCGACGGGGATGGAATCGGCGACTTCAAGGGGCTGAGCCAAAAGCTCGACTATCTGCAAAGCCTGGGGGTGACGGCGATATGGCTACTGCCGTTTTACCCGTCACCGTTCCGCGACGACGGGTATGACATTTCCGAGTACTGCGATATCCACCCGTCTTACGGCAATCTCAAAGATTTCAAAGCATTCCTGCGTGCCGCCCACCACCGCGGTCTGCGCGTGATCACCGAACTGGTGATCAATCACACATCCGACCAGCACGACTGGTTTCAGCAGGCCCGCAAGGCGCCGGCCGGAAGCAGTCGGAGAAATTTTTACGTCTGGAGCGATACCTGGGAAAAATACCAGGAAGCGCGCATCATTTTTCAGGATTTCGAGACGTCCAACTGGTCATGGGATTCGACCGCCGACGCCTACTACTGGCACCGGTTTTACTCGCATCAGCCGGACCTCAATTTCGACAACCCCCAGGTGCACAAGGCTGTTCTGCGGGTGCTCGACTTCTGGCTGAAAATTGGCGTCGACGGTTTACGCCTGGATGCGGTACCCTATCTTTATGAACGCGAAGGCACCAACTGTGAAAACCTGCCTGAAACCCACACCTTCTTGAAGAAATTGAGGGCGCACATCGACGCCCGGTTCAGAAACCGCATGCTTCTGTGCGAAGCCAACCAGTGGCCTGAAGATGCGACGGTCTACTTCGGAGACGGGGACGAGGGCCACATGAACTTTCACTTTCCCTTGATGCCGCGGCTTTTCATGGCATTGCGCATGGAGGACAGCTTCCCCATCATCGACATCCTGGATCAGACGCCGGATATTCCGGACGTCTGTCAATGGGCCATCTTTCTTCGCAACCACGACGAGCTGACCCTTGAAATGGTCACCGATGAAGAACGGGATTACATGTATCGCTTCTATGCGGACAACCCGCAAATGCGGCTGAACCTGGGTATCCGCCGCCGGCTGGCCCCCTTGCTGGCAAACCACCGTCGGCGGATCGAACTCATGAACGGTTTGCTGCTGTCGTTGCCGGGCACACCGGTGATCTATTACGGTGACGAAATCGGCATGGGGGACAACATATTTCTAGGAGACCGCAACGGCGTCCGCACTCCGATGCAGTGGAGTCCCGATCGCAATGCGGGCTTCTCGCGAGCAAACCCCCAACAGTTGTATCTGCCGATTATCGTAAATCCCGAGTTCCATTTCGAAGTCATCAACGTCGAATCTCAGGACAGCAACCACCATTCCCTGCTGTGGTGGATGCGACGGATGATTTCGCTGCGCAAGCGTTTCAAGGCGTTCAGCCGGGGCACCCTGACGTTTCTGCATCCCGAAAACCAGACCATCCTGGCATTTGTCCGCAGTCACGAGGACCAAAACCTGCTGGTGGTGGCCAACCTGTCGCGATTCGTCCAGTTCGTCGAACTCGACCTGTCGGCCTTCGTAAAGACGACACCGGTGGAGATGTTCGGCTTAACCGAATTTCCATCCATCGACAAATCTCCCTATTCCCTGACCATCGGGCCGCATTCGTTTTACTGGTTTTATCTGCAGCCGGCATCCGTCCGCACCGAGGCCGACCGCACCATCCTGGAGACCGCCGGCGAACCTCCTCTTTTCGAATGCATGGCAAGTTGGCACGAGGTTCTCGCTGATCGCGGCAGGTCCCGGTTCGAAAAGGTACTGTCTGCTTACGTCCGTTCCAAACGCTGGTTCGGCGGCAAAGCCCGGCAGATCAAACAGGCCCGCATCCAGGAATGGTTCCCGCTTCCGGACGACAGGCAAGACACGGTCTTCCTTTTCCTGCAGGTCGACTACGTCGGCAGCGAGAGCGAAACCTATGTGCTGCCGCTGATCTACGTCCCCGCTCGGCTCGCGCTGGAATTGATCCACGAGCGGCCCGAAGCCGTTGTCGGCCGGATCAAGTTTCTCCAAAAAGCGGAAGAAGGGTTCCTGCTGGATGCGCCGGCCGAAATGGGCTTTTGCAACAACCTGCTGAAGATGATCGAACAGCGCCGCCATGGCAGGGGACGGTTCGGCGAAATCATCGCCCGCCCGACGGCCGCCCTGCAGCAGATCCTGAAGCCACCTTTCGAGACACTGGCACCGTCGATCATGCGGGCCGAACAGAGCAACACCTCGATCCTGTATGGAGACCGGCTGATCCTCAAGTTGTTTCGTCGCCTGCAGGCGGGCGTTAATCCGGATCTCCAGATCGGACATTACCTGACCGAAAAAGGATTTGCCCACATTCCTCCGGTGGCCGGTTTTATCGAATACCGCAGCCCGCAAGGGACACCGAAAACGCTGGCTCTCCTGCAGGGGTATGTGGTCAATCAGGGAGATGCCTGGGAGTATACGTTGAACATCCTCGATCGGTATTTCGAGCAGATCATCGCCCGGGGGATCGCCCGCGAAAATGCCCCGGTGCTCCGTGCGGGACTGCTGCAGCTGAGCGACGCCGATCCTCCCGCTGAAGTCGTCGAACTGGCGGATTTCTATCCGGCGTCGGTTCGAACACTCGCAAAGCGCACTGCCCAAATGCACCAGGTGCTGGCCGAAGCTTCCGCGGATCCCGATTTTGCACCGGAACGGTTTACCAAACTGTATCAACGCAGTCTCTACCAATCCATGCGAACCATCTGCCGGCGCAACTTATCGCTGTTGCGGCGGCGCCTGAACCACCTGCCAGAGGACACCCGTCCGGAGGCGACAGCCTTGGCCGACCAGGAATCGGCCATCCTGGAGACCTTTCGGCGCTTGTTGGATATCCGGATCACGGCCCTGCGCACCCGCGTCCACGGGGATTACCACCTGGGACAGGTGCTCTACACCGGCAAAGATTTCGTGATCATCGATTTCGAGGGAGAGCCGGCCCGTCCGGTGTCGGAACGTGTCATCAAACGCTCTCCTCTGAGGGACGTGGCCGGCATGCTCAGATCTTTTCACTATGCCGCCATGACGGCGCTACAGGCGACCGAATCACGCGGGTGGGTGCAGCCCGAAAACAAGGTCGCCCTGGCTTCCTGGGCCGACTACTGGTTCAAGTGGATGGGAGCCATATTCCTTAAGGAATACCTGAGCGTGGTCGGTGAAAACGCTTTTCTCCCGTCAAATGCCGATGAGGTGCAGGTGCTCCTGGAAAGCTACCTGCTGGAAAAGGCAATCTACGAACTGGGATACGAACTGAACAATCGTCCCGACTGGGTCAGGATACCGATTACCGGAATACTCCATGTGATGGGCAGTATCGAAACCTGATGCTCACGGCAATGGAAGAAACCAAGGAGGGGTCCATGTCTCTAAAAAATCCGGCGACAGACACCGGCGTCGACGACGTGGTCGGCCGCGATGTCTCCCTGCTGAGCGAAGACGACATCTACCTGTTCAACGAGGGCAGCCACTTTCGACTTTACGAAAAGCTGGGTGCACACATCATCACGGTCGACGGGCGGGAGGGAACCGTTTTCGGGGTGTGGGCGCCCAACGCCGAGAAGGTCAGCGTGATCGGCGATTTCAACGGTTGGGACGACCACCGCCACGAGCTGACGCCGCGGGGTGATTCGGGCATCTGGGAAGGATTCATCGCCGGCGTCGGCCGCAGCATGCCCTACAAGTATTTCATTCAGTCCGCTTACGACAACCTCCGGCTGAAAAAAGCCGACCCGTTTGCCGTCCATGGCGAAGTGCCTCCCAAGACCGCTTCCGTGATTTGGGATCTGTCCTATGACTGGGGCGATGAAAAATGGATGACATCGCGCGCCCAGAATCAAAAACCGGAGGCCCCCATGAGCATCTACGAAGTTCACCTGGGGTCGTGGATGCGGGTGCTCGAAGAAAACAACCGCTCGTTTTCCTACCGGGAGCTGGCGAGGAAACTGACCGATTACCTTTTGGAAATGGGTTACACCCACGTCGAATTCATGCCGGTGATGGAACACCCTTTTTTCGGTTCCTGGGGCTATCAGAGTCTCGGATATTTTTCTCCCACCAGCCGCTACGGCACCCCCCAGGATTTCATGCACCTGATCGACTCGCTACATCAAAACGGTATCGGCGTCATCCTCGACTGGGTGCCGTCGCATTTTCCCGTCGACGGGCACGGGATCGGTGATTTCGACGGAACCCATCTCTACGAACACGCCGATGAGCGCAAGGGCTTTCATCCGGACTGGAAGAGCTACATTTTCAATTACGGGCGCAACGAGATTCGCAATTTTCTGATCAGCAGCAGCCTCTTCTGGCTGGACAAATACCACATTGACGGATTTCGCGTCGATGCGGTCGCTTCCATGCTCTATTTGGATTATTCTCGCAGTCCGGGGGAATGGATTCCCAACGAATTCGGCGGCAACGAAAACCTGGAAGCCATTTCCTTTCTACGTCGCTTCAACGAAGAAACGCATAAAAATTACCCCGGTACCATCACGGTTGCCGAAGAATCCACCGCCTGGCCGATGGTATCGCGACCGGTATTCCTCGGAGGGCTCGGTTTCGATATGAAATGGGATATGGGGTGGATGCATGACACCCTGGCCTATTTTTCAAAGGATCCGGTCCATCGCTCTTACTACCACAACAAGTTGACCTTCCGCATGATCTATGCATTTCATGAAAACTATGTGCTGCCTCTTTCCCACGACGAAGTGGTTCACGGCAAGGGGTCTCTCCTGGGGAAAATGCCGGGAGACGACTGGCAGAAATTCGCCAATCTCCGTCTGCTCTTCGGCTACATGTACGCCCAACCCGGCAAGAAGCTCGTCTTTATGGGCGGTGAATACGGACAGTTGGCCGAATGGGCGCACGACCGCAGTCTAGACTGGCACCTGCTCGAGTTTTCATTGCATAACGGCCTGCAGCACTGGATGAAGGATCTCAATCGTCTGTACCGCACCGAACCGGCCATGCACGAATCCGATTTCTCCTCCGATGGATTTCAATGGATCGATTGCAACGATGCCGTCCACAGCACCATCAGCTTGATCCGGCGGGACCGTCAGGATGCCAACGAGTTGATCGCCGTTTTCAACTTCACGCCGGTGCCCCGGTACAACTATCGCGTCGGTGCCTCGCGCAGCAGTTTCTGGCAGGAATTGCTCAACAGCGATGCAAGCGATTACGGCGGCAGCGGCCAGGGCAACCTTGGGTCTCTGGAAGCCGCGCCGGTGCCGTTTCACGGCATGTCCCACTCCCTGAACTTGACCTTGCCGCCTTTATCGGCCGTGTTCTTGAGGTCCGCAGAGGATCCGTCATGATGAGAAGCCCCCGACTGGGAGCCACGCCCCTCGGCAACCGGCGCTGCCGCTTCGAGGTGTGGGCCCCCCGGGCCGAAAGGGTCGAAGTTCGGTTAAAAGCGCCGTCGGACCGCCGGTATGCGATGGACATGCGCGACGCAGGGTACTTTACAGCGCTGCTGGACGATATGCCACCGGGTACCCGCTACGTCTACCGGTTGCAATATGCGGATTCGAGCGCCAGGGAAAGACCGGACCCGGCTTCGCGGTATCAGCCCGACGGGGTGCACGAGCCCTCCGGAATCGTCTCCGCAGATTTCGACTGGGATGACGTCGGCTGGTGCGGACTGCCTCTGAGCCGCTATGTCGTTTACGAGTTGCATGTGGGAACCTTTTCTCCGGAGGGAACCTTCGACGGCGTCGCTCGTCACCTGGATGACCTCTCCGATCTCGGCGTCACCGCCGTCGAGCTGATGCCGGTGGCCCAGTTCCCCGGCAGTCGCAACTGGGGCTATGACGGTGTGTACCCATTTGCCGTGCAGAACTCCTACGGCGGTCCGGAAGGGTTCAAGCGTCTGGTGAATGCCTGTCACCGCAAAGGGCTGGCGGTGGTGCTCGACGTGGTCTACAACCACCTTGGGCCGGAAGGCAACTACCTGAGAGATTTCGGCCCCTACTTCACCGATTTCTACCGGACACCGTGGGGGGAAGCAATCAACTTCGATGGGCCTCACAGCGACCAAGTTCGCCGCTATTTCATCGAAAACACTCTTCAATGGATCGACGAATTCCATGTCGACGCCCTGCGGCTGGACGCCGTTCACGCCATCATGGATTTTTCCGCCCGGCCGTTTCTGGAGGAGCTCGGCCGAATCGTGCACCGCAAGGCCGAAGAATTGAACCGGCGCATCTACCTGATCGCCGAAAGCGCTCTAAATGATACGCGCATCATCCGCCCACGGGAGTTGGGCGGCTTCAATCTCGATGCCCAGTGGAACGACGACTTTCACCACAGCCTTCACACCGCGTTGACAGAAGAGCGATCCGGATACTACCGGGACTACAATGGTCTCGAGGATCTGGCTAAAGCCTTGCAGAAAGGGTACGTCTACACGGGTCAGTACTCCGCATACCGACAACGGACCCACGGCAACTCTTCCCGTAACGTTCCGGCCAGACAACTGGTGGTTTTCGCCCAGAACCACGACCAGGTCGGCAACCGTATTCAGGGGGATCGGCTGACCGGGATGGTACCCTTCGAAAAACTGAAGCTGGCCGCCGGCCTGGTGCTCCTGTCGCCGTTCATCCCGTTGATTTTCATGGGAGAGGAATACGGGGAAACAGCGCCGTTTCTGTATTTCGTCAGTCACACCGATCCAGAACTGGTTGAAGCTGTCCGGAAGGGCCGACAACGTGAGTTCGCCGCCTTCGGCTGGCAGGCCGAACCCCCGGACCCTCAGGACGAGCAGACCTTTCTGCGGTCCAAATTGAACCGGTTCCTGCGGCGGGATGGCTACCATCGGACGCTGTACGATTTTCACCGGGAATTGCTGGGCCTGCGCACCCGGATTCCCGCCCTGGCAAACCTGAGCAAGAAAAACATGACGGTGTCATGCGACCCGCAGCAGAACCTGCTATTGGTGCGGCGCCGCTTCGACGACCAGGAGGTCGGCCTGCTGTTCAATTTCAACGACAATGCGGGAAAGATCCGAATGCATCTGCCTGGAGGGCATTGGCGTAAAAGGATCGATTCAGCCGAACCCCGCTGGATGGGCCCCGGAAGCGGGGTCCCCGATACCCTGCAGGCGAATGGAACGATGGAACTCGAAATGGCGCCTTACAGCATTGCGGTGTTTTCCAGGGATCGCGTACCAGATTGACACCTTTTTGCATTGCGCGATTTTATGGCTATGGCGGGATTCAGGTGCCGGAAAGAGTGCCGTGGCGCACGCAGAACCTTTTGACTGCCAGAACCCGGCAACCGTGCTCTGATTAGCGGCAGGTTGGGGTTCAGTGCAGCGTGCTTTTCCCGACATCTGCAACCTGACCCCTTTTGAAAGACCTGCTGCGGCATAAACATCGTCGGCGAAAGAAACGAAAGAAGGAACCCGAAATGACGCAACACTGCATATGCATTCACGGACATTTCTACCAGCCACCCCGGGAAAATCCCTGGTTGGAGGAGATCGAGATCCAGGACTCCGCCCATCCGTACCATGACTGGAATGCCCGCATCACAGCCGAATGCTATACCCGCAATGCCGCCGCCCGCATTTTGGACGATCAGGAGCGCATTGTTCGAATCACCAATAATTACGCTCGGATGAGCTTCAATTTCGGACCGACAGTGCTCAACTGGATGGCGCAAAACAGCGCCGAGGTATATGCGGCGATATTGGAGGCCGATCGGCGCAGCAGTCAACGATTTTCGGGACACGGTTCGGCGATAGCCCAGCCTTATAACCACATGATTCTTCCGCTGGCCAATACGGCCGATCGCACCACGCAGATTCTGTGGGGCATCCGTGACTTCCAGCATCGCTTCGGAAGGTCACCGGAGGGAATGTGGCTTCCAGAGGCGGCAGTTGATCTGGAAACCCTTGCCATCATGGCCGAACTGGGAATCACGTTCACCATTTTGAGCCCTTACCAGGCCAGTAGAGTAAGACCGGTGGGGGTCGATTCCTGGAGCGACGTGAGCGACGGGTCCATCGACCCGCGCATGCCTTATGTACAGAGCCTTTCCGAAGGACGCAGCATGGCAATCTTTTTCTACGACGGACCGATCTCCCGGGACGTGGCCTTCAATGGTCTGCTGAACAACGGGGAGACCTTTGCCGAACGTTTGCTGGCGGCATTTGAAGAAGAGCGCGATGACAACCAACTCGTCCACATCGCAACGGACGGGGAGACCTTCGGCCATCATCACCGATATGGCGACATGGCCCTGGCCTACGCCCTGGAGAAGATCGATTCCGGCAATTCGGCGCGGTTGACCAATTACGGAGAATTCCTAGAGAAACAACCCCCGACCTGGGAAGTGGAGATCAAGGAAAACACCGCCTGGAGTTGTGCGCATGGAGTGGAGCGCTGGAAAAGCGACTGCGGCTGCCAGTCCGGCCGCCGGCCGGACTGGAACCAGAGCTGGCGTGGGCCGCTTCGCAACGCGATGGACTGGCTGCGGGACGTGTTGGCGGAAGCGTTTGTCGAAAATTCCCGTGATCTGTTCGCCGATCCATGGCAGGCACGCAACGACTACATTGAGGTGATCCTCGACCGTTCCCCGCAAAACATCGACCGGTTTTTGGAGGGGCACATGACCGTTTCGCCGGACGAAACGAATCGCATACTGGCCCTGAAGCTTCTGGAGATACAGCGCCAGGCCATGTTGATGTATACCAGCTGCGGTTGGTTCTTCGATGAACTGTCGGGAATCGAGACCGTTCAGGTCATTCAGTATGCCTGCCGTGCCGTACAGTTGGCCGAGGAGCTGTTCGAGTCCGAGATCGAGGCGCCGTTTCTAGAGAAACTGGCCGCGGCCAAAAGCAATATACCCAAGCACAGAGATGGGCGCCACATCTACGAGAAGTGGGTGAAGCCTTCCAGCGTGGATCTGAAAAAAGCCGCAGCCCATTATGCCATCAGTTCGTTTTTCGAAGACTATCCCCAAACGGTTTTCATATACTGCTTTTTTATCGAAAACCTCGACAACCGCAGCGCGGAAGCCGGTAAAGCCAAGATCGCCGTGGGGCGGGCTCAGCTCACCTCGCAGATCACGCGGGAGACCGCGCAGTTTCACTACGCCGTCTTCCACATGGGAGACCACAGCATCAGTTGCGGGATCAGCCGGTTCGATGAAAAGGCGTATTCCCGCATGGCGGAGGAAGTAATAGGTGTCTTCGACAAGAACGATATTCCGGGTGTGTTCCGGTGTTTCGGAAATTACTTCAAAGACTCCATCTATTCTCTCATATCTCTGTTCCGCGACGAGCAGCGCAAGGTGTTGAACACGATTCTGGAAGCCACCACGACCG
>Ga0316189_10002655_pt1 | contig 17484 bp, 11 predicted proteins | sample LowCovwburrow_MG_FD_204930 | JGI IMG/M metagenome (GOLD analysis project Ga0316189, IMG submission 204930) | Coastal sediment microbial communities from Maine, United States - Lowes Cove worm burrow | ecosystem: Environmental > Aquatic > Marine > Coastal > Sediment | place: USA: Maine...
GCATCCTGCATCTCGGGAAGTGTTGGCATCTTCAGGCCATATTTATTGGAAACCAGAAGGTCTGCCGCTGTCTCATCCACCTTGGCAAAGCCCTCCGGTGATTTCAGCCACTTATCAAGCCATTTTGCATCATGACGTTCAAGCACACCTTTCAGCCCGGGTGCTCCGACCCGGCTATCATCATAGGTAATATTGTGGCAGTGGGCACAGATTGCTTGAAATATTTTGGCACCCCGGGAAGCGTCAGGCGTAAACTCCTCAGCAGAGAGTGGCAGGGAAAAAACTGCCACCAACATTAAACTGATCCCTGTGCGTATTAATCCATCCATGTCATATCTCCCTCACGCGCTGTAAGTTCAGATCATCGTGATCACAATACTCCTAAAATCCCTACAGGTAATTCCAGAGGGAGTATCATTACCTCGTAGCCTTTAGAAATCAATCGAAACTGTGTACATTTCGCCGCCTTAGCTGCTTACAAATCATTTAAACCGGAGTTTTCATGCAGGTTTCACCACTCACAGCCCTTTCTCCACTTGATGGCCGTTATGCCGGGAAAGTTCAGGATTTGCGCCCTATTTTCAGTGAATATGGCCTGATCAAGGCGCGTGTTACCGTCGAGGTTCGATGGTTGCAGATGCTGGCTGAGAACGCAGCCATTGTTGAAGTCCCTTCATTTAGTGAAGATGCCAACACTCTGCTAAACGGCATCGTTAACAACTTCTCCGAAGCCGATGCACAGCGTGTTAAAGATATCGAAGCGACCACCAACCACGATGTGAAAGCCGTAGAGTATTTCCTGAAAGAGAAGGTTGCTGATCACAATGAACTGGCAGCCATCTCCGAATTTTTCCACTTTGCATGCACTTCAGAAGATATTAACAACCTCTCCTACGGCCTGATGCTCAAAGAGGCGCGCGATAGTGTGCTGATCCCTGAGCTGGATCGTCTGATTGAGACCGTGCAGAACCAGGCCATCGAGATGGCCGATGTGCCACTGCTTGCCCGTACCCATGGGCAACCGGCCTCCCCCACCACTATCGGCAAGGAGTGGGCCAACGTTGCCTACCGGATGACCCGTCAGCGCAATCAAATTGCTCAGGTCGAAATTCTGGGCAAGATCAATGGCGCCGTGGGCAACTACAACGCTCACCTCTGCAGCTACCCTGAACTCGACTGGGAAGCAGTTGCCAAAGGCTTCGTAGAGAGCCTTGGATTGGACTGGAACCCGTACACCACCCAGATCGAACCCCATGACTATGTGGCTGAACTCAACGACGCTATCTGCCGCTTTAATACTGTGGTGATTGATATGGCCCGCGATGTATGGGGTTATATCTCTTTCGGCTACTTCAAACAGCGTGTAATCGCTGGCGAAGTGGGCTCATCCACCATGCCGCATAAGGTCAACCCGATCGATTTTGAGAATGCGGAAGGAAACTTGGGACTCGCCAATGCCGTGATGGGCCACCTCTCTGCCAAACTCCCGATATCACGCTGGCAGCGTGATCTGACCGACTCCACCGTACTGCGTAATCTTGGTGTTGGCTTCGGCTACAGTGTTCTGGCCTATGCCTCTGCCCAGAAAGGCCTGGGTAAACTTCAGCTGAACGAAGATCGCCTGGCCTCAGATCTTGATGCAACATGGGAAGTGCTCGGTGAAGCTATACAGACCGTCATGCGCCGTTATGGTCTGGAAAACCCGTATGAGCAGATGAAGACGCTGACCCGTGGTAAAGGCATTACACCTGCAGCTCTGAATGCGTTCATTGAAGATCTGGATATCCCGGCTGATGCCAGGGAAGAGTTGATTAAACTGACTCCTGCCAGCTATATCGGCAATGCTGTAGCTCAGGCCAAGGCGATCAAAGAGCGTTCATAATCCGTCTGGAAACTGACCTCGAATGATCACTTTCGGCCGAGAGCGGTCATTCGATCAGGAAAGTTTCTCGGGGATTTCGAACTCATCGGCATCCACATAAACTTCACTGGGATAGACCGGGCCGATATCAACAATCAGCCAGGTTCCTCCTCTGGAACCCAACTCAATATCAAGCACATCACCACACTTCAAATGGCGGGCAATCTCTTCAGGCAGAGCTACGGGGCCAATCTCAAGGTTTTTATTATCAAACCTCAGTGAGATCGATTTTTTCTCCAGCCCGTAAATTCTGGCATGCCCTTCAATGAACTGCTCAAATCGCTTGCCACGATTGCGAGGTGAGACACCGCCGCCAAGGCGAACATAGTGAAACAGCAGGCGGGCTGCCTGCGATGCACGCATAGACTCGTCTTTAATCTCCTGAACCGCTTCAAGAAAAGTAATATTCCGTTCTGAACTGAGCCAGTGCCGCTTGTGCAGATAGGCGATCCAGTTGATCAGAACATCTGCATACCCTTCAACCTCCAGACTGGTAATGCCGGCCTCTCTTAACAGCGCCCAGCCAATAAAATCACGGAAATGCTCAGGCTCCAGCATGGATACAGGCAAGCTGCCCAATTCAGCTGCCTGCTCAGACTCACCATCGCTTTCAAACAGGTTCTCTACATACTCACCGAGAGCTGCTTCCCACTCCTGTAACTCATCCTCATCCACCATTTCACCATCCTGATAGAGATCAGAGTAGTGCAGCAGGTATTCAGCAAACATCTCCATACAACGTTCCGCCGAAAAGGGCATTGAAGGCTTGTCGGAACGGCTTGTAACAAACTGATCCATCGCTTCCTGAACGGCCATGTCCGTGATCATTAATTCCACCTATCGAGCGGTCCCACTTGCTGTTAATTGCCTTAATAGCTATGTTCACGACCCGTTTTTACAACGTTTGAAATGCGAATTCTCATCTCTGGAGTAGCTCGATGCAAATAAATGTAACATCTATCCGTGTTGGAAACATTCTTGAGACCGATGGCGGCCTATGGAAGGTCATGAAAACCAAACATGTAACACCGGGTAAAGGCGTGGCCTGTATGCAGGTGGAGATGCGCAACCTCGAGACCGGAACCAAGACCAACAAACGTTACAACTCAACCGAAAAAATTGAGAAGGTCACCCTGAACCAGAGAGAGATGCAGTACCTCTACGAAGCTGATGGCCAGTACAATTTCATGGATATGGAAACCTACGACCAGATTGCTCTAGGCGAAGATATGCTTGAAAATGCCAAGCCCTATCTACTGCCTGAAATGATGGTGGAAGTTGAGTTCCATGATGAGCGCCCGTTGAATGTAAAGCTGCCGCAGAGCGTTGAGCTGATAGTTGTAGAGTGTGATGCGTCCATCAAGGGGCAGACTGCCACCGGTTCATACAAGCCGGGTGTGCTGGAGACAGGAGCTTCCATTCAGGTCCCTCCCTATCTGGAACCGGGCACCAAGGTGAAAGTAAATACTGAGTCCGGCGAATTTATGGAACGCGCCTGATCGTTTAGGTTAAAACAGAGAAGACTTAAAAGGGAGGCCCTATCGGACCTCCCTTTTTTTTAGATTTGCAATAATCTGCCTAAGCACTTTTCGGGCGACATCAAACTCATCCGGGTCCACGCCCTCAAAAATGGCCCCGAAGAAGGATTTAAAGGCAGGTATAATCTCTTCGACCCCCTTCTCTCCTTTAGCAGTCAGATGGGAACGGACAATTCGACGGTCCTCTTTGTCGTGACCCCGTTTAACCAGCCCCTCTCTCTCCAGAGCGTTTAACAGACGGGTAATGGCCGCTTTATCTTTTGCAAGAAACTCCGATATCTGGGTCTGGGTCAGACCATCCTGTCGACTCAACAGAAACAGAATCCCCAGCCCTTCAGGCGTTGCCTTATATCCGGCTGCCTCGCACTCCCGGCCTGCATTCTGCCGAAGTGCGAAACTCAACTGATTGGCAAGAAAACCAAGCCCGTCTTCAATTCGTTCTGGAGGATATGGAATGTTTCTCATCTCTCCATTATCTCCATTCCGTTGATATGGTCAATAGTTGACCATATCAATCATCATGGTAAAGTTTAAATCTTCTCCACTGGAGATGGGTTTTAATATTATTGCGAGGTAGATGATGCTCCGGATTCGAAACATCTTTCTGATCTACATTGTTTTTATGCCAGCAGTGGCATTATCTCAGCCCATTTCACTGGCTGAAGTGATCCTGGAGACTTTCGCCAACAGTCCTGGTCTTCCAATCAGTCAGTTGGGCAAAGATTTTGCCAAAGCCGATCAGATGCGCATTGAAGGTATGCTTGACCCAAATGTCTCTGCCCGTATCGGTTATAGTGATGAAAAGGTTCCAACCACCAGCCCCTTTGCTGCCAACAAGACGCAGTTTGGCCAGCTTACAGGAGCCATCACCAAACCCTTGCAGGATGGCAGCTCCCTGACCGGAAGCCTGAACTACAATCGGACCAGGCTAGGTTACCCCTCTTCCGTACCTTCAACATTTCAATCGACGGTCAACCCTATTTATCAAAACCAGATTGACCTGACCTACCGGTATCCACTACTGCGCGGTCACGGCAATCCTGCCTACCATGAACAGATGAGTGCATCCAAACAGGATGAGAAGGCAGCCAACTGGCGTGTGGAGATGCTCAAGGAGCAGTTGGCAGAGCAGGCAACACAGCTCTACTTTCAGCTGGCGGCAGATGACCTTTCGTTAACACTTGCAAAAGATGCCGTTCAGCGTGCTGAAAAACTGTTGAGATATCAGAAAATGCGCGAACAGTTTGGATTGATTGAGCGCGCAGATCGACTTCAGGCTGAAGCACTTCTGGCCACCCGCCGTATGGAGCAAAGCCTTGCTGAGTCAAGATCCAGACAGGGAAGAACCAACCTGAACCGGCTTATGCTGCGCAATCCCGGCGCACCACTCGAACCCGACCTGAACATGGGACTCTTCTCAACAGACACAACAGACGTTGAGCCGCTGGACAGACTGCTTGCCGATGCCGAAAAAGTGCGCCCCGAATTTCGGGCACTGGAGGCTACTCTGGCAGCCAGCAGTGACCGCTTAACTGCAGCGCGCGATCAACATGAAACCCAGATCGATCTGGTCGGGCAGGTTGGAAGCCGTGCGCTTGATTCCGCTGCTGGCAGGGCACTGGGTCAGGGGTTCACCCTCAATGACCGCTTTGCATCTCTCAGCATTGAACTTAGCGACACCATAACTGGCAATACAACCAGGGCATCCATCAAACAGGCGGAGCTTTCCCGCCAGCAGGCTATGCTGGAACAGCTGCAACTGCGTGAATCGGTCAAAAGCCGATTGGCAAATGCCGTCACCACACTGAACAGCAGCCATACAATAGTTGCTGCTGCAAACCGACGAGCCAAGGCAGAGACAAACAAATTCAATGCCGAAATGACCCGTTACAGGAATGGACGCTCAGATACCGCCACCATCATTCAGTTTGAAGGTGAATTGCGAAACGCTGAACTCCAGGCCGCGATACAGCAGGTATCACTGAGGCTTGCTACTCATCAACTGGCTCTGGCTCGCGGAACACTTCTGCCGGCTCTTTACTCCAGTGAAATCAAACAGGGAAGTGCAAACCCATGAAGCGAATTATCGCATTTTTTGTCCATCGTGGCCTGCTTGTTAACATGATCTCTGTCATGCTGCTTCTGGCTGGTATCTATGCAGCCTCATCCATCCAGCGGGAAGCGTTCCCCAGCGTCGATTTTGATCTGGTTGTTGTATCATCGGTCTATCCCGGTACATCCCCTCACGAAATGGAACAGCTTGTTGTCACTCCGATCGAACGGGAACTCAAAGGTCAGGATGGCATCAAAAATATCAGCTCCACCGCGTTTGCCGGCTCTATGGAGATGCTGATCGAGATTGAGCCAAGCTACAAAGATCGCTCCAGGTTTGTTTCAGATGTGCAACAGGCCATCAACCGCGCCTCACTACCATCCGATCTCCCCAACGATCCTGTGATCACGGAGGTCAAGTCAGAGCAGACACCTGTCATCTCTTTCTCGATATTTGCACCGCTTAATGATCTCGAACTAAAACATATCTCGGACAGCATTGAAGATGATCTACTCAACATCTCCGGTGTCTCCAAAGTGTTTGTGCAGGGGGACAGAAAAGAGGAGATCCGCATCACCCTGAATCCTGAGAAAATGGAAAAGTATCGGGTATCAACCGACGATATTGTTCAACTTATCCGTGGCTGGAATGTGAATGCTCCGGGTGGAAATCTCAAAACACCAGAAGGCCAGAAAATGATCCGGGTCAATGGTGAGTTCACCTCGGCTGAAGATGCCGGTAACCTGGTTGTCCGTGCCACTGAACAGGGCCACAGACTCTATCTGAAAGATATAGCAGAAGTGACTCAGGATCTGGAGAGACCCCGCCGTTATGTTGATGCGATGGGCAAACCATCCATGAGCTTCATTGTCATTAAACAGGCCGATGCCGATATTATTACACTGGTCGACAAGGTTCGCGCCTATCTGCCCTCAATTCCCGAGCAGTATCATGAATCGATTGAGGTGCGCACCTATCAGGATTTTTCGATCAATACCCGACTGCGTCTGAACGTATTGACCAGTAACGGCATGATCGGTCTGGTACTTGTGTTCCTGACCCTGTTTATGTTCCTGCGCCCGGCTGTTGCCATGACCACGGCATGGGGCCTGCCGATTATCTTCTTCTCAGGGCTTCTGGTGCTCTACCTGAGTGGAACAACGCTTAATCTTCTGACCATGTTCGGCTTTATTATCGTGCTCGGTCTGATGGTCGATGATGCCATTATTATCGGAGAGAACGCTACCTACCACATGGAGAAGGGGTTAAGCCCGAGCGAGGCCGCGATTGAGGGAACCTACGAGTTACTGGGGCCGGTAACTGCCACGGTGCTGACAACCATTGTTGCCTTTATGCCGATGATGTTCATGGAGGGCATTATCGGTAAGTTTGTCTTCTCGATTCCGGTTGTGGTGGTCATTCTTCTCGCCTTCTCATGGTGGGAGGCAATTCTGATTCTTCCCAACCATATTAAGGATGTCGCCAATCCGGACAAACACCCGAAAGAGCGCAGACTTCTTATCTGGCTCACCGACAGCTATACACGAGTCTTGGAGTTGGCGCTGAAATTTCGCTACATCACGATTCTAATCACTATTCTTGGGCTTATTGGTGCCGGCGTTCTTGGTACACAGACCAAATTCCAGCTCTTCCCGGCCGGTGCAGAAGATCAGTTCTATCTTCGTGTTAATGCTCCGGTTGGAACCACCCTTGAAGAGATGCGTGAAAAGCTTCTAAAGATTGATGAAGAGGTCCGCAAACGTATTGACCCTACTCTGCTTGAAGTGACCACCACCATGGCTGGCACCAACAGCTCCGATCAGCGAGAAGAGCTGAAGCAGGTAGGCGACCGCTTTGGTTATCTGCGTGTATCACTCACCTCCTTTGTCGGAAGGTCAATCCCCGCCAGGGATGTGATGAAAAGTCTGGAGGGCGATATTCCGGCACTGTTCCCCGATCTGAATATCAATTTTGCCATGATGAAATCCGGCCCCCCAACAGGTCGCGCACTTCAGGTGGAGATTAGTGGTGGTGCAGACGAAGCCAGAACCAGCGTTGCAAAACGTCTGGTCAGTCTGCTTGAAACAGTTCCCGGTGCCCACTCTATCGAGAGCGGCCTTGAAGAGGGGGACCCCGAAATTCATGTCGTGCTGGATCGGGCGCTCGCCTCCTATGCAAAAGTCGATATGGCAACGGTTGCCACACATATCCGCGCCGCATTTGACGGACTGGTTGTCTCCACACTGAAGCAGGGTAAAGAGGAGATAGATGTCACCCTGCGTTACCCTGAATCGGCAGGAACCAATCCTGAAACACTCAAAAGCCTGATGATCCCCAACAGAATGGGCGGGCTTGTTCCATTGAGTAAAATCGCCACATTTGAAGAGAAGCCGGGGTTGAGCAGCGTACGTCACAAAAAGGGAACCCGTGTTATCCATGTCTCAGCTGAAGTGAACTTGAGTGAAATCACCTCCGCCGAACTCAACACCCTGGTGGAGAGCAAAAAGGCTGAGTGGCTGGGTGAAGATGGGCAGTACGTTCGCTACCGGCTCGGTGGTGAGCAGGAGCGTACTGAAGAGTCTGTACAGGGGCTTATTTACAGCTTCATTTTTGCCCTGTTCGGCATCTTCATTATTCTTGCCGTACAATTTAATCGCCTGAGTTATCCGTTCCTGGTGATGCTGGCGATTCCGTTTGGCGTTATCGGCATTGTTGTCGGACTCTTTCTGCATGGCCAGCCGATCTCATTCATGTCCCTGATGGGCTTTGTGGCACTAACCGGAGTTGTTGTGAACTCATCTCTGGTGATGGCGGTGTTCATTCAGCGCCTATTGGAAGAGGGCGTTCCGTGGTTTGAAGCTATTATCAGCGGTGGCAGGCGAAGACTTCGGGCTGTGCTTCTGACTGCCATCACCACGGTAGTCGGCCTGCTGCCGACGGCTTACGGCTGGGGCGGACTCGACCCATTTGTAGCACCCATGGCTCTGGCACTCTCCTGGGGCCTGCTCTTCTCAACGGTAATCACCCTCTTCTCAGTGCCGGCAGCACTCGGCATTGCACTTGATCTGAAGCGATATGTTCTGCACCTGATGGGAAAAGAGAAGATTACCTGACTTTTTTTCTTGGGCTTTCTTAAAGAGTTTTAATGCGTCATTAATAGCAAAATAATTGGTCGCCGCTAGAGTCACGAATGTCTGATGCCTCTCTCCCCTCCCTCCCCACGGCATCAGACCTCGTTTAAAAGAAAAGGCTCCGGATTTCCGGGGCCTTTTTTTTGATTCCGCCAAACAAATTTTCTACAAACTTAACCTGATAATTAAATCCTGCCGTGATTAAGCGAACGTCCGCTTTCGGCCAAAAGCGGCCATTGATGTTTTAATATATGTGGTGGATAAAACCGAGACAATGTGGCTATTTGTATGCCATCAGTAATAATAGAGGCAGAAACATCCCAGGCAAATCCGGAAGACGATGTTAAGTTTTTTCGACACGATTCTTGGATAAGGAGCAATCATCATGGAACCTCAACATGGACAACCTGTATTAATTCTCGGTGCAGGCCCCGGAGGCACCACTCTCCTCGACCTGTTTTCTGAGGAAGTTCTTATCAATGTCATTGGTGTGGTTGACAGCGACCCCAACGCACCGGGCCTGAGACTCGCTAAAGAGCGTGATATTCCTGTGTTCCATGATATTGAAAAAGCCTTGGAAAAATCCGGAAGCTGTATGGTGTTCAACTTGACCAAGGATGAAGGACTTTCAGAGGTGGCTGCAAGATGGGTAGGCGCAAGCAGTGTGTTGGGTGGCCCGGAAGCAAAGCTCATCTGGCAAATTATCTCCCGCCTGCAAACGATGCAGGAAGAGTTGTGGGAAAACCAAATACGCATGCAAGCCGTGATCAATAATGTCCGGGAAGGGATTATATCCATTGATCCCAAGGGAACTATCGAAAACGCCAACCCCGCCAGTGAAATGGTGTTTGGTTACGAACCGGGTGAATTGATAGGTCAAAATGTCAAAGTACTGATGCCTGAACCAGATCGCAGCATGCACGATACCTATCTTCGCTCCTATCACCGCACGGGGAAAAAGAATGTCATTGGCAAATATCGTGAAGTGATTGGCTTGGCCAAAAATGGCCAACGCTTCCCTCTCGAAATCAATGTTGCTGAAATGGAATTTGACGAGCGCAAACATTTTGTAGGTTTGGTGCGTGACATTACGGAGCGGAAACAGGCAGAAGAAAAGATGACCCAACTGGCTCTTTACGATCAACTGACTGGTCTTCCCAACAGAACACTGTTTCATGAAAGACTGGAATTCGCGCGGGCTCAGGCAGATCGCACCAAATCCTTGGTAGCCCTGCTATTTATCGACCTGGATGGCTTTAAAGCGGTGAATGATTCTCTTGGGCATAATATAGGCGACCTTCTTCTCAAAGAGGTGAGCCAGCGACTGAAAAACAGTGTCAGGGAATCTGATACAACTGCTCGCATGGGAGGGGATGAATTTACAGTTATCCTCACAAATCTTCAGGAGACCGGCGTTGCTTCTCAAATTGCCGAGAAAATCATTACCTCCCTAAACAAGCCGATCACACTTGATGGAAATAGCTGCAGTATTGGCGCCAGCATCGGTCTCGCCATCTATCCCGATCACGCTGAAGATCTCGAAAGCCTGATTAAAAAAGCTGACGCGGCAATGTATCAGGCGAAGGAAGGGGGGAAAAACGCCTGTGTGATTTTCTCATAAGCATACGATTGCATACGCACTTCGGATTGAATCTCAATCAATCTCCTTTCCTCACCTGCGCAAATGACTGCTTTCGGCTATAAGTACCCGTTATGGTTGCCGCTTAATATAGTTTAACTATACTAATATTAAATTAGTGTTTTTCGAGCTGGGTGAGGGTGTCGATGAAGGATGAAAGTAAGACTAAAGCACAGCTTATTGAAGAGCTAAAGCGGCTGCGTTCTAAGGGCAGCTCCGCATCAGCAGTCAGCAATCAGCAATCAGCAATCAGCAATCAGCAATCAGCAATCAGCAATCAGCAATCAGCAATCAGCAATCAGCAATCAGACCGAAGAAATGCTCGTCGATATTTTCGAACATGCTAACGACTCATTTTTTGTTGTTGATCCGAAAACTAGCCGCTTCATTGAAGTCAATGAAAACGCAGCCAGCCGTCTGGGCTACAGTAAGGAAGAACTGCTCCAGTTGACGATTCCGGATATAACCGCAGCAGAGTCACTGCCGAGCATTCCGGAAGCTATGAGTGGTCTGGAGAAAACGGGCAGCAGCACCTTCGAACAGGTTCACCAATGTAAAGATGGTAAGACCATCCCGGTGGAGATCAGCGCTAAGCTTATTAATTACGGTGATCGTAAAGTTTATCTGGCAACGGTTCGCGACATCACGGAGCGCAAGAAGCAGAAGGAAGCGCTGGAATATAGTGATGAGCTTTTTCGGCAACTGGCGGATAATACGGAACAAGTATTCTGGGTGACCTCTTTGAATCCAGAGAAGGTGCTATACGTCAGCCACGGCTATGAGCGTATTTGGGGTCGGAAGGTAGAGGAACTTTATAATAATCCCCACTTATGGATGGAGTGCATTCATGCCGATGATCAGCTGCGCATAGAACAGGCTTTTGGAGACTGGCTGAGTGGAAAAAGAGCCGATTATGAAGTCGAGTATCGAATTGTTTCCACAGATGGAACCATTCACTGGATTGGCGACAAGGGAAACTTCGTAAGGGATGACGACGGCAATATTCTCCGAATAACTGGTATTGCAAGTGACATCTCAGAGAAAAAACAACACCTACTGGAATTGGAAAATGATCACTCCCTTTTTGATGCAATGAGCCAGGCACAATCTAGCTTTATCGCTGATGTCGCTCCCAAAGAGTTATTTAACGATCTGTTGACCGAGCTGCTCAATCTCACCCAAAGCGAGTATGGCTTTATCGGTCAGGTACTTTACGATGAAGATGGCCATCCCTACCTGAAAACCTTTGCCTTAACCAACATAGCCTGGGACAAGGAAACGCTTGAATTTTATGAGCAGAATGCGCCGGAAGGTCTGGAGTTCCGGAACTTAAACTCCCTTTTCGGGGCTGTCATGGTAACCGCAGATACTGTTATCTCAAACGATCCGGCAAACGATCCAAGAGGTTGTGGCATCCCCAAGGGGCACCCGCCACTGAACGCATTTCTAGGCATTCCGTTCATAATTGGAGATCAACTTCTTGGCATGGCGGGAGTTTCTAACAGGTCTGGGGGCTATGATCAGGATATCATCAAGTTTTTGAAGCCACTGGCTCTCTCCTGTGGCCAAATGATCAATGCATTCAATAAAGACACGGCACGTAAACAGGCCGAAGAGTACGTGGATGCCAGTGAAGGCCGTCTATCCGGCATTCTGGATTCAACAGCCGAGGCTGTTATTTCTGTCGATGAATCCCAGCATATCATTCTGTTTAATAAGGGTGCTGAGGAAACTTTTGGTTATCGACAGAATGAAATACTTGGGCAACCGCTTGATGTACTTCTTCCAGTAACGTGCCGCCCTACTCATCATAGTAATGTGACCCATTTTGCAAAGTCTCCTGAACGAGCCCGGTATATGGGTGATCGCCATGAGATAGAAGGCCGGAGAAAAAACGGGGAAACCTTCCCCGCCGAGGCCAGTATTTCCAAGCTCGAACTAAATGGAAAGAAAACATTTACCGCTGTGTTACGAGACATCAGTGAACGTAAAAAAGCCGAAAACAAATTGGTTAATTCATTTACTGAGTCGATTTACACGCTAATGCGAGCTGCCGAATATCGCGATGATGAAACCGGCGCTCATGTTAGGCGCATCTCCCACTACACCAAGGCGCTGGCTGAAGCGCTAGGTATGGACGATGATTTCTGTAAGGACATCTTTTACGCCAGTGCCATGCACGACATCGGCAAGATCGGCATCCCTGACGATATCCTTCTCAAACCGGGTGGCTTCACGCCGGAAGAGTGGGAGATCATGAAAACCCATACAATCATCGGCGGCAGTATTATGAGAGGGAACTCATCACCCTATCTACAACTGGGTGAACAGATCGCGCTGAGCCACCATGAACGCTGGGATGGCGGCGGTTATCCGAATGGAATAAAAGGTGATGCCATCCCTTTGGCAGCCCGTATTATGCAACTGGCCGACGTCTACGACGCCCTGCGCAGCAAGCGGCCGTACAAAAAAGCATTCGATCACGAAAAATCATTAGAAATCATCACCAAGGGGGATGGGCGCACCGATCCCTCGCATTTCGACCCGGCTGTACTTGCAGCCTTCCAGCAATGTGCCGACACAATGAACAAAATCTTCGAAGAACACAGCGAACTTGAGCGGTCGTAAAGGGTTATTCGTCCAATGTCCGCATTTGGCCGCAAGCGAACATTCAGCGTTGGCAGTGATTTTGTCACAATGACCTGTCACATTAATTCCAATCTGCAATCCCCCCCCCCAAGAAGCTTCGAACCATCTATAATAGTGTGTGAAGAGAGCGAACTGTTTTAGAGGAGTGCATCATGATTGCCTCAAATGTCATGACAAAAAATCCGTTAACCATCTATCAGGATGCAAAAGTCAAAGAAACCGTCGTGCTTTTTCGATCCACCCAACTGCATGACCTGCCGGTTGTTGATGATGAAGGCAGACCAGTAGGCAGCGTCAGCACCCGGGCCATCCTGCATGCGGCCGTGCCTGCATATGCGGACGACAAGCTTCTGGCTGCCATGAAGGGAGGGCCGGATATCGGTTCGGTCTACAACAACCTGAAAATCATCTCTGAAAAGCCGGTCAGAGAGATAATGGACCGCCATATCCGCCCGATCCATGCCGATACGCCCACCAGTGCCGTAGCTGCCATGCTGACCAATCTGCATCACGACTGCTTTAATGTTCTTGTCGTGGACGATGATGGAAAACTGATCGGCACCATTTCAGCGCGCGATATTGTTTGTCGAACACCGGAATAGCGATGTCACGATCCGGGCCAAACAGGTAGTAGCGTATGGAGGAAAACTCATTTTTCCTCTCGCTGGTATTGATTCTTCTTTCCGCACGACTGTCTGGAAAGGGCATGGCTTAGAAGCGTAAGCTATAAATATAAAGCAGTGAACCTGCCCCGGTTTAACGGAAGCCTGGGATGGGGACAATCCCCTTGAAGTTGTAAGAAGGAGAATCAAAAAGAGAGAATGAACGAGCAAAACAGTGTATCTAAGCGTGCAGCGATAGAAGAGGGTATGTTTAATGGAAGTCCATGATTTTTTTCTTTCCCTATTAGTCATTCTCCTGACGGCTCGTGTGTTCGCGGAACTGGCGACGCGCATTCAGACACCTTCGGTGATCGGCGAGCTGTTCGCCGGTGTGGTATTGGGGCCAAGTCTGCTGGGCTGGATCGAACCGGTCGAGGCTATCAAGCTGATGGCGGAGATCGGCATTATCTTGCTGTTATTCGAGGTTGGACTCGGAACCGACGTCAAACGTCTGGTGCACGCCGGCGTCAAGTCTCTCGTGGTTGCCATGGCAGGTTTTGTGCTGCCGCTGCTGTTGGGTTTTGCACTGGGCTACTGGGTATTTGGCCTGTCGCTACTGGTATCGCTGTTCATCGGCGGTACGCTAACGGCCACCAGCATCGGCATCACAGTGCGCGTATTGTCTGATCTCAAACGTCAGCAGGCAACCGAAGGACAGATTGTCTTGGGTGCGGCTGTATTGGACGATGTGATGGGCGTGGTGCTGCTAGCGCTACTCTACGAATTCTCCGTCGGCGGTGGAGTGAGCTTGCTTAATGCCGGAAAAGTACTGATGTTCGTGGGCGCATTTTTTGTGCTGGCACCCGTCGCCGCCAAGTTGATTTCATTGATCATCAAGCACTTTGATGCGGTCAGTGAGATCCCCGGTCTGCTCCCTACCACCATCGTATCGCTAGTGCTTTTTTTCGCATGGGTGGCTCATGCCCTGGGGGCGCCGGAGTTGCTTGGCGGATTTGCCGCTGGTTTGGCGCTGTCGAGACGTTTCTTTCTGCCGCTGGGTATCGCCCTGCACACTGATGAGCATTTCGCGTACCGTATCGAGAATCAAATGCAGCCCATTGTCCACCTGTTTACGCCGATATTTTTCGTGTACGTGGGACTTTCTCTCAACCTGCGTGAGATCGATTGGAGCTCACCTTTTATTTGGGGCTTTTCGCTGAGCCTGCTGGTGGTAGCTGTCGTGGGTAAACTTGTGGGGGCATTGCTTATTAAGGAACCATGGATTGTGCGTTGGGTCATTGGGCTGGCCATGATACCCCGTGGTGAAGTGGGTCTCATTTTCGCCGAGTTAGGAAGAGTCAGCGGTATATTCAATAATGAAATCTATGCGGGAATGGTGATTGTTATTGCGCTCACTACGCTGTTGCCACCCTTTATCATGAAATGGTATTACGGACACTATGGAGATCAACTTCCCAGGACCTAGTGGTGACCACCCTCCTCTTTGAGCTCCTGCTCAAATAGCTCACTGTTTGTTGTGATCAGGGTAATGAGAATCGCTGAGTAAACAAACGTAGAGAGCAGAATAACCCCGACCACAATCGCCTTAAACATCTCCAGATGCTCAAATGTGGATGGAATCATCATCAGCATGACAATCGAGAGGCCGCCTTTAATGCCGGCAAATGTCAGAACGCCCCACCAGCGGAAATTGATATTGGTCATCTTGTCGGTCTGGTTGGTAATGATCGCAAACTTGGCCATCATCGCGGCCCGGATGATAGTGGTTGCCAGGAACATGATCAGAATTTCGGTTCTGTATTTCCATAGCAGATCAAGATCAATGATCTCAGCCATCGCCACAAACAGCATCGTATTGGCAACAATGGCCAGCAGCTGAATATCCTCTTTACTGCGCATATGGCGATCCCGCTCTTCAACCGTTGCCTTAATGGTCTGAACTGCGGCACGGATCAATCCTGAAGATGGAACCTCTGCCTGAGACTCCAGCGCCTCCTCCTCCCTCTCCAGACGCACATTATCATCTTCGACCGCCTTGGAGAGCACGTGATGAACCGTCACCGTGGCAAAAATACAGGCAAGAATACCGGAGAGATGCATATGGGAGTGGGCACCAAAGAGATTGAGCAGGGCATAAAAGTGTTCTGAAAGTTCAAATGCTCCATAGCCAGTGAGAATCAACACCAGAAGTTCAGCAGTCCGATTTGTTGTGGTCTTCATGACCAGCAGGCCAATATAGCCGATCAGCACGCCCAACAAGGCTGAACCTAATACAATCACAATACTTGTTTCAGCCACATAACCGGGAGTTACTTCGCCGCCCTGCAGGGCATAGAGGCCGATAAAAACAAAAACAATCAGTGCAGTAGCATCATTAAAAAGACTCTCGCCTTCACAGAGAATCTTGAGCCTGTGAGGCAGTTTAAAACTGGAAAAAATACTGACAACTGAGACAGGGTCGGTCGCCAGAACCATCGCAAAGAGAAGGATAATGGCTGCAATAGAGAGATTGTACTGGCCAAACAGCGCATCACCGATAAGCAGGGCTGTAACCACTGACAGTGCAACTGCCACAACAGCCAGGTAAAAAAGGCTCAGTCCATGCTCCTTAAGATCGGCCACTTTTAATTCCAGTGAATCGCCAATAAGCAGAATAGGCAGAAGCAGAATTACCAGTGTTGCGAAGTGCTCCGAATCTCCGGTTAACAAAAACAGATCTCCAAACAGGGCATGAAAAAGAAATGAGAGCGTAATCAGCCCGACCGGTGAAGGTATCTTCAACTTATCCTCAAGCTGAAGTGCCAGATAGAGAATGGCTGCAATAGACAGTACGGCTGTAATCATATGAAAGATCCCTCTTTAGAATAATCGGTTGCAAACAAAAATGGCCGCCCGCAGAGCTGCCAGGAGAGTTATTGAACCGTCAATTTCCCACAGTGCCAAATAGAATATAAGCGATAAAGAGGCCATAGAGCACCATGCTCATCGAAAGATAACGGCCACTCAAACGCCCCGATCTGCTCAAATACCAGAGCCAGCCATTGCCGAGAAGCGCCAGCAGTATCGCTGCCACTGCAGGGCCTGCCTGAAGATTCCACGGCATCAGCAACATCGCAGCTGCTGGAATCACCGTTCCTTGAAACACCATCGCTCCGGTAATATTTCCGAATGCCAGAGTATCTCTACCCTTCCTGATCCATAGTATTGAATTCACCTTCTCGGGCAGCTCAGTGGCGACAGGAACAATCAACAGGGATACCACCAGAGCAGAAACGCCCATGACAGAACTGGCCAACTCAACACCATGAACAAACATCTTTGCGCCCACCACCAGAAGCACCAGACCGATCAGAAGCTGAATCACTGTCATGGTCGTTGAGTCACCAAAAAGGTGTGCAACATGAAGTGTGGAATCTGCCTCGGTTGCATGCCCCTCATCAACCAGCTGGCGACTCGCTTTAATGGTCCCCATAATATAGAGGAAATAGAGAAGAAAGAGAGCGAACGCAAATCCAACTCTGGCCTGCTCCCAACCCTGAGGAAGCAGTGCTGCTGCAACCACGAGTAGATAACCAATCAGGAAAACGGACAGATCCCGTTTCATTCCCGACACTTCCGGTGTCAGCAGGGTATCCCAACCTCGTTTTCTTCCAGCAAACCAGCCCATCAAGCCAATGCTGAGTGTCGCCAACATAAAGGGGGCACCAAGAATTGCGCCCAGACCAACCTCATGATTTACCGCCTCGGAGGCTCCGCCTGCAACAATGGCCACAAGCGGAATGATCGTTTCAGGCATAGCTGTCCCTACTGCTGCGAAGATCGAGCCGGTCACCCCTTCGGAGACCCCCATCCGCTCGCCCAGATGTTCCAATGCATTGGTAAACACCTCTGCAGCAATAAACACAACAATCAGAGCTACAGCCAGACTAA
>Ga0316189_10002656_pt1 | contig 17483 bp, 19 predicted proteins | sample LowCovwburrow_MG_FD_204930 | JGI IMG/M metagenome (GOLD analysis project Ga0316189, IMG submission 204930) | Coastal sediment microbial communities from Maine, United States - Lowes Cove worm burrow | ecosystem: Environmental > Aquatic > Marine > Coastal > Sediment | place: USA: Maine...
CTAACAAACAAGAAACAGCTATAACGGTTGGTTATAGCTGTTCTTTTTAATTAAACAGAAGTTATTTAAGAAATATAAATTATTATGGAAGAATTATTAGGAGGATTTTCTTTAGGATTGTTTTTTTGGCAAGCGGTACTTTTTGTAGCGTTAATACTTTTGTTAAAAAAGTTTGCTTGGAAACCTATTTTAGATTCAGTTAATGATAGAGAAGAAGGTATTAAAAACGCATTAGATGCTGCTGAAAAAGCAAAATTAGAAATGGAAAACCTTCAAGCCGACAATCAAAAGTTGCTTAAGGAAGCTAGAGCAGAGCGAGAATCAATGCTTAAAGATGCTCGCGATATCAAAAATAAAATGATTGAAGACGCTAAAGAAGACGCAAGAACTGAAGCAGGAAAATTAATTGCACAAGCTCAGGCTAGTATTCAATCTGAAAAGAAAGCTGCAATTGCCGAGTTAAAAGGACAAGTAGCCAATCTATCTATTGAAATAGCAGAAAAAGTTGTTCGTGAAGAATTATCTAATAAAGACAAGCAAGTTCAATTGGTTGAGTCTATGTTAGGTGAAGCAACCTTAAACTAAATCTAAATGGCAGGAACAAGAGCAGCAATACGTTACGCAAAAGCAGTACTAAGTTTAGCAATTGATCAAAATATGGCAGATGCCGTAAATAATGACATGAAGTTAATTGCCAATGCTGTTTCAGAAAACATGGAATTAGGTGAGATGCTTAATAATGCTGTTATTAAATCAGATTCTAAAAAAGAAGTTTTATTGGCCGTTTTTCCTAATCTTAATAAAATAAGTAAGGAATTGTTTAATGTGCTAATCTCAAATAAAAGGTTAGATATTTTAAACCATGTAGCCACAAAATATAGTGTTTTGTTTGATGTGTTAAACGGAAAAGAAGTGGCTCAAGTTACCACGGCTATTCCGATGACAGATGAGTTAGAAGTCAAAGTATTGGCGAAGGTTAAAGAGCTTACAAATAAGGCTGTAGAATTGGATAATATAGTAGATGAAAGCATTTTAGGCGGCTTCATCTTAAGAGTTGGGGACAAGCAGTACAATGCAAGTGTGTCCAACAAGCTTAATAAATTAAAACGAGAATTTTCATTAAATTAAAAATAAGATGGCAGAAGTAAAACCAGCTGAAATATCAGCAATCTTAAAACAACAACTTGCAGGATTTGATGCATCAGCTTCATTAGATGAAGTGGGAACAGTATTAACCGTTGGTGATGGTATTGTTCGCGCTTATGGGCTTTCAAATGTGCAATATGGCGAGTTAGTTGAATTTGCAGGAGGTTTAGAAGGAATTGTACTTAACCTAGAAGAAGATAACGTTGGTATTGTATTATTAGGTGCTTCAGTAGGCGTTAAAGAAGGGTCTACCGTAAAGCGTACAGGACGCATTGCTTCTATTAATGTAGGCGAAGGCATAGTAGGACGTGTTGTTGATACTCTTGGTTTTCCAATTGATGGTAAAGGCCCTATTGGAGGGAAACTTTATGAAATGCCATTAGAGCGAAAAGCACCAGGTGTTATTTTTCGTGAGCCGGTTACTGAACCTTTGCAAACAGGTATTAAATCTATTGACGCCATGATTCCTATTGGTCGTGGTCAACGTGAGTTAGTAATTGGTGATCGTCAAACCGGTAAAACAGCTGTTTGTATTGACACTATCTTAAATCAAAAAGAATTTTATGATGCAGGAGAGCCAGTATATTGCATATATGTTGCCATTGGTCAAAAAGCATCAACAGTAGCTTTAATTGCTAAAACATTAGAAGAAAAAGGAGCTTTAGCATATACAACTATTGTAGCTGCAAACGCATCAGATCCTGCGCCTATGCAAGTATATGCCCCAATGGCAGGAGCAGCAATTGGTGAGTATTTTAGAGATACTGGTCGTCCAGCATTAATTATCTATGATGATTTATCTAAACAAGCAGTAGCTTACCGTGAGGTGTCTTTATTGTTGCGTCGTCCACCAGGGCGTGAGGCTTATCCAGGTGATGTTTTCTATCTTCACTCAAGATTGTTAGAGCGTTCGGCAAAAGTGATTAATGATGATGATATTGCTAAAGACATGAATGATCTTCCAGATTCTTTAAAACCTTTAGTAAAAGGTGGGGGTTCTTTAACAGCCTTACCAATTATTGAAACGCAAGCAGGTGATGTATCTGCATATATTCCAACAAATGTAATTTCAATTACAGATGGTCAGATTTTCTTGGATGGGGATTTATTTAATTCAGGTGTTCGTCCAGCAATTAACGTTGGTATTTCGGTATCTCGTGTTGGTGGGAATGCACAAATAAAGTCTATGAAGAAAGTTGCAGGAACGTTAAAACTAGACCAAGCACAATATCGTGAACTCGAGGCATTTGCTAAGTTTGGTTCTGATCTCGATGCAGTAACTTTAAATGTAATTGAAAAAGGAAAGCGTAACGTTGAAATCTTAAAACAAGCTCAGAACGATCCATTTACAGTTGAAGATCAAGTTGCTATTATTTATGCAGGATCCAAAAACTTGTTAAGAAACGTACCAGTTACTAAAGTAAAAGAATTTGAACGCGATTTTATAGAGTTTTTGAAAGCAAAACATAGCGATGTTCTGACAACATTAAAGGCGGGGAAATTGACTGATGAGGTTACAGATACCCTAAATGCTGTAGCAAAAGATTTATCAGGGAGGTATTAAGGAGAATAACATTTCCATTTAAATAGGAGATTATTTCATATTTTAAAATATGGCAAACTTAAAAGAAATACGCAACAGAATATCCTCAGTATCTTCAACGATGCAGATAACCAGTGCCATGAAAATGGTATCTGCTGCAAAACTTAAGAAGGCTCAGGATGCTATTACTGCTATGCGTCCATATGCAAATAAATTGACTGAACTTTTACAAAGTTTAAGCGCAACTTTAGATGTAGATTCTGGCAGCAAATATTCTGTTCAACGAGAAGTTAAAAACGTACTGGTTGTTGCAATAACTTCTAATAGAGGATTGTGTGGCGCGTTTAATTCAAATATTATCAAAGAAGCAACTAGGTTAGCTAATGAAACCTATGCTAATCAAGAAGTAGCTTATGTTTCTATTGGCAAAAAAGCAAATGATGCTTTATCAAAAGTAGGAACTGTTGTATCTAATAATAGTAATGTTTTTGATGAATTGACTTTTGATAATGTAGCTGAGATTGCTGAAAGTTTAATGCAAAAGTTTGTGGATGGAGAATTTGACAAAATTGAATTGGTTTACAATAAATTCAAGAACGCTGCTACTCAAATTATAATGACCGAACAGTTTTTGCCAATTGTTCCAGTTGAAGGGGATGTTAATGTAAAAACTGACTATATTTTTGAGCCTTCAAAAGCAGAAATTGTTGAAACATTAATTCCTAAGTCATTAAAAACACAACTTTACAAAGGCATTAGAGATTCATTTGCTAGCGAACATGGAGCTCGTATGACGGCTATGCATAAAGCTACAGATAATGCAACCGAATTAAGAGATCAGTTAAAGTTGACATACAATAAAGCACGTCAAGCAGCTATTACAAATGAGATTCTTGAAATTGTTGGAGGTGCTGAGGCTCTTAATAATTAAGAGAGATTAACTACATAATATAAAAAAGGCTTATCAATATTGATAAGCCTTTTTTGTAACTCAACAATCCTTTTTTGTAACTTGACAATCCAGATAATATTAATTATAAATTAGAAAAGTGAAAAAACTTGTTTTGAGTTTAATGTGTTTTACGTTATTAATTTCATGTTCCAATGACTCACCCAGTAATAATGAGCCTGAAAATAAAATAGTAATTCAATATTCTCGATTTAGAGGCGCAAAACAGGTTGGGTTTAAAAGTGTTGAAGTAGTTCCGCTAATAGAGCAAATTTCCCCAAATGAGACTATAGATTTGTTAACTATAAAAGCACGGATAATTGAAACAAATCATTTGATTAATTTCACTGTATATGCTAATAAGACAGGTTCAAACGCTCTCTATAAAAATCAGTTATATTTTAGAGATGGAAATAATGGAACTATCGGGGGAGCTCCATTTAATGCCGATGGTCCAATTAAATTTAATGTTTTGAAAAATAACGGCTCTAGTTTTGAGGCTGTTTTTTCAGGTAGATTAGTACATGCCTTAAATAATGACACAGACGTAATCTATTTATCAATTAGCCATGGACTTGCCAAATTTGATTATTAAATAGAAGCCCGTGTCATATTTTAAAATTACCAGATTCGAAAATTTCAAGCTTTTTTATGGCATAACTATTGATTTCTTATCTTTATAGAACATTAAACAATATATAATGAAAGCCTTAAAACAGATAAGTTCAATTACAATGTTATCATTTTTCATGATGGCCTTTTCGCAATGCTCAAGTACTAAAAAATTACAAGAAAAAGCTCCAATGACATTAGGGGATGTGTATTGTCAAAGATGGATTGCCGGAGTACAAGGAGGAGGCTCTGGGTTAAATGTCTTCATCCCTGTAAACGATGCATCGATTTCCCTAGATAGCGTTTTTTTTAGGGGAAAAGCAGCCAAATTGGAAATTAAACAAGCAGGGCAGGAGACTATATATATTGGAAGATTTTCAGGTGAAGTGAATCAAAAAAGAGATATTAATATGAATGGAGATGTAAAAGCGGAGTATGGAAATAAACCGCCAATAATTTATAATAAAAATCCATTTGAATTGAAGCACAATGAATGCGTGGTCAGTTATATGAAAGGAAAAAAAAAAGAGTATTTTAAAATAGAAAATATTAAAGAAAAAGACCTGATTCCTTATCCTAGCGCTCCTCGAAATGGACAATAAGTTATCTTTGCTTTGCGTTCGCTAAAAACGTATTTTTAGCAAAACAAAACTCCCTAGTTGAGCGAATTTAAAACACTTTTTAAACAAACATTTATTTACGGGTTAGCTACTGTTTTACCAAGAATGTTAACCTTTTTATTAGTGCCACTCTATACAGATGTTTTAGCTGTTGGGGTCTATGGTAAGGTATCTATTATTTTTTCATGGTTTGCAATTTTTAACGTCATACTCGCCTATGGAATGGAAACTACATTTTTTCGCTTTTTTAATAAAGAAGACGATAAAAGTAAGGTTATAGGGACTTCCACCATATCGATTTTATTTACGTCTTTGATAATTTTTGTATTAGCTTTTCTTTTTAAAGAGCAAATTGCAGTAATTACAGATATAAAAGAAGAACATATCAAATTAGTTGTCTGGATCTTACTTTTAGATGCACTTGTCATCATTCCATTTGCTTGGTTACGGGCAACTGAAAAACCAATGAAATACGCGGTCATAAAAATTGCAAATGTCGTTATCAATATTGGGTTGAATATATTTTTCTTACTCTGGCTTGTTAAATTAGCAAAACCAAATTCTACACTCGATGGAATTTATAAACTAGATTTTGAGATTAATTATATCTTAATAGCAACGTTAATTGCTAGTGGGATAACATTAGTGTTGATGCTCCCCTTTTACAGTAAAGTTAAATATACATTTGACTCAATTTTGTGGAAAAAAATGCTTCGCTATGCTTTTCCTATTTTAATTGCAGGACTCGCCTATGCAATTAATGAGACTTTTGATAGAATTTTATTAGATAGATTATCGGTTTCGGTAGATCCGGAAAAAGAGATTGGGATGTATTCGGCATGTTATAAATTAGCATTGTTCATGACTTTATTTGCTACAGCATATCGTTTGGGAATTGAGCCATATTTTTTTAGCCACGCTAAGGAAGATAATCCACAAAGGAATTATGCCAGAATTTTAGAATATTTTGTCGTATTTGGTTCTGTAATTTTACTTTCTGTTGTTGTATTTGCTGATTTAATAAAGTCCCTCATTATCTTGGATGAGGCATTTTGGGAAGCCATGTGGGTTGTTCCAATAATATTAATAGCAAGCTTCTGCCTTGGGATTTATCATAACCTATCAGTTTGGTACAAGATAACTGATAAAACAAAATTTGGCGCTTATATTTCTGTTTTTGGAGCCGTAATCACATTAGTATTAAATTATGTTTTGATACCAATTATTGGTTATAAAGGATCAGCTATTGCTACATTAGCAGCTTATGGAAGCATGATGCTTTTATCTTATTATTATGGCAGAAAATATTACCCAATTCCTTATAACATAAAGAAAATTGTATTGTATTTAACAATATCCATTGCATTTTCATTGATATCATTTTATGGTTATCGGGAAAACTATTATTTAGGAGGAACGCTTTTAATGATATTAGTTGGGATTATCTGGATGTTGGAGAGAAAAGAAATAAAAAGACTACTAAAAAGATAAAATGAATATTAAAATAATCAACAAATCCAATCACGATTTACCGCATTATGAGACTATTGCGTCGGCTGGAATGGATTTACGTGCGAATATATCAGAAGTGAGAGTTTTAAAGCCATTAGAACGAAGTATTGTGGGTACAGGCCTATTTTTAGAACTTCCAATAGGGTATGAAGCCCAAGTAAGATCCAGAAGTGGTTTGGCGGCAATGAAGGGAATTACAGTTTTGAATGCCCCCGGAACTATTGATGCTGATTACAGAGGAGAGATTGGCGTAATTCTTGTAAACTTATCAAAGGATGACTTTTGTATTGAAAATGGTGAACGCATAGCACAATTGGTTATAGCAAAGCATGAACGAGCAGAATGGGTTCAAGTTGATGAACTTTCTGATACTCTACGTGGTTCTGGAGGTTTTGGCAGCACGGGAACCAAATAATGCGTTAAAATTAAATTAATTGAATGCGCGCCAAGGTTTAAAAATGTTAATTTAGAGGCAATATGAAACTAACAAAGTTGATTTTAATAGTTTTTTTGGGGATACTTTTTTTCCCTCAAACCATTGTTGCCCAAGTTGATTTTAATAAGAAACCAGATGATGACCTTGGTAATGTAGAAGATAAGTATCAAGAACTTTTCTTTGAGGCTTTAAAGCAAAAAGGCATTGAAAACTACGACCGATCCATAAAGGCGCTTTTAAAATGTATAGAGTTAGACGATTCTAAACCAGTTGTATATTTTGAGTTGGGTAAAAACTATATTCAGCTTAAAAATTTTGGCGCAGCCGAAGATGCATTGAAAAAGGCAATTTCAAAAGAACCAAATAATGAATGGTTCCTTGACGAATTATACGGGGTCTATTATCAAATAAATGATTTCGATAAAGCTTTAAAAATAGTAAAACAACTTGTAAAATTTCATCCAGATTATAAGGAAGACTTGGCTGCATTATACATGAGAAACAAAAAGTATAGAGCAGCCCTTAAAGTTTTGGACGAGCTTGATAGCGACCTAGGGCAATCAACTTCACGGGACGCTATGAGAAATCAAATTTATAATGCAACAGGAGACGATAAAGACAGAATTGAATACCTTGAGGAGCGTGTTGAAGCTAATCCAAATAATGAATCCAATTACTTAAATCTTATTTACAGATATAGTGAGTTGGGAAATAAAAAAAAGGCCTACGAAACAGCAGAGAAATTACTAAAGCAAAACCCCGAATCACATCTTGTACATTTAGCGTTATATAAGTTTTATTTGGATGATGATAAAGCACATAAAGGGATAGAGTCCATGAAAATTGTTTTAACAAGCACAAAGATTAAACCAGATGCTAAAACTAAAGTACTCAATGATTTTGTAAATTTTGTAAAGCAAAAACCAGAGTTTGAAAACGCCTTACTCGAGGCCACGATGTTAGTTTCTGGAGAGAATAATGCAAAACCTCATGCCGAATTGGGACAATTTTTCCTGCAAAAAGGAGACAAAACCCAAGCATTGAAATACTATTTAAAAGCATTGGAAAAAGAAACATCTAATTTTGAAATCATAAAAAACATAATATTGCTTCAAACAGATGCAAAGCAGTATAACAAAGTCATAGAATTAGCTCAAACAACTTTGGAGACATTTCCTTCACAACCTATAATATATTTAGCTAATGGTGTTGCATTTAACCATTTGAATCGTCCTAAAGAAGCAATAGAAACACTTGAGATTGGTGTAGATTATGTTATCGACGACACACAAATGGAGGCAGATTTCTACAATCAATTGAGTGCGGCTTACAAAATGATTAATAATATTACCAAATCTAGAGCGTTTGCTAAAAAAGCAGAACAGTTACTGAATAGCCAATGAAAACCCTTCTAAAAATAATATCAATTGTAATTTTATTTTTGTTCATAGGCTGTAAATCTGCCAAGAACGTAAAAGATACTGGAGAATTAAACAGTAAACTATCAACAAAGCAGATTATAAAGGAGCATGATAAGAGGAAAACCAAATTTAAAACGTTACAATCACGGGTTAGAGTAGAATACACTCAAAAAAATCAATCTCAAACGCATAGCTTTAACCTTAGAATGGAAAAGGACAAAACAATTTGGCTAAGTGCCACGTTGGGTATTGTTAGAGTGAAAATAACCCCTACAAATGTTAGTTTTTATAACAAGTTAGATAACACTTATTTTGACGGCGACTTTTCATTACTTAGCGATTTGTTGGGGACAGAATTAGATTTTAATAAATTACAAAACATGCTTTTAGGGCAAGCGCTTTTCAATTTAGGAAACGGTAATTATAATGCAGAGGTTCATGAAAAGTCGTACATGTTACATCCAAAACGACAAAATGATTTGCTCGAAATATTTTTATTGCTGAATCCAACTCATTTTAAAATGGATTCTCAGCAAATTTCTCAGATGCTAAAAAGACGAATGCTTCAAATAAACTATAAAAATTATCAAGAAATTAGCAATCAAATTTTACCGCAAGACATTAAAATCATTGCTGTAGAAGATGATTTTGAAACAATCATCAGCATGGAGTTTAAATCTGTCACATTAGATTCGGATTTAAGGTTTCCATTTCGCATTCCATCAGGGTTTGAAGAAATTGTTATTAAATGATAATAAGGCCTGTATACAAAATCTATATTCTATTAATTGCTCTCACATTTGCTACGGTTGTTGGCGCACAAAGCACAAAACAGCAGCAATTGGAGGAACGGCGACAACAGTTGAGTCGCGAAATAAGTCAGATTAGCACACTGTTATCTCAAGGTAAACAAGAGCAAAAATCAATTTTAACTATAGTTGAGGATTTGCATTATAAAATATCAGTTAGACAAAACCTCATTAGTATAACCAATCAGCAAGCAAATTTATTGACAAGAGAGATTAATGATAATCAAAAAAAGATAACGGACCTTAGAAATAAATTAAAAGTACTAAAGGAAGAGTATGCTGCTATGGTTGTAAAGTCTTATAAGAGCAAATCAGAACAAAGCAAAGTTATGTTTTTGTTGTCTTCAAGCAACTTCCAACAAGCCTATAAGCGTTTGCAGTATATTAAACAATATGCTAATTATCAAAAAAAACAGGCAGAAGAAATTAAAATTCAAACATTAAAATTGCAAGAATTAAACACGAATCTGTTAAAACAAAAAAGCGACAAACAAAAACTAATTGAGGACAATAGAATTGCAAAAAAAGAGCTGGATAAGGAGCTGAAACAGCATGAGTCCCTAATGACTTCTATAAATAAAAATTTAAATAAGTTTTCGGCGGAGATCAGAACCCGACAAAGAGAGGCCGATAAAATTGATAAGGAAATTGAAAAACTTATTAGAGAAGCTATTGCTAAATCTAATAAAAAAGCAGGGAAGTCTTCAACCTCAAAAGCTTTTGCCATGACACCAGAAGAAAAATCATTGTCTGCAAATTTCACATCAAACAAAGGTAAACTACCTTGGCCCGTTGAAAACGGCGTTGTAAAAGTAAGATACGGAACGCAACCTTCACCAATCAACAAATCAATTCCCATTAAAAGTAATGGCGTTCGAATTGCCACTAATAAAGGAGAAAAGGTAAGGGCCATATTTGAAGGTACGGTCATGTCCATAATAACGCCCAAAAACGGAAATAATACTATATTGATAAGGCACGGAAATTATTTTACCATTTATAAAAATCTATCTCAAATTTACGTGAATAAAGGCGATAAGGTTTTAACCAAACAGGAGATAGGGACTGTTTTAACAAATAGAGCATCGGGTGAAACTATTTTGAGTTTTGTTATTTATAAAGAAGGGAAAACGCAAAATCCGACGCACTGGATTTATAGAATGCGTTAGCTCTCAATTTACTAAACTTTAACTACTACAAATCCTTGTTTAGTCTTTTTGTAATGACGACCATTCCAAAAGTAATAACGTTTTCCTTTAACAACTATAATTTTGTGATTTTTAGGCGCAACCCTTACCACTGTTGCTTTGGGTGTTGCAATAACTAAACGTCTTGCACAAGATGTAAATGATAATGTAATTACAAATCCGATAATAATAAATAATGTTCTCATAGTATTTAGTTTTACTATAAGACCATCTTTAATTAAAAAAGTTTAATAAAGGGAGTTTTAATTAAGAATCGAACAAAGCTTTTAGCTCCGTCGCATCATTTGGTTTCATCTTTCCAGCAAGAACCAAGCTTAGCTGTTTACGCCTAAGCGCACCGTCAAAACGAACCTTTTCTTCTTTAGTTTCAGGTACAATTGCAGGAATTTTAACAGGATTTCCCGTTTCATCAACAGCGACAAAAGTATAGATTGCTTCGTTTGCTTTAGTTTTGGAACCAGATTCACGATCGTCAATCCATACATCAATATAAACCTCCATAGAAGTATTAAAGGCTCTTGAAACTTTAGCCACTACCGTAACAACGCTTCCTAATGGAACAGAACGATTAAAAGCAACATGATTAACTGAAGCAGTAACAACAATTCTACGGGAATGACGTCTTGCCGATATACTTGCAGCACGATCCATTCGTGCCAATAATTCACCTCCAAATAAGTTGTTTAAAGGGTTGGTTTCACTGGGTAGAACCAAATCGGTCATTACTGTTTTAGAATCTTTTGGGGATTTTGCTTCCATCATTTTATCTATTAAAAAAGTGGCAAAGGTAAGATGCTTTTAAGGACTAAGGAAATAATATTTAATTAAGTTTCTGGGCTAACAACCAAGCATCACGATTATGAATTTTGCGTATTTTATATAAAGCACGATGAGCTTCTGCTCTGGTTTCGTGACTTGAGTATACAACTTGGTGTAAGCCATATTTGTTTTTGCCAATCTTACGAGCACTGTAACCTTTGGCTTGAAGCTGTTTTAGTTTTTTATTGCAGTTTTCTTCTATACGAAATGCTCCAGCAACAATATGAAAATTTCCACTTTGTTTTGCAACACTTAGGGTCACGGTTGGCAAAGGGTTGTCGATTATAAAAGTTGCTTCTTGAATTTTGTTTTCAAGCTGTTGTGTTGCTTCTTCTTGCGCTAATTGATTATGTGTTTCTATTTGATTTACATAATATTTAGACATACCAAAACCGCCTAAGGTTAGAGCGATAAGAGCAACAGCAGCATATCTTAAATAAGGCTTAGAATTGCGCTTTTCTTGAGTAATGGTTAACGGAACTACTTTTTCTATAGATTCAACCTCTTCTTTATATATTTCACGTATAATACTTGGAGATACAAATTGTGTTAATCCAAAGGCATCAGTCAAATAATTTAAATGATAAGATGGTTCAAAAGTAATTTTACCTTCGCTGTTTAGTGAAATATCACCAATATTCTTAAAAGATAATGTTTCACCTTGTGCTAAATAAGATTTTAAAGACTTTGTTTTTTTGGATATTTTTTTAACAGCTGTTTCATAAGGAGTTTTCTCAACATCAGCAATATAATTGGCCAGTAGGCCATCATTGTTTTTTAACTGTTCATTAAAAGACAATACTTTTTTAGGAGGATAGAATGAATTTGTATTTTCATCGATTTTTGCGGATACCGCTTGGGTCAGAAAAGCACCAAAACCAGGTACGGTAACACATTCATATCTATATAATAAGTCGCTGATATATGTCTCTAATTGCATAAAAACAAAGTTATAAATTTTTGTTGTCTGAAAAAAAATGAGCATAAGTATTTATTAACACTACTATTTTTAGTTTCTTGTGTGTTGTAAATCAATACACTAAATGGCTGAGAATAATTTGCTTTATGCACTTGCATTACAAAATGTAGCTAAGATTGGGGATATTACTGCTAAAAAACTGATTCATCATTGTGGGTCTGTTGAGGCTGTATTCAAAGAGAAAAAGAATAATTTGCTTAAAATCGATGGCATTGGAAGTATTTTAATCAGTGATTTATACAATAAAAACCATTTCCTTGAAGCTGAGGGAGAATTAAAGTTTATTGAGAATAATGATATTCACTGTCATTATTTTACTGACGATTCTTATCCAGAAAGATTAAAGCATTGTATTGATGGCCCAATAGTTTTGTTTCAGGCTGGAAATATCAATCTAGATACTCAACGAGTAATTAGTATTGTCGGTGCTAGAAAAATAACAACACAGGGAATAGCCAATTGTGAAAATTTAGTAGAGCAATTGGCACCGTTCAATCCTGTAATTGTGTCTGGATTTGCTTATGGCACTGATATTACGGCGCAAAAGGCAGCATTAAAACACAACTTGCAGACAATTGGGTGTCTTGCTCATGGGTTGAATCAAATATATCCTAAGGTTCATAAAAAATACGTAGCTGAAGTTGAACGCTATGGTGGTTTTCTCACAGATTTTTGGAGCACAGATGAATTTGATAGAAATAATTTTTTAAAACGGAACAGAATTATTGCAGGGCTAAGTGAAGCCACTATTGTTATTGAATCTGCTGAAAAAGGAGGGAGTTTGGTAACTGCTGATATTGCAAACTCCTATAACAGGGAAGTATTTGCTGTCCCTGGTAGGATTACAGATTCACAAAGCACAGGCTGTAATAATTTAATAAAAGTACAACGGGCACACTTGCTTTCTAACCCAATGGATGTGCCATATATTCTAAATTGGCAGTTAGAAACCAATCAAAAAACTATTCAAAAAAAATTATTTATTGAGTTGGATAAGGATGAAAGGGTAATTTATAATTATCTTAAAGATAACGGAAAAGAGCTTTTAGATAGCATTGCGTTAAAATGTAATATGCCCACTTTTAGAGCCGCCTCTTTATTACTAAACATGGAATTAAAGGGCGTTATTAGACCGCTTCCAGGAAAGCAGTTTGAGGTTATTTAAAATTCAATACCCAACTTTAGATCTTACTCTAGCTAAAACAGCGTTGGCAACAACTTTGGCTTTTGAGGCTCCAATTGATAATGCTGCGTCAATTTCATTCAGATTTTCCATGTAATAATTATAGCGTTCTCTTTCTTCAGAAAACATGTTTATTAAAAGCTCATATAAAGCCTGCTTGGCATGCCCGTAGCCATAATTGCCTTTTTCGTAATTGCCTTTCATTTCAGAAATCTGATTGGTATCGGCAATTAATTGGTAAAGTGCAAAGCAATTACATGTACTCCAGTCTTTTGGCGCTTCCATTGGGGTACTATCTGTTTGAATGGCCATAATTTGCTTCCGTAATTTTTTATCTGGTAGAAATAAATTAATTATATTATTTCGGCTTTTGCTCATTTTAAAACCATCAGTTCCCGGCACGAGCATTGTTTCTTTCTGCACGTCTGCTTCCGGTAAGACAAAAGTTTCACCCACTTTAGCATGAAAGCGAGAAGCCACATCACGAGTCATTTCTATATGTTGCAATTGATCTTTGCCTACAGGAATTATATTTGCGTCATACAACAATATATCTGCCGCCATTAGCATTGGATAAGCGAACAGACCCGCATTAACATCTTCCAATCGGTCTGCTTTATCTTTAAAACTATGTGCTAAAGTAAGACGCTGATATGGGAAAAAACAACTGAGGTACCAAGATAATTCCGTAACCTGAGGGACATCGCTTTGACGATAAAAAACAGTTTTTTCTATATCTAAGCCAAATGCCAACCAAGTAGCTGCGGTGGAGTATGTATTAAACTTTAATGTTTCAGCGTCTTTTATTTGAGTCAAGGAGTGCAAATCAGCGATAAATAAAAATGATTCATTGTTTTTATCGCTACTCATTTGTATTGCAGGGATTATGGCACCTAAAAGGTTTCCCAGATGAGGTGTTCCTGTGCTTTGTATTCCTGTTAATATTCTAGCCATGCTTACTTCCTGCAAACCAGGAATATTGTTATTAGTTAAACATAGACGCAAAGGTAATTTTTTTGATAGAATAGCTCAATTAATTTATTTAGTTTTGACAACAATGAAGATTTTTAAGTACCCCCTCTGGATTTTATATCGTATTTGGTTTTATGTACTAGTTATGCTGCCGATTATTATCTTATTCCCAGTTTTAATAGTTTCAATATCAAAAGAGTCGTTGTACCCACTCTTTTTTAAGTTGGCGCGACTATGGTCTAAGTTTATATTAATTGGTATGGGCTTTAGATGGAAAATTTCCGAAGATCAAGAACTTGATAAAGGAAAAAGTTATATGTTCATTGCTAATCACACATCAATGATTGATATTATGTTGATGTTGGTTTCTATAAAAACCAATCCGTTTGTTTTCGTCGGCAAAAAAGAACTTGCTAAAATTCCTTTATTTGGATACTTTTATAAACGGACCTGTATTTTGGTGGATAGAAGCAGTGCTAAAAGCCGTCAAGCTGTATTTATGCGCGCACAACGCAGACTTGAATCGGGATTGAGTATTTGTATATTTCCGGAAGGTAAAGTTCCTGAAGAGTTTATCGTTCTCGATGAGTTTAAGGACGGTGCTTTTAGATTGGCAATAAACCATCAAATACCTATAGTCCCACTTACTTTTTTAGATAATAAAAAACGATTTTCTTATACTTTTTTCAGTGGTGGACCTGGAATGTTGAGAGTACATATGCATAAATTCATAAACACTATTGGTTTAAATATTAAGGACACTAAAATCATAAATGAAACTTCAAGAGAAATCATTCTAAGCAAGTTAGAATACAAAGGTAATAATCATTAAAAAGCCGCTCCAGGCAGGAGCGGCTTTTTGTTGTCATTGCATATTCCAATGATTTGGAGCTACAATAACCAATCTAACCAACTAAAAAATCTTAAAACTTAAAGCTAAACCCAGTATATACACCAATGATATATGGTTTAAAATTACCAGAAGTTTCATTAAAGGCGTTAATTTGATACTTGAATGTAGGTTCAAAATTAAACTTGAAATTATCTGAAAACTTATAATCTAGTCCAACGCCAAAATTTGCGCTAAAACTAATATTGTTGATATTATTGGCTTTGCCTATATAATTTCTTCGTTCCTGAAACTCAGAAAAAACCTCATTATTATTAAGTAAAAATGTGCTAAATCCACCAATAAGGTTAACGCCAAAATCTTTATTTACTATACCGTATTGCAATTCAACAGGAATTTCATAGTACCCAATACGCTGGCTTATTGCAGCATTTTCATTTGGGAAAAGCCCCATTGACTCTTGAACAATTAAATCACTACCATTCAACGCTGCAATATTTTGAGTGTTATCTGATAGGGTAATGTTTTTTAAGTGATTTGTGTTTCTAAGTAGATTTGTAAAAGAGTTATTACTCAAATCCTCAAATAAAATTACATTATTAGTATCATAGCTTAAATTAACATTATGAACACCTGATCTGACACTAAGTTTTTCATTTATAGCATAGGCAATGTTAATACCATAACTAGTGTTATACTCTCCAGTTTTGGTGCTGTTCACAAATTGTTCATCAATATGAGAACCTTTACCTAAAGTATTGTAATATACAGGAGCAATGTTTGGAGAAACACTCCATCTGTCAATTTTGTCCTTTTCGTTTTTTATGGATTCATCTTCATTGGTCGCCGCAAGTACATTAGTTAAAGATAATTTTTCTTCTACTTCATTATCGGTAACTAGGGTTTTTGAATTTGAGATTTCTTTGGAATCATTATCTGTTATAACTCTCCCTTCAGAAGTATTTTGCGGAGATAATTCTCTAATTATTGAATCATCGTTAGATTCATTGCTAACTTTTGTTTTTACTAAATTATTTATAACAAAATCAGTATTTAAATCTGTTTGAGCGATAGTTTCTTCTTGTTTAGCAAAGGTTTCTTTCAAAACCTTACTGGCCATCTTCAAAGTAGTATTATCGATAGAATTAGATGTTTTAGAAATTGTAACGTTATTGTCAGGTTTTCCTAAAGTAGTCAGGTTTAATTTTCTGTTTAATTCTAAAGGACGCTTGGTAGAAGTTTCTTCATTAGCAATATTTTCAGATTCATTTGTGTCTAATTCAATGCTATTCTTTACTGTCGCATTTTCATTATCAATAGATTCAGTATCTGGTAATGTATTTACAACGTTATCTTCAATAATTGGCTCGGAAAGATTAAATATTTTATTACCAAGAGAAAACAATAGGAGCAAACTCGCAGCAATACCTGTAATTTTCAACCATAGCGGAACTACTTTATTCTGTTTTTTGTTAAACTCCAACTCTGTAGTAATATTTTCCCAAACAGAATCGCCGGGTCTTGCCTCAAAATCTTTGAGTTTTTCCTGAAATAATCGATCTATATGTTTTTTATCACTCATTATAATGATTGTGAACTTAATTTCGCTTGGTGTGTTTCTATTTTATGTTTTAGAATATGTCTTGCTCTAGATAGATTAGACTTAGAGGTTCCAGTTGTTATATGGAGCAAGTTGGCTATTTCTTTATGGGAATAACCATCTAAAACATACAGATTAAATACTAACCGATATCTATCTGGCAGTTCTTGTATAATATGCAATAGATAATCAATAGAAATATCTTCATCTTCTATTTCAACCGCTTGATCTTCAATTTCGTTTTCATTTACAATATTAAATACACCTTTGCTTCTATAACGAACTAATGCTGTATTTATGGTTATCCGTTTTATCCAACCTTCAAAAGCTCCCTTATTTTTATATTGCGATATTTTTTTAAAAATAGTCACAAAGGCATCTTGCAGATTGTCTTCAGCTTCTACAGTATTTCTTGAATACTTTAAGCAAATTGAAAACAGTTTACTCGAAAAGAGTTTATAAAGTTCTCCTTGTGCTTTAGTATCATTTTTTTTACATTTTTCTATGAGTTGATCTAAACTCAAATTTCACACATATAATTTAGTGTCTAAAATAATTAATTAAGCTCAGACTTACATGTAAAACAAATAATTGCATAGGGTGTTAGCTCCTTATGCAATTATTTGTTTTATATTATTATTGTAGCATACACATAAATTAAAGCAAATTCTATTTCTAATTTTTGCAATTAAATTAATTAGTCCACTTGTTTAACTAATTTTTCATAGAACTCCCTTGTTGCTCCAGTACCTCTGTGGTATCCTACGGTAAATTCCAATTGATCCTCACCGGTCACATCGTTAGGCGTTGCCTTAGACGTATTG
>Ga0316189_10002659_pt1 | contig 17481 bp, 17 predicted proteins | sample LowCovwburrow_MG_FD_204930 | JGI IMG/M metagenome (GOLD analysis project Ga0316189, IMG submission 204930) | Coastal sediment microbial communities from Maine, United States - Lowes Cove worm burrow | ecosystem: Environmental > Aquatic > Marine > Coastal > Sediment | place: USA: Maine...
CGACGTAGACGTGAATCTTGCCCTTGAGCTTCGGCCCCAGCGTCTCCCAGTCCCGGCCGATGATGTGGGCGAGGTCGTAGTGGTCTCGCCAGTACTCGGCGACCTCCCGGTCGATCTCGCCGCTGCGCTTGTCCCACAGCCTCCGCGGATAGCCGTCCTCCCCCTGGGGCGAGTAGACCGCTTCCCAGATGTCGAACTGTCCGCCCGAGCGGCTCTTCGAACCCAGCGCGAGCTCCATATGGTTGTCGTCAGCCATGGTGGCGCTGATGTGGCCGAGATAGTTTCGAAAACTCGGCCGCTCGATCCGCCGGAAGGGGCCGTCGCGGTAGTAGGCGTTGTCGTCCTCGTAGAGGTTCACCGTCAGATACTGGCGAAAATCCACCGGGTCAGGGCAGGCCGCGAAGGCGCCGTTGTACTCGTCGGGATAAAAGACCTGGACGGCGAGGGATTCCCACCCACCGGTCGAGCCGCCGTAGAGGAAACGCGCCCAGCCCTCGCCGAGGCCGCGGAAGGTCTCCTCGATATGCGGGATCAGCTCGTACTGTATGGCGTCCCCCCAGGGTCCCATGCTCGCGGAGTTCACGGCGTAGGAATCGTCGTAGTAGGGCGTGGGGTGCTGAATTTCGACGATCAGCATCCGCGGCCGACCCGGCGCCTGCCAGTCCTGGAAGAACTGCCATGCCTCCTCCTGTTCGAGCCGGTTATAGGCTTCGACGTTGAAGCGTTCGCTGTATTCGGGCTCGAGGCCCGGATCGGGCGCCACCTCGCGGAAGTTCTGGAAGTCGGACGGAAAATGACCGTGAAAGACGACCAGCGGATAGCGGGCCTCGGGATGCTCGTCGAAGCCCTCCGGGACGAGCACGTGGGCGCCGAGGTACATCGGACGGCCCCAGAACTCGCTCAGCCGGCGGCTCTTGATGCGGACGTGGCGCACGTATTTCGTATCGACGGGCGGCTCGATGGGTGGGATGACCTGATCGAGCGTGAGCTCGATCCGCCCGCCGCCCGCGGGGTCGAGCCTGATCGTCGCCGGTTCGCTGTACAGGTTGCCGGGCGCCTTGTTCCACTGCTGGCCTTCGCCGCGGTCCATCGGCAGTTTGACCGCGTGGCCGGTCGCGAGCTGGAACGTCTCATAGCGATGGAGGACCGCCTGTACGACATAGTCCCCCGGGGGCAGGTCGACGCAGCTGGACAGCGGATAGCCAAAGGTCGCGCCGTCGATGATGGCGTCTTCGCCGGCCGCGAGTCCGTCCACGTCCACACCGAAAATCTGGCTGGCCTTGAACCCGGCCCGGACCTGGAAGCGGGGCTCCTTCTCGTCGCTGTTCGCGATGACGAGTATGACCCGGCCGTCGATCGGGCCGGCGGCGGCCCCTTCGTCGTAGCGGATCGCGAAAGTCAGACCTTCGTCCCTGTTCGTCATCCCTGCGTCCCTGTTGTCATCGATGGATCCCCGTCTCCAGGCAAGCGGCCAGCCGCACACGGTATAGCAGCCGCGGGCCTTCTCTGCACGTGGCGCCGACGGCTGCTCGCGCTCAGTCCCCCGTCGTGTAGACGCGACAGCCCCAGGGCGCGAGTCCGTGCGCGCCATCCGGCGAAGCGCCGACGGCGATGACCTCTACCTCGCCGGGTGCCCGCAGCCCACCCGGATCGAGCGCCGCAGAGACCGGCGCGTGGTTGATCACGACTGTGGCGGTATCGCGGTCGATGCTTCGGCGAAAGGCGATCACGTCGTCCAGCCCGGTTTCCAGCAGCTCGAAGTCGCCCTCGCACAGCGCGCGGGAGGCACGCCGCAGCGCGATGAGCCGGCGGTACAGGTGCCAGAGGGAGTCCGGGTCGGACCGCTGGTCCTCGAGCGTGCGGCCGTCGTCCCGGGTGATGCCGGTTTGCTGCCAGACAGCGTGGTCCCGGTACCAGACGGCCATGCCCGGCGCCTCGATGTCCCGGCGCCAGCGGAAGGCCTCCCGGGCCGGAATATGCACATCCGACGCCGGCGAGCCGATGCGGCCGGTCATCCCGAGTTCCTGGCCGTAGTAGAGCGTGGGAATTCCGGGCAGCGTGAGATTGAGGACGGCGCCGAGCCGCTCGCGGGCGGGGTCCTCCCAGACGGCCGAGGCGAAGCGGGTCACGTCGTGATTCTCGAGGACGACGAAAGGCGAACGCCCGGGCACGGCATCGGCGAGCGTTTTCTTCAGTTCGGTGACAAGCTCCGCGGTTTTTCCCGAGCGCAGGGCGAACATCAGCGGGATCGCGAAGACGCCGTCGATATCGGCTTCCCGCAGCAGCTCGCCGCCGTGGGTATGCCAGTCCGCCGGTTCTGCCAGGAAGAATGCCCCGGGCGCGCGCCGGCGAACATGCTCGATGAGCGGTCGCCAGAAGTTGCGCAGCAGTCCGGTGAGCACGCCATAGCCGTCGAGGTCGTCCATCACATGATCGAGGCGATAGCCGTCCACGCCGCTGTTTCCGTCGCCTTTGCCGAGCGGGTCCAGCCAGAAGCTGTAGAACTGCTGCTGGAACGCCATAACGGCCGGATGAGCCAGGTTCAGCAGCGGCAGGTCCTTGAGGGACAGCGGCACCTGGCGCCCGTCTACCGGCAGATTGAAGGTCAGATGGAGCCACTGTGCGGGCTCTCGCCGGGTGAACAGGAAGCGCTCGCGCATCGGCGAGTCCGGGTCGGCCAGGGCGGTCTGGAACCACGGGTGGGTGGCGGGGACGTACTGGGTCTCGGAGTCGAGCAGAATCTTCATGCCCCGGGCGTGGGCCGCGCGACACAGCGCCACGAACTCCTCCACGGAGCCGTACTCCGGGTCCGTCTCGAAGAACTCCGTCGTGAAATAGTTGTGATGACTCGGCGAGGGAAAGATCGGGTTGAGCCAGAGCGCGGTGATCCCGAGATTTCCGAGGTAGTCGAGGCTCTCGGTCAGCCCGGCGAAATCGCCGATGCCATCGCCGTTGCCGTCGCGGAACGAGCGGACGTAGACCTGGTAGCAGACCTCCGGGGACCAGTCCCGATCGGCGGCAGTGCTCATGGCGCGAGGCGCGGCGGCGGGAAGCAGAGGGCGGTCGGCACGATGGTGGCGTCCCTGGCTGGCGGCTGGATTCGGGTTGGCGGCAAAAGATACCGCGGCCGGCAGGCCGGGTGGAGTATTTTGTCGTTATGATGGTACATTGGTAACAATATATCGCTGTTTTCATCCTGCCGGTCCGACGCAATACGGACTGAAACCCGGAGGTGACCCGTGAATGACGAACAGCTGCTGCGCGGATTCGAGTCCGCGACCATCGACCCCGAGAGCTTCGGTCACACGGAACACGTGAGGCTCGCCTGGTTATACCTGGAGGGAGGTTCCGTGTGGGATGCGGCCGCGAAGCTCACCGGGGGACTGCGGCGCCTTACGGCTGTCCTGGGCGTGCCCGGGAAATATCACGAGACCGTGACGCTGGCCTGGCTGTTCATCATCAACGAGCGGCGCGCCAGGACCGGGCAGCGCGGGTGGGCGGCGTTTCGGGCCGGGCATCCCGACCTGTTCGAGGCCGGCAGCGCCACGATCGGCGCCTACTATCGGCCGGAGACGCTGCGCTCGAGCTTCGCCCGGCGGGTGTTCGTGCTGCCCGATCGGGGATCGGCCGTGGCCGGGAATCGCTACGCGAGCGTCGAGGTCGAGACCGTCGCCTGAGTCGCCTGTCGTCTCCCCGCCGGCCCGCCAGGCGGCGTCAGAGCCGCTCGGGGGCGCTGACGGTCCGGTCGCCCCCGGCGTCTCCGGTATTCAGCGTACCCGTGGGTTCGAACAGGAGGATCGACGTTTCGCGGGCGGCTCTCGGACAGTGCTCGACGCCTCGGGGCACGACGATGCACTCGCCCGCCGCGAGCGTGACGGTTCGGTCCCGAAACTGCATCTCGAGTTCGCCGTCGATGACCATGAACAGCTCGTCCACGTCGTCGTGGGCATGCCAGACGAACTCGCCCTCGATTTTCGCCAGCTTCACGTGCTGGCCGTTCAGTTCGGCGATGATCTTCGGCGCCCAGTGATCCGTGAAGGCGGCGAGCTTTTCAGCGACGTTGATCTTCTCAGGCGTAGTCATGGGTGTCTCCGGGTTTGCCGGCGCGTCCGTCTCGCGCGACCTGGTCTGGCTGCCGGGGGTGGGCGCGACCGGACTCAGCCCAGCAGGGCCCCAAGGACGAACAGCAGGAGCGCTGCCACCGACGCAACGGTGCGCAGTGTGTGCCGCCGTCCCCAGCGCTGCAGCAGGGCACGCGCCTCGGGCGAGCTGCGTTCGAGCCGCGGGTCGAGCAGCCCCTGGTTGACAGGCCGGATCGCGACCAGCGTGTACGGGATGATCGCGAGCATCAGGACTCCGCCGGCCGCCCAGGCAGGACCGCGGCCCAGCCACCACGCGGCGACTCCGGCCAGGCCCGCCGCCGCCGCCAGGCTCGCCTGCATCCGCCGCGCGCGGTGGTAGCTCGGGCCGAACACCGTGGCGGCCAGCTCCGTCGCGCAGGCGAGACGTGCCGGGTGTTCGACCAGTGAGATGTAGGCGGCGGCGCCCGTGAAGAGGCCTCCGGCCATCAACGCTACGAGCTGACAGAGCAGCGCGCCGAAGCTCATGTGGCTGCGGCCGTGGCGTTCGTGCCCATGCCGTTCATGGCGTTACCTCGGCGATGAAACGCGCGAGCGGCTGCCAGAACTGCCCGCCGGCGACATCGATGATGTCATTGTGCTGCGCGCCCCTGATCAGATGCAGGGTTTTCGGCTCGGCCGCGACGGCGAAGAGCGCTTCACCCTGGGCGACGGGCACGATTTCGTCACGGTCGCCGTGGAACATGAGAATCGGCGCGGCGATGCCCGGGATCTTCCCCTCCGAGTCGAGACGGCGGCCCGCCAACGGTGCGAACAGGCCGAGCCCCATGCTCCGGGCCATCGCCCGCGCGGACTGCGGCGTAGCGATCAGGACGAGGCCTGCGACGGGCTGCTCGGCGACCAGGTGGATGGCTGCCGCGCCACCGAGCGAGCGGCCCATCACGATAATCCGATCCGCCGGATAGCCACGCTCCTCGACCAGATAGCGGAGGGCGGCCCGCGCATCGAGATAGAGTCCCGGCTCATCCGGCTTGCCTTCGCTGAAGCCGTAGCCCCGGTAGTCGGGTAGCAGAACGCTGGCGCCGAGGGCCGCGATGCCTTTTGCGAGTGGCAGCCGGTCGGTGGCGTTGCCGGCATTGCCGTGAAGAAACAGCACGGCCCGGCTGGCCTCCGGTCGCGGCAGATAGAAGCCGTGCAGCCGCACGTCGTCCTCTGTGCGGATCGTGACCTCTTCCAGCGGTACGCCAAGAGACGCGGCATCGGCGTGGACGCCGGGCCCCGGTTGAAAGGTCATTCGGTTGAAGAAGCTGTTGATCATGGACGAGCCGGTAAGCGCGATGACGAGCAGCGCAACGCCCGTTGTTAGCGTCCACTGTCGCATCGTCGCCGTCATCGTGTCGAACCGGGCGGAGCCTCGCGCGTCAGCGGCAGTTTGAGCTTCATGCCTTCGTGGCTGGCGACGAAGCCCAGCGACCGGTAGAAACGCAGGGCCTCGGGGCGGCGTTTGTCCGACGTCAGCTGAACGAGACGGCAACCTCTGCGGCGCGCCGCCGCAACCGCCTCCGCCACCAGGGCCCGGCCGATCCCGCGACCCCGTGCCGACGCCGCGACGCGCACGCCCTCGACCTGGGCGCGCCAGCCGCCGCGGTGGCTGAGCCCGGGCAAATAGCTGAGCTGGAGCATGCCGACGACCTCACCGGCCTGTTCGGCGAGCAGCAGCCGGTGGTTGGGATCGCGGGTCAGGGCGTCGAAAGCCGAGAGGTATGCCGGCGGCAGCGGCCGCGAAGCCTCCTCCCGGGCCTGGCCCAGCGGATCGTCGGCCAGCAGGTCCACCAGCCATTCGAGATCCTCGCGGCGGGCTTCGCGGAAGACCGGAACCGGGCCGTTCCCGCCCGGCGACCTAGCCACGCGACAGTGCCCGGACCGCGGGTCGGCCCCTGTCCCGCGCGCGGATCACAGGATGTAGCGGGTGAGGTCCTCGTCCTGAACGAGTTCGCCGAGGTGATCGTCAACGTAGGCCGCATCGATGTTGATCGATCCGCCGCTGCTGTCCGCCGCCTCGAAGGACACGACATCCAGCAGCCGCTCGAGCACCGTGTGCAGCCGTCGGGCGCCGATGTTTTCCGAGCGCTCGTTCACCCGGTAGGCGATCTCGGCCACGCGCCGCACGCCGCTTTCGTCGAATGCCAGGGCGAGGCCTTCGGTCAGCATCAGGGCCGTGTACTGGTCCGTCAGGCAGCAGTCCGGCTCCGTCAGGATGCGGACGAACTCCTCGGTTTTCAGCGCATCGAGCTCGACCCGGATCGGGAACCGGCCCTGCAGTTCCGGAATCAGGTCCGAGGGTTTCGACACGTGAAAGGCACCGGAAGCGATGAACAGGACGTGGTCCGTTCTCACGGTTCCGTACTTCGTTGTGATCGTGCAGCCTTCGACCAGCGGCAGCAGGTCGCGCTGGACGCCCTCACGGGAGACGTCCGCCCCCATCGCCTCGGCGCGGCGGGCGACCTTGTCGATCTCATCGATGAAGACGATGCCGTTTTGTTCGACGTTCTCGACGGCCTGGAGCTTCAACTCATCCTCGTTGATCATCTTCGCCGCCTCTTCGTCCACGAGGAGCCTGAACGCGTCGGTGACCTTGAGTTTGCGGTGACGCGTGCGGGCGCCACCCAGGTTCTGGAACATGCCCTGGAGCTGGCTGGTCATCTCCTCCATGCCCGGAGGCGCCATGATCTCGACGCCGACCGGACTCATCCGGGTCTCGATTTCGATTTCCTTGTCATCGAGCTTCCCCTCGCGCAGCAGCTTGCGGAGCTTTTGCCGGGTCTCGGCGTCGCTGCCGCTGCCCTGCTCATCCCAGCCTTCGGCATCCCTGGAGCCCGGGAGGAGCGCGTCGAGGACCCGCTCTTCGGCGGCGTCCTGGGCCCGATCCCTGAGTTTGTTCATCTGCTCCTCGCGGGTCAGCTTGACCGCCTCTTCCACGAGATCGCGGATGATGCTGTCCACTTCGCGACCGACGTAGCCCACCTCGGTGAACTTCGTGGCCTCGACCTTGATAAACGGGGCCTTGGCGAGACGCGCCAGGCGCCGGGCGATCTCCGTCTTGCCGACACCGGTCGGTCCGATCATCAGGATGTTCTTCGGCGTGATCTCGCTGCGCATCGGCTCTTCGACCTGCATTCGCCGCCAGCGGTTGCGCAGTGCGATCGCGACGGCGCGCTTCGCGTCGTCCTGGCCGATGATGTGCTTGTCCAGTTCCTGGACGATCTCGCGAGGAGTCATCTGGCTCATTATTTTTTTCCCGGTAGGTCTCGAAACGCTGGGTCGCACACCCTCAGGCGGCGCTCTCCAGGGTCTCGATGACGCGGTTGTGATTGGTGTAAATGCAGATATCTGCGGCGATCTCTAGCGCTTTTTCGGCGATCGTGCGGGCATCGAAGTCCGTATTGTCCATCAAGGCGCGAGCCGCGGCCTGGGCATAGGCGCCGCCGGAGCCGACCGCCATGAGGTTGTCTTCGGGCTCGACGACGTCGCCGTTGCCCGTGATCATCAGGGAGGTGTCCTTGTCGGCGACGCAGAGCAGCGCCTCGAGACGACGCAGCATCCGGTCGGTGCGCCAGTCCTTCGCCAGCTCGATGGCCGCCCGAGTGAGATTGCCGTACTGCTCGAGTTTGCCCTCGAATCGTTCAAACAGTGTGAAGGCATCCGCCGTGCCGCCGGCGAAGCCCGCGAGGATCTTGTCGCCGTAGAGGCGGCGAACTTTGCGGGCGTTGCCCTTCATGACGGTGTTGCCCAGGCTCACCTGGCCGTCGCCACCGATGGCGACAACGCCGCCGCGACGCACGGAGACGATCGTCGTACCGCGAAACTGATCCATTTGGAGGTCCTCGGGAAGCTGGTGATCCGGCCGGCCGGCCCGGTCTGTTGTCAGGAGCGGTCCCGTTTGCGCTTGCGGGCCCGCGGATGCGATTTGTCATAGATGCGGGCGAGGTGCTGGAAATCAAGGTGGGTGTAGATCTGGGTCGTGCCGATGTTGGCGTGACCGAGGAGTTCCTGGACCGCGCGCAGATCCCCGCTGGACTCCAGCAGGTGCGTCGCGAAGGAGTGACGCAGCTGATGCGGGTGGACGCTGGACGCCATTCCGAGCTGCCGCGCCCAGTGGCGTACCCGCTCCTGCACGGCCCGGGTGCTCAGACGCCGGCCGAGGCGGCTGACGAACAGCGCCTCGGTTTCCTGTTTGCGCAGAAACTGGCCGCGGATGCCGAGATAGCGGGTCACCGCTACGCTGGCCTTTGCCCCCACGGGGACGATGCGTTCCTTGTTGCCCTTACCCAGCACCCGGACGGAGCCTTCGCCCAGATCGATATCGCTGGTGTTGAGGCCTGTCAGCTCCGACAGCCGCAGGCCGGAGGAGTAGAAGAGTTCCATCACGGCGCGATCACGGACGACCAGGGGTTCGTCGCCCTCCAGTTCCAGCAGTCGGGCGACTTCATCCACGCTCAGGGTTTTCGGCAGATGCCCCGGCAGCTTCGGCGAGGGCACGTCGGTGGCCGGATTGGATTCCATCAGGTTTTCGCGGATGAGATAGGCGAAGAAGCCGCGCAGGGCAGACAGCCGGCGCTGAATGCTCCTGGGCGCGAGGCCCCGGCGATTGCACCAGGAGGCAAAGGCACGGATATGGTAGGTGTCGACGGCGGGCCAGCCGGGCAGGTTTTCCTTGGCGAGAAAGCGCATCAGCGCATTGATGTCGCGCCGGTAGTTTTGCTCCGTGTTGCGGGCCATTCTTCGCTCGTAGCGAAGGTAGCGGACGTAGCCGTCTACGGACGCTGTGTCCAGGCCCTGCTCGCTAAGCGTTTCTTCCGTGATGGCCCCGCTCCGTCGGTATTCTTCTTCAGCCGTTCCCTGCGGCGAGTGCCGCGCTGAACAGCTGTCCCAGCCGTTCCAGAAAGTCCGTGCTCATGCCCGGGTGAAAGCGCTGCGCATCCCGGCTGCCGATGGCGAGCATGCCCAGGGCCGCTTCCTCGCCCAGGGGTACCAGCGCGATCGAACCGATCTCGACGGCGTGCTCCGGAAACAGAAAGTCGAGCTGGGTGTCCCGCGCGGTGCCGCAGCGGGGACGCGCCTGCTCGAGAAACGTCGCAAAGGGCTTCAGCGCGGGGCTCGAACGCTCGACCCGCCGGAGAAAACGTGAATCATCGCCCTGCTCGGGCTGGTCCGCGCCCTGAAAAACCACAACGACGGAATCCGCCGCATCGAAATCCTGGCGCAGCGTGCTTTCCAACACAGCGACGACCGCTTCCGGGCCGTCGCAGCCGATCAGCCTCATCGCCAATTCGTGTACGCGCTCGGAAACGTCGTGGTTGGACCGTGCCACGTCGACGAGTTCGCGCAGACGTTTCTCCAGCTTCAGGTTCTTCTGCCGCATCACGGTCAGCTGGCGTTCCACGAGCGAGACGGAGCCGGTGCCGCCGTCGTGGGGGAGTCGGAGCCCGTCAAGGAGGCCCGAGCGCTGCTCGAAAAATTCCGGGTGCCGGCTCAGGTAGTCCTCTACGTCCGCTTCGCCAATATCGCTGTTCGCGAGTGGGCTGGTCTGCTGGCTGCTCATATGATTGTTATCGATCCCTCGTATGCTCGCGTCGCCGGCCCGGTCATCCGGAGCCGTGCGCCCTCCCCGGGCCATTCTATCGTCAGCTCCCCGCCGGGCAGCTCCACCGTCATGCGTTCGGCGCTTGCGTCCCGGGCGCGCATCACGGCGGCCGCGGCGCAGGCGCCCGTGCCACAGGCCATTGTTTCACCGGCGCCCCGTTCCCAAACCCGCAGTCGCAGCCGCTCACGCGTCAACATCTGGACGAATCCGACGTTGGTGCGTTCGGGGAACGCCGCGTGAGTCTCGAGTAGCGCGCCGAGCTGTTCGACGGGTGCCGCAGCGACGTCGTCAACTCGCAGAACAATGTGTGGATTGCCGACCGAAACCGCACCAAAACTGACGGTCTGTGCCCCTGCCTGCATGGTATAGACACCTTCGGCGATTGTCGCGTTTGCCGCCGTGAGGTCGAGGGGCAGCGCGTGTGGGTCGAAATCGGGTACGCCCATGTCGATCGCAACCTGCCCGTTTTCCCGGACCTCTGCCAGCACCCGTCCGCCGCTGCTTTCGAGCGCGAGTTGTGCGGGTCGGCCGGCCGCCGCGAGCAGGGCTACACAGCGCGCGCCGTTGCCGCATTGCTGCACTTCGCCGCCGTCGGCGTTGTAGATTTTCCAGCGAAAATCCCGGGGTCCCCGGCCGGCGTCGAGCAAGAGGAGCTGATCGAAGCCGATCCCCGTCCGGCGGTCGGCGAGCCGTCGCACAATGGCCGGGTCCGGATCGAAGTCCTGGCCGCGCCGGTCGACGACGACGAAGTCGTTACCGAGGCCGTGCATCTTCACGAAGCGCAGGGGCGCCGGCGCGGCTTGCCCGGGCGCGCTCACGTCCGCTCCGGAGCGGTGATTGTGGGCCGTGCTTTCAACATGATCTGGCGGTGATTATAGTGTCGGCGCGTAGCGGGACACACAGGCACAATGAAGTACCGGGATTTCCGTGATTTTCTGACCCAGCTGGAACAACGCGGCGAGCTCAAACGGGTGAGCGCGCCGGTGAATCCGCGTCTCGAAATGACGGAGATCTGCGACCGCGTGCTGCGCCGGGGCGGGCCCGCAATCCTCTTCGAAAACCCCGTCGGCTTTGACATGCCGGTGCTCGGCAACCTCTTCGGCACACCCCGGCGTGTCGCCCTCGGCATGGGTGAGGAATCGGTCGAAGCACTGCGCGGCGTCGGCGAACTGCTCGCGTTCCTGCGCCAGCCCGAACCGCCGAAAGGTATGCGCGACGCCCTCGACAAACTCCCGATCTACCGCAAGGTCCTGAGCATGGCGCCGCGCGAGCGCAGGAATGCGCCGTGCCGGGCCAACGTCCTCGAGGGCCCGGACGTCGATCTCGGCAGATTGCCCGTGCAGACCTGCTGGCCTGGCGACGCCGGCCCGCTTATTACGTGGGGCCTGGTGGTCACTCGCGGGCCCGAAAAAGAACGGCAAAACATGGGCATCTACCGTCAGCAGGTGATCGGGCGCAACCGCGTCATCATGCGCTGGCTGTCACATCGCGGCGGTGCCCTCGACTTTCGGGAATGGCAGCTCGCCCATCCGGGCGAACCCTTCCCTGTGGTCGTCGCCCTCGGCGCCGATCCGGCCACCATCCTGGCTGCGGTGACGCCGGTGCCGGACAACCTTTCGGAGTTCGCCTTCGCGGGCCTGCTGCGCGGCTCCCGGACCGAGGTCGTACCCTGCGGGCCAAACGGACTGCTGATTCCCGCCACCGCGGAAATCGTACTGGAGGGCCACCTGGCACCCGGCGACAACGCGCCGGAGGGTCCCTTTGGCGATCACACCGGCTACTACAACGAGGTCGAGGACTTCCCGGTGTTCACCGTCGATCGGATGACCTGGCGGGACGATCCGATCTACCACAGCACCTACACCGGTCGACCGCCTGACGAGCCGGCAATTCTCGGCGTCGCCCTGAACGAGGTGTTCGTGCCGCTGTTCAAGCGGCAGTTTCCCGAGGTGGTCGACTTCTATCTGCCGCCGGAGGGCTGCTCGTATCGCGTGGCCGTGGTCAGCATCCGCAAGGCCTACCCCGGGCACGCCCGCCGGATGATGATGGGCGTGTGGTCCTTCCTGCGGCAGTTCATGTACACGAAATTCGTCATCGTGACCGACGACGACGTCGACGTCCGCTCGTGGGAGGACGTGATCTGGGCGCTGTCTACGCGCATGGACCCGGCCCGCGACACCGTCATGATCGAGAACACCCCGATCGACTATCTGGATTTCGCTTCGCCCGTCGCCGGCCTCGGGTCGAAGATCGGCTTCGACGCCACGAACAAGTGGCCGGGCGAGACCGACCGGGAATGGGGCAAGCCGATCGCCATGGACGAGGAGACGCGTCGGCGCGTCGACGAACTGTGGCCCGGACTGGGGCTCGACTGACGGCGGGCCCACAGGCCAATCAAGACGCTTCAGGGAATAACAGCAAACCTCAGGTACGAGGGAGGATGAGCATGCGGCACATCATGGTTTTGAACGCCAAGGGCGGATGCGGCAAGAGCACGCTGGCGACGACGCTTGCGGCGTATTACGCGACGCGGGGGCGGACGGTGGCGCTCGCCGACTACGATCCCCAGGCGTCGAGCACGGACTGGCTGGCCGAGCGACCCGACACGGCCGCGCCGATCGTCGGTCTGCATGCGTGGGAGGACGGCCTGAAGCATCTGCCCCGCCAGACGGACATTCTGATCATGGATCCGCCGGCGCGCTCCTATGGCAAGGAGCTGAACGACCTCGTTCGTCGCGCGGACACCATTATCGTGCCGGTGCTGCCCTCCGGGATCGACATCAAGGCGAGCCTGAGATTCCTCGAGGATCTCAAGGCCGTGGGCAAGATCGAACGCCGGCAGGCAAAGCTGGCCGTGGTAGCGAACCGCATCCATCCCAACACGTTGATTTTCGACGAGCTGGACGCCCATTTGCGCCGATTGCACGTGCCCTACATCGCGACGCTGCGGGAAGCCCAGAACTATATCCGCGCCTACTCTCGCGGACTCGGCATACATGAACTGCCTGAGTATCTGGCGTGGCCAGACTGGGAGCAGTGGGGGCCGCTGATCGACTGGCTGTCGAGTCGCGCCAGCCGGCCCTGAGCCGCCGCCACCCCGGGGAGATCGATTCGTTGCGCGGGTCAGGCCTCTGCGTCAGCCTGGCCGGCCAGCCAGTCCGCCACGACCCGGATGCCCCGCATCCAGTGCGCCAGCAGCCGTTCGGCCGCGACGTCGAGTGCGCCCGCCGCGATCTGCTCGGTAATACCGCCATATTCCGCCTGCGCGACGGCCACGCTCGGGGCGCCCTGCTCCCAGGCAGCGCCGTAGTGGCGGACCCGCTGGCGCAGCCGATCCAGTTCGGCCGCCAGGGTGGCGTTGGGATTACGCTCCGTGAGCGTCTCGTGCCAGGCGAGATCGAGCTGGTAGCGCTGGCGCGGGGTCAGATGATCGGAATTCATCCGGACGGTCAGTTCCCCGAGTTTCTCCACCACCGCGCGGGCGCCGTGGCCGCTGAGGCGCAGCGCGAGGCCCTCGAGACTCCCCAGCATCGGATAAACGTCCTGGACGACGGTCAGAGACAGCGCCGGCACCCGGAAGCCTCGATTCGGTACCGACTCCACCAGGCCGTCCTCGACCAACCCCGTGAGCGCTTCGCGAAGCGGCGTGCGGCTCACGCCGAGGGCGCGGGAAAGGCGGGTCTCTTCGAGTCGGGCGCCCGGCGGCAGGCGGCCATCGGCGAGCCATTGAATCAGTTCGTCACGGACCTGGGCGCGCAGGGTGTGTCGGCGAATGGCCACGGTGTTCTCCTCGGCTCGCAGTGCACTGTATGCAGAATACTATAGTGAATCGTGCCGACCTGGGCCCCGGAGCGATGGCCACCGGGGCCGCCGAGCGTATTAAGTCTTTCTGTATTTTGTATACAGCGCGCCTGGCGAGGTTGCCAACTCGCTGAATTACAATATTTTTCTAGATGGCTGAAGCGCGGTCTGCCGGGTCTGGCATCCACGGCCCGGATTCATCGAGACTGGCCCGGATGCCGGCGACAGGGTCGCCGTAGCGGGGTGTAAATCCCAGTTCTTCGCGCATTCGCCGGGTGTCCAGCCGCCGGGATTCACTCAGAAACTCGCGCCCCATCGGGCCGGCGGCCTCGATCATTTCGGCCAGGGAACGGGTGGGCGGCGCCGGCAGGCCGGCCTCCCGCGCCACGGCCTGGGCGAAGCTCCCCGTGTCCATCGGATCGCCGTCGCCGACGTTGAAGATCGTCCTGGAACCGGTGTAACGGATCGCCGCCAGAATGACGCGCCCGAGGTCGTCGACATGAATCCTGTTGCCCGGCCGCGAGGGGTCCGGAGCCAGAACCGGGGCGCCCCGCCGGAGTCGCTCGAGCGGCAAACGGCCCGGTCCGTAAATGCCGGGAACCCTGAGTATCCGGACCGGCACGCCGGTTTCGCGCCCGCAGGCCAGCGCCCGATGTTCCGCGTCGAGCCGCCGGCGTCCGCGGTCGGAGGACGGTGCCGGCCGGGCGTCCTCATCGACGGTGGCGCCACCCCGATCGCCGTAAACGGCCGTCGTACTCAGATAAACGAAGCAGGCCGGCGGCGCCGTCAGCGCCTCAACAAAACGTGCCATGCGCTCGTCGGCGGCGCCCTGTCCCGAAGGCGGCACCATGTACACCACACGGCGTCCGGCGGTGAAGCGGCCCGGCAGGCCACCGTCGACGGCTTCGTCGAGATTCAGGCGATGGGCCGCAATGGTGAGCAGGTCGAGGGCCTCGCGGCTTGCGCTGCTGCGCACGAGCGCGATAACGTCCTCGCCCTTGTGGCGGCAGCGCTCTGCCAGCCTTCGCCCCGTATACCCGCAGCCGACTACTGTAAGCGCCATGTTTGTTCGTTCCCCGCCTCTCTTCCAGGTTCTGATTATGGCTCACTCACGGCCTCCGACCATGCTTCGTTGCCGGCAGGAGCGGGCGCGGTCCGAGCGCCGATGAACGCCATCATTACTCTGCTGCCTTCTGGCGAACGTTTCGAAGCCCAGCCGGGGGAGACCGTCCTTGAGGCCGCCCTGCGCCACGGTTTCAACCTGCCCCACAGCTGCCGCGGCGGGAGTTGCCTGTCCTGCCGCGCCCGCGTGGTCGAAGGCGACGTTGCCTACCCCGACGGAGCGCCGCCTGCGCTCTCGGAAGACGACCGCGCCGGCGGCTACGCATTGCTCTGCCAGGCCCGGACGGCGGGCGATCTGACGGTCGAGACCCGCCCCGTCGAGACGCCCGGCAACGTCCGGATCCGCCGGCTTCCCTGCCGGGTCGAGCGGATCGATGAACTCGCCCATGACGTCATCCGGCTGAAGCTCCGCCTACCGGGGTTCGAGCCCTTCGAGTTCCTCCCCGGCCAGTACGTCGACATCCTGCTCGCGGGCGGTCAGCGGCGCAGTTTTTCGATGGCCAATCCGCCCCACGACGCCGGCAGTCTCGAACTGCACGTGCGCCACGTTCCGGGAGGGGAGTTCACCGGCCGGGTATTCGACCGGCTTGAGGAGAAGGAACTGCTCCGGATTGAAGGCCCGCTCGGACAGTTCTACCTCCGCGAAGATTCACCGCGGCCGCTGATCATGGTGGCTGGCGGAACCGGCTACGCGCCGATCAAGTCCATCCTGCGGCACTTGTTCGAACGTGACGGGGCCCCGGACCCGCGGCCGGTGCAGCTCTACTGGGGGATTCGCGCCCTCCGGGACCTTTACGATCGCGACGCCCCCAAGGGATGGCAGCGTCGCCAGCCGCACTTCAGCTTCACGCCCGTGCTTTCGGAGCCGCAGCCCGGTGATCGCTGGGACGGCCGGACCGGGCTCGTTCACGAGGCGGTCCTCGCGGACCACGAGGATCTCCGGGGCCATGATGTCTATGTCTGCGGACCGCCGCCGATGATCGAAGCGGCACGGGTGGATTTCCTCCGCCGGGGACTGCCCGAGGATCAGCTGTTTTTCGATTCGTTCGAGTTCGCCCCGGGCCACCGGGACTGAGGAGCCACCGGGCGGTGGCTCGGGCAAGCGAGTTTCGCAGGCCGGCCGCTCAGGTTGCCTGCGTCGTCGGCCCGGTCAGTGCCGGCCGGTCTTCCGTGCCGGTGGCGGATTCCAGGCCCAGCCGGAACGCTTCCGTTGCGGCGTCGGATTCCCCCATTTTGTCGAGCAGGCGGCCGTAGACCTGATAGGCCTCGGCATTCGGTCGGATTGCGAGACTCGTTTCCAGATAGCTTCTCGCCTTGCCCCAGAGCTGGTTTTGCATGCAAAGCCGCGCCGAGGTCAGCAGCAACACCGGATCCTCTCCCCGGCGCGCCAGCCAGGCCTCCGCGTGCGCGAGTTGGGCGGCGGGATGCGTTGTTTCCAACTCACCGTAGATCGCGATCAGCGCGTTGTCCCAGCCGGTCTTCAGGGAGCGGCGGAGTATCTTCTCCAGCGCGTCATGGTCTCCGCAGCGCGCCAGTGCCCGGGCGTACGCGGCGAACATGTCGCGACGCGCGCGCAGGGGCTTTGGCAGTGAGGTCCACGCGGCCTCGATTGCCGCGCTATCGCGGGCCTGAGCGGCCTGTGCGAGCCGGGCCGACGCCGTCTCGACCCGCAGGCTATCCAGGGCTTCGGGCGCCAGCCCCCTGGCCCGGGCCAGGTCGGGAAGCAGAGCCGCGATGGCGTCGAAGTCCCCGCGTGCTCGCAGAATTCTCGTCTGCAGCGCGAGTAGTCGTCCCCGGTGGGCGCCGTCCGCGTCAACCTCGCGCAGGGTCGCCGTCGCCTCGTCGAGCTCGTTGTCGTCGATCTGCAATTCCGCCTGGGTGAGCAGGATGGCCGTGGCGGCCTCGGGCTGGTGCTCCCGGGCCATCTTCAGCCACGTGTCACGACGTTCATCCGCGCCCTGGGCGTGGGCGGCGCGCGCCGCCTCAATATAGTTGAGCAGGGGCAGCTCCCGGTGCCGCGCTCCGCGCGTCAGCAGGCGCTCACCCTTGGCCGGGTGGCCTTCGGCAATCTGAATCAGGCCACGGGAGGCCAGCTTGACAGACCGCCGGCCCGAGCTGGCGGCATAGGCCCGACCGAGCCGCCGGGGCAGTCTCAGCAGATGCACGACGATGCGGATGAGCACGTAGATGGCGAGGAGGGCGAAGATCATGAACGGCACCGACATCTCGATGGCCGTGCCGCGGTAGTCGATCAGAACGTAACCCGTATCCTCAAGCAGGAAATGCGCGCCGAAGACGCCGACAGCGAGTGCGAGGACGATGAGAATCCCGAGCTTCATTCGCCGCGCTCATCCGTCCCGATCGTTTCGAGAAAGACACGAAGTGATCCGGAGACATCCGGATAATCGACGTTGACGGTACGGGCCTCGAGGTCGTCCAGGGCATCGGCGAAGGCCTGAACGCCGGGGTCGCCGGTGTCGAAGTAGGTTCCCGTCCAGTTCCGCGCCTTGCGGAGACTCTCGCGGTAGGCGCCGGGGTTGCCGGTAAGGAGGGCGACGCGGGCGGCCTGCAGTTCGAGCTCGAGGTTTCGGCGCAGGAACCAGACCTCCGCCGGCGTGTGGAAGACCCGGTCGTCGCTGGTGCTGTCTCGCACGCGGACGAGGCCGTCGATAAATTCCTTCGACTTGCGTTCGAGTCGTTCCATGCCGGCATCTTCCGGCTCCGCCGCGCTCGCGTTCTCCTCGCTGTCGCGGCCGGCGCCTTCACGTACCGTGAGGGAACCGACCCGGGCCTGCATGCTGCCGAGGCGGAAAGCGATGCCGTCGATGTCCGGCT
>Ga0316189_10002661_pt1 | contig 17470 bp, 13 predicted proteins | sample LowCovwburrow_MG_FD_204930 | JGI IMG/M metagenome (GOLD analysis project Ga0316189, IMG submission 204930) | Coastal sediment microbial communities from Maine, United States - Lowes Cove worm burrow | ecosystem: Environmental > Aquatic > Marine > Coastal > Sediment | place: USA: Maine...
GTTCTGGCCACTGCACTTATTTGACCGCCCAGAGCACTTGCGGGAAACGCCGTGGCGAAATCGGGGGCCGTGCGCAGCGCTGCGTCGAGCAGGTCATTGGCCGCGAAAGAGGTCTGGCTGAGATTGATGAAATCCCGTTCAAATAAATTGCTTCGATTGGCGCCGGCTGCACTGAAGTGGTCTCGCAGGATCGGGTCCAGTGCTACAGGGACACCGTTGCCCGAGCGTTCAATAAGAAATATCGACTGCACTCCGTCGACACCAATCTGGTAGGGGCCGACCTGTTCTCCTGACAGGAAAACAGTATTACCCGCCACCGAAATCTGCGAGAAGCTCTTATTAATGTTTGCGCTGGCGTTGGCGGCGGCATCGCCAAAGCGGCCGCCCCACCCCAGTTGCGATCCCTCCGGCGCGAACGACATCCACGTGGACTGCTGGTCGTTGTGTGAGAACAATCGTTTGGGCACCGCCGCGCTGCCGTTTTGCAAACTGATCCGGTTGGTGGGCTCCAGCAGTGGGCCAACATTGCCGACAATGGCGGCCTTGCCGTCGCCGAACAAGCTGTGCAGCGCACTCATCTGGGGCGGCAGCGCGAATTGACGCCCACCAAAGTTGGCTGACGCAGGGTCCAGTGGCAGCAGGGCCTGGCGAGTGCGGCTGGAGCCTCCCGGCAGGGAAGCATAGGATTGCAGCAGGGATGACCTGATGGATGCATACTGGTTGTAAGACACCTGATCGTAGGGCAATACAGTATCGTGGCAGTCCATGCCACCGAACAGGAATACGCAAACCAGCGCTCTATAGCCCCCGGTGTCCATGGCCTGTGCGTTCATGCCGGCCAGTGAGCCCAGCATCGAACCTCCAGCCAGGGCAACCGGCGTGGCGGCGGAGAGTTTAAGAAATTTTCTTCGGGTTTGCATGTTTATGTCCTGGGCTGATGTATTAGCGCAATACAATGTATTCGGGCGCAGTCATAACCATAACGCTGGCCAGCCGGGCTCGGCCCAGCAGGCCTGCCTCGCTGCCGGGATTAATGATGTTCAGCGCGTCTGTGATGCGGGCCCGCGTATCATCGTTCAGGGTGCCGTGGGTGAGTAGCAGATCCAGGTGATCCAACAGGGCCTCGGGGTCTGCCGCCAGCGCAACCTCGGTGGCATAGTCGGCTGCAAATGCGCGTGGCGCCCCGGGATTAACCAGGGGAGAGACACCCAACGCATAAAGTGTCAGGAAATTGGGATAACCCATGACCGTGGACGCATTGGCAATCTGCAACTCCGGCGCGGTCAATTCGGCCGCACCGGTTTCGGTGCCCGGGGCGATATACCCCGGCCGGTAAAAATTGAATACTGAGGGCGAGCGATAGGGGTGCTGCCCCAGTAGTTCAGAGCTGCTGGTATCGCGCAGCACCCGCTCATTGCTGGCGTCCGCACTGTTGATTTCGAAAGCTCGCGCCCAGTGGGTAAAGCGGATCACCGGCTCCCGCAACTTGCCGAATTCCTGGTCTGTGGTGGCGCTGGTTTCCCGGGCATCCGCATCGAACAGAATGGCTGCGATAGTGGCGGCCAGGTCGCCCCGTAGGCCGCTGCCGACATCCGTGCCGGAGGGCAGGGCATAGCTGCCCGCGTTAAACGTTGCAGCTACCCGGCCCACGTACTGGGGGGAGGGGGAGCTGGTAACAAAGCGCTGGATCAACTGGCGAGCGAGAAAGGGCGCTACGTTGGGGTGCGCAAAAATCGTATCCAATGCCCGGTCGATCGAGCCTATTCCACCGCTATTGGCGGGAATAGTGGTGTTGAGAAAAGATTTCTCTTCGAAGGAATGGTATGTGTTGAACATCTGCATGGGCTGATAAAAGGACTCATAGGGAATCGCTCGAAGTGGTGTATTGAAGCCCGTGCCACTGAAACTCAGGCCGGTAAAGACCTTTGCAAGACCGGTAATGTCATCGTTGTCGAATAATTCTATGGGAGCGCCGTCTGGCCCCTGGGTGGGGGTGCCATCGAGATTCAGCTCGACCAGCCCCAGTGTGAAGAGCTGCAGTAGCTCCCGGGCGTAGTTCTCATCGGGCACACGGCCGCTGTTCGAATCCGCCTTTTCATTACGCAGATAGGTGAGATACACCGCCATGGCCGGCGAATAGGTGACGTTTTCGATCAGGTCGCGAAAATTACCGAATGCTCCCTCGGTCAGTATATCCATATAAGCCGCCACCGTTTGAGGCGCACGGAACAGATCACTCTGGGTGGACACCACCAATATTTGTGATAGCGCGAAAGCCATGCGTTGGCGCAATTGGTCGTCCGCGGTGATAGCCTTTTCCCAGAATGAATCGGAGGCGGCGTACACAATCTGTGAAAGAGGGTTGCCCTGTTCGTCGAGGAAGTTGCCATCTGCTGGGAAGCGCGACAATACATCCACCAGGTGAAGCGTTGCCGGCTTTTTCAGTTCGTCAGTCAGCCAGGCTTCAAGGCCGGAATCTACCAGGGCATCTATGGCATCGGAGTTTGGGCCAAAGGTTGCCTGACTGAGGAATCTGGATGCCTCTGTCGGTGTTAGTGCGATCGGTTCCGGCTCAGGGGCGGGTGCCGGAGGGGGGGCCGCCGGGGGTGCATCGCCAGTAGTGACAGAACCGCCACCGCCGCCGCCACCTCCGCCACAGGCCGTGAGGAACAGGGCGAAGAATGCCAGGATCAGGTAGTTGGCTACCGGACTGTTTTGCGTGCTCATAGTTAACCCCGGCTGTTACTTATTGAGTTAGTGTGCCGGGAGCTGAATTTATATGACAGGATTAGCAGGATTTTTCAGCTCTTTTCCTTGTGCCCCCCGAACTCGCTGCGCATGGCCGACAGTATCCGGTTGGCGAAGTCAGATTCGCCGCGGGATGAAAAGCGCTGGTGCAGCGCGGCGCTGAGCACCGGTACCGGCACCGATTCGTCGATGGCTGCATTGATCGTCCAACGGCCCTCCCCGGAATCCGAAACGTGACCGGAAAAGGAGTCCAGCCCCGGTTCCTCAAGCAGCGCGTGGGCGGTCAGGTCCAGTAACCAGGAACTCACCACGCTGCCGCGGCGCCACAGTTCGGCTATCTCCCCCACGTCCAAATCGTACTGATAGTGCTCCGGGTGCCGCATGGGCGTGGTCTCTGCATCGTGCACCTGCTCTGCGTTGCCGACGTTCGCGTGACGCAGAATATTGAAACCCTCGGAGTAGGCGGACATCAGGCCGTATTCGATACCGTTGTGTACCATCTTCACGAAGTGCCCTGCGCCCGGCCCGCCACAGTGCAGGTAGCCATGCTCGGCCGTACTCCCGGGTTTGTCGCGATCAGGGGTGGGAGCCGCGGTATCTGCAGGAGGAGCAAGCGAGGCAAACACAGGCTGCAGGCGCTGCACCGGCTCTACTTCACCGCCAATCATCTGGCAGTAGCCCCGTTCCAGTCCCCATACGCCGCCGCTGGTGCCCACGTCGACATAGTGGAGGTTCTGTTTCGAGAGCTGACGCGCCCGGCGAATATCATCAATATAGTAGGAGTTGCCGCCATCGATGATCGTGTCCTCGGCGGACAGGTGCGGAGTGAGTTCCTCCAGGGTGCCGTCAACCACCCCGGCCGGCACCATCAACCAGAGCGCTCGGGGCGCCTGCAGCTTTTCACTCAACTGGGCCAGGGAATGTGCAGGTATGGCACCTTCTGTTGCCATTGCATCAACAGCAGCAGTCGATTGATCGTAGACCACACATTCATGACCGTCGCGCATCAGTCGACGCACCATGTTGGCGCCCATTCGGCCCAAACCTATCATTCCCAGTTGCATTTGGCGGTTCCTCTCTGTGCGCGGATTCAGGGTGAAGCTCCCGGATAATAGCAGTGGGTTTGTCCACTGCCTACGTCGGATGCCGGCCGTAAAATCGTGGTGTCGACATATCAGGTGCTATATTCTATGCCATAGCAATAGTGGGTATTGATGACAGGTCTGTTTGAAATATTGCCGAATGGACTGGAGGCGCGCCGGAACATGAAAATCAGTGAATACCTCAGCAAAGACGATATTGCCCGGTTTACGGCGAAAAGCGACCTGCTGGCCTGGAGCCTTGTGCTGGGTAACTGGCTGATGATCGCGATGTTATTTGCGCTGGTTGCCGCATACCCCAACCCCCTGACGATTCTTCTGGCCATGGTTTTACTGGGTGGGCGCCAACTGGGGCTTTCGGTGCTGATGCACGATGCCGGCCATCACACCCTGTTTGCGACCCCCCGCCTGAATGACCTGGTAGGGCAGTGGTTGTGCGCCGCACCGGTATTCAGTGACCTGCCATCCTATGCCAGGGGGCACCTGGAGCACCATCGCAAAGCGGGAAGCCACGATGACCCGGATCTGGTCAACTATGCGGCCTACCCGATCTCCAAAGAGAGCTTTAAACGCAAGGTGATACGGGACCTGACCGGACAGACCGGGATGAAGTTGTTGGGGTATATCTTTCGTGGCGCTTCCGGTGTCATCAGTAAGGAGACGCGGGAAAGTTCGCTGCCCCTGCTGCGTCAGTTGTTTGTTCAGTTGCTGCTGTTCATGGTGTTGTTTTCGTTCGGCATCGGCTGGGCCTACCTGCTGTGGCTGGGCTCTTTCCTCACCGTATTCATGCTGATAATCCGTATCAGGCAGGTGGCGGAGCACGCCGCCGTGCCCGACCTTTACGACCCCGACCCGCGCATGAACACCCGCACAGTGGAAGCGCCCTGGTGGCAGCGCATGGTGTTTGCCCCCAATGGCGTTAACTACCACCTGGAACATCACTTCATGGCCAGTGTGCCCTGTTATCGATTGGCAGCCCTGCGGGCACACCTGAAGGCGCGAGGCGCGCTGGAGGGTGTGCCGGTATTTACCGGCTATGGGCAATTACTGCGACACGCCGTGGAGCCAGGCTGACTTATGGCTGATCCAAAAAATGTGAACGAGCTCCCCCAGGGCATACAGCTCACTGCAATTGACCAGGATTTCCGGGAGGACCCGTACACCATACTCGCAAACTTGCGCGAGCGAGCCCCGGTGCACGAGGATCGTGAGCTCGGCCGCTTTGTCGTTACCCGGCACGAGGACGTAAAAGCACTGCTGCATGACAAGCAGTTCTTTACCGACCCCAGGAAAGCCAATCCGGGTACGTTTTCGCGGGAGGTCATCGGTGCCGCCCTGGGTTTTGGCGAAGAGCCTTCCATGTTGTTTATGGACGAGCCGGATCATCGGCGCTTGCGTGGGCTGGTCAGTGCCCCTTTCAAGCCCCGTGCGGTAGAGCGCTGGCGGCCGCATATTCGCGATATAGTGCAGGCCACACTGGACAAGATAGACGAGCAGGAATTTGACCTGATCGAGTGGTTTGCAGGACCTGTGCCCACGGTGGTTATTGCCGAATTATTGGGCATAGACCCGCAAAATCATGAGGAATTCAAGCGCTGGTCTGATCTTTCAGTGCAGGTTGGGTTCAACCCGTTCCCCACCGATGAGCAGAAAACAAGCGGAGAGGCGGCCGGCGAAGCGCTGGATAGTTTTTTCCTGGAGGAAATTGAGCGGCGCAGTGCCGATCTCGGAGAGGATCTGCTGAGCGATATGATCCGGGCAGAAGTGGCGGGTGAAACCCTTAGCACCGAAGAAATTGTTGCCCAGTGCCGGCTTTTGCTGGTTGCCGGCAACGTGACCACCACGGACCTGATCGGCAATGGGGTTAATGCCCTGCTGGAAAATCCCGCGCAGCTGCAGAAGCTGCGGGACGATACCGGGCTGATCGCCAATGCGGTTGAGGAAGTGCTGCGCTTTGATTCGCCAGTCACTAATTCCGGACGCATACCCAATCGCGACATTACTATTGGCGGTTGCCCGATGGCAAAAGGCGTGTCACTAAGTCCGTCCCTGGCGGCGGCTAATCGCGATCCCGAGGTATATCCCGAACCGGATACCTTTGACATTACCCGCAAGGATACCCATCACCAGGCATTCGGAGGCGGGCGTCACCTTTGCCTGGGCGCCCACCTGGCCAGAATGGAGGCACAGGAAGCGATCCTCGGCCTGTTGAACCGCTACCCGCGACTGGGCTTTAGCGAAAAAGGCCGGGTGCGCCACGCGATACCGAGTTTCCGCGGCTTTAGCGAATTCTGGGTCAGGGGTTGCTGAAAACCAGGGCGCCGTCGTCGAAAGGCGCTTTCCTGAACATCTTTTTATCCTTGAAATAATCCTGCGGGTTCAGCCAGGGTTCGTGATCTCCCTGCTTGGGGAATATGTCCATGACCCGTTCCATGTAGCCCGGGGAAAATTGAGCGATCCAGGACTCGGCCTTCATTCCCTCGTCTTGTGGTCGCAAATTGGGTGTCGCTTGCTGTTTTCCCAATTCATCGGCATGGTTGATCAGGCGGCAAAAGTATTCCGCTGTCAGGTCAGCCCGCAAAGTATAAGAAGCGTTGATGTAGCCGAAGGTGTTAACCATGTTGGGAACGCCGCTGAACATCAGGCCCTTGTAGGTCCAGGTGTTTGCGAAGTCTATAGTTTTGTCGTCGACCTCAAATTCAATATCGCCCATAAGTGACATATTAAGCCCCGTGGCCGTGACGATAATGTCGGCTTCCAGTTCTTTTCCGCTTTTGAGCAGAATGCCGCGCTCGGTAAAACGCTCTATGTGATCGGTAACCACTGAGGATTTACCGGTTTTCACCGCCTCGAAGAAGTCGCTGTCCGGCACCAGGCAAAGGCGTTGATCCCAGGGGTTGTAACGCGGGTTGAAATGGGTGTCCACGTCATAGTCGGGGCCCAGTTCCTTGCGCACACGTTGCAGCAGCTTTGCGCGCAACTGTTGCGGATGGGTGCGGCTGCGCCGATAGATAATTTGCTGCCACAGGGTATTTCTCAATCGCGTCAACGCGTAGGCCCACTTCCCCGGCAATACTTTTCGCAGGAAATTGGCGGTGGCGTCCTTAAACGGGCGGCTCACCAGGTAGGAGGGCGAGCGCTGCAACATCACCACGTGCTCTGCCTGCTCCGCCATGGCGGGCACCAGCGTGACAGCGGTGGCGCCGGACCCGATAATCACGACTTTCTTGCCGCTGTAGTCAAGATCCTCCGGCCACTTCTGTGGGTGGATGATCTCGCCGCTGAAACTTTCACGACCGGGAAACTCGGGTGTGTAGCCCTGATCGTATCGGTAGTAGCCGGCGCACGTCAGCAGGAAGTTACAGGTGAATGTCACCGGGCTGGCGGAAGTTCCACTCTGTGCCTGTAGGGACCAGCGCGCTTGCTCACTGTTCCAGCTCGCTTTGACGACTTTCTGCTGGTAGCGGATATGTTCCGTTACCCCGTTTTCCTCTGCCGCTTCATGGATGTAATCCAGGATAGCCGGGCCCTCGGCAATGGCTTTTTCTGCGATCCACGGTTTAAAGTTGTAACCCAGTGTGTGCATATCGCTGTCGGAGCGTATTCCGGGATAGCGGAACAGGTCCCAGGTGCCGCCCATGCACTCACGGCTTTCCAGGATCAGGTAACGCTTGCCAGGGCAGTGCTTCTGCAGGTGGACAGCTGCCCCGACACCCGCTAAACCTGCTCCTATAATGATCACGTCGAAGTGTTCGCTTGTCATAGTCTTGTTCCGCTTTTCAGAGGCCTGGATTACTGGGCCGGGTCTGCGTGATAAACCGCGTCAAGTTCAGACGGGTCGCCCAAGCCCAGAATCTCCGCGACATTTTCTATCAAGCCGGGTCCAAGGTCCGGGTGGCGCCAGGACCCGAGGGTCAGGCCACCGTCGACCAACAGGGCGTGGCCGGTAATGAAATCCGATTCGTCACTGGCGAGAAAACACACGGCGTTAGCGATATCTTCCGGCAGGCCGGCGCGGGTAATAGGTTGCGCGAATGCGGAGATCTCTTTCAGCGGCGAAACAAAATCCTTGTCCTTATCTGCCAGAGCCAGCTGGCCGGCAAATATCGGCGTATTGATGAATCCGGGGCATACGGAGTTTACTCGCACCTTGAAGGGGCCGAGTTCCTGCGCAACTGATCGACTCAGGTTGATCACCGCTGACTTCACGGCGGAGTAAACGTGGGGGCCGTAGCCGCCGCCAGTGCCGGCAACACTGGCTGTGGTGATAATCGAACCAGAGCCCTGGTCTTTCATAATCGGCGCGGCGTACTTCATGCCCATTATGGGTCCTGTGAGCATTGCACCCACTGTGCGCTCGTAGGGCTCTCCCATATCGGTCTCCTGTATTTCCCCCGTGACCCCTCCGAACCCGGCGTTGTTGAACAGGCAATCGAGCCTGCCCCATTGGTCTGTTGCCAGTTCAATGGCAGCTTTTACCTGTTCCTCAATGCAAACATCCGTGCGGATAAATACGGCATTCTCACCCTGGGCTGCTGCCAGGGCCGCACCGCGGTCCGCCTGCATGTCGGCGATCACCACCTTTGCGCCCTCGGAGATGAATTTCTTTACCGTCGCCTCTCCGATACCGCTGGCGCCACCGGTGATAACGGCTACTTTTCCTTCCAGTCTCGATGACATAGTACTTTTCCCTGTATTCCGTTTAAGGTGGCAGCCAGGCGTGATCCCGCGACACGGTGGGCTGTGTAAGCCGTTTTATCTGACTGCACGCTATTCTACTATGCTTAATGTCAGGGGCAATGCCATAAGGGATTTTGGCAACGCCGCTGAAACGAGCTACATTGCCTTGGACATACCTCGGGGATCGCCAATGAAGAATAATGTAGAGCGGGCGAAAGACCTGCTGCCGTCAATCATCCTCACCATACTGAGCATGATCCAGGCGCTGGCGCTGGAGCTTTACTGGTCGCGAATTGAAGACAGTGCCTTCCTCTGGGAGGGAGGTGCAGCGGCGGTGATAGGCTGGTTGCAGCTGGCGGTGATGCTGCAGGGCATACTACTGATCTGGATCTTCTACGTAAGTTTTGTACTGCGTTTCACCTGGCTGCCCTCGGTAGAGGATACCCTCATTCCCTTCCTGATAGGGCTGTTGGAGTTTGCCATGATAGATCTGACCGGTCCGGACTTGCTCTGGTTATGGTTTCCGCTGTTGGCCGCGGTGATGGCTGTCGCGACCTTTGGCAGCCACCTGACCATGCGCCAGGCCAGGCAGGATCCCGCCAACGATTACTTTTTCGATAAGGTTGAGCCGGCCACCTGGCGGGATTACCTGGCCACCATGTTATTGGTAGCGTGTTTCTGCCTGTTCGGGCTGGTTTTATGGCTGCTGGACGGCCAGATCACGTTGTCAATCGGGGCTCTGGTGCTCGCTGTGGCTGCCATGAGTTACCGCATGTTTCAGGTACGGGTTTACTGGATGCACTCAATGGTCCCGGCGGACGATTCTCCTGAGGCAAAAGGCGAGTAGCGGTGCTCTCCTGGAAGTGGCGCCCTCGGCAGGATTCAAACCTGCGACATCTCCCTTAGGAGGGGAGTGCTCTATTCAGCTGAGCTACGAGGGCGAAGAGGGCGGCAGTATAACAAGCGAGTCCGCGCTTTCGGAACCCTCAAAAGCCGTTTGCAGCAGATCAACAGGCAAGCTATCGCTGCCGCATGTCGAGCGGCATGAGCTGCTGGGGGAGCTTTTTCCAGTTCCGCGCGGATACTATTGCTTTCCTGGTTGTCACATATCACTCTAGCGCCGCGATGGCGAAGGGCATGCCGTTCCGATCCAGTTTCTGTTAGAAGAGGTATCGTTTTTTGAGGTTTCACGTTCAAATGCTGTTCCCGGGCCTGCTTTTACCGGCAATTGCCAGTGCAGCCATCGCAGCTGCGCAACCGTCTGCAGAAGGCCTGGAAAATGCCCGGGAGCAGTATTCAGAAGCCCGGGAGGCCGTGGACAAGGGCCGCTGGACCGAATACCAGACCTTGCGTTCCGGTCTCGAAGATTATCCCCTGGCGATATACCTGGACTACTTTCAGCTGACCCGCCAGCCGGAGAAGGTGCGGCCGGCCGATGCCCTGCGCTTCATCAGTAACACGGCGGACTCACCTCTGCCCAACCGTTTCTCCCGTCGTTACCTCACACTCGCAGGGCAGGAAAAGCGCTGGCGGGATTTTCTCCAGGTGCAACCGGATGAGCCCTCCAGCACGGAACTGAAGTGCTATTACTTTCGAGCAAAACTGGCCCTTGGCGATACCGATACCGCATGGGCGGGTGCGCAGAGCCTTTGGGATCACGGCCAGTCCCGCCCGAAGGTCTGCGATCCGCTGTTTAGTGCATGGCTCAAGGCGGGCCAGCTGACTGATCAGGTGGTCTGGTCAAGGCAGCTCAAGGCCTTTGATGCCCGCCAGCGGTCCCTGATGACGTATGTAGGCAGGCAGGCAAGCCCGCAGCTCGCACCGTGGGCAGACAAATTGCTTGCAGTGTATTTGCAACCGGAAAAGATTCGCCAGCAAACGCTGCCTGCCAGCAGTCCCTACTCAGCCGATATAGCCAGTCATGGTCTCGCGCTACTGGCGCGCTATAACCCGCCCAAAGCCCTGCAGTATTGGCAGCAGTATCAGGATGAACTGACCTTTACCGCCCAGCAGCAGCGCCAGGTAGAGAATGCCATCGCACTGCACGGCCTGTTTGCCAGGTCAGAGGAGCTCTCGTCCTGGCTGCCTGGGGCGCTGGCTCGCTTGCAGGACGATCGACTGGTGGAAATTCGCCTGCGCTGGGCGCTGTCAGAGCAGGACTGGCCGGTGATGTCGCAAACTCTGCCGCTGTTGTCCCAGGAGCGCCAGGCGGCAGATGTATGGCGTTATTGGCAGGCGAGAATACTGGAACAGCAGGGCGATATAGCGGCGGCCAACGAACAGTTTGCTGCGCTTGCTGGTGAGCGCAGTTACCACGGCTTCCTGGCCGCCGACAGGCTGGGCAAGTCCTATGCTTTCAATCACCAGACACAGGTGCTGGATGCAGTAACCGCCAGCCAGTTGCAGCGCAACCCGGTGGTACGCCGGGTCGGTGAGCTCAACTATCATGAGTCCTATGACCTGGCGCATTCCGAATGGTATTACCTGCTGCAGGGAAGCGAGGACCGGGCGCGTAATGAACAACTTGCGCAGTTGGCCTCGGCGCAGGGCTGGTATCGTATGGCGATAGACGCCGCCTCGCGGGCCAAGGCCTGGGATGCACTGGATGTGCGCTTTCCCATGCCCTACCAGGACGCCTTCCGGCGCAATGCATCGATTCAGAATGTGCCCAGTACCGAGCTGATGGCAATTGCCCGGCGCGAGAGTGCCTTCTATCCCCAGGCCAGATCACCGGTGGGGGCCCGCGGGCTGATGCAATTGATGCCCGCCACCGGGCGTGAGGTAGCCTCCTCCCTGGGCAAGCGCCAGGCCAGTTCGGATCTGTTCGAGGTAGAGCACAACGTACTGCTGGGCAGTGCCTACTACCGCCAGCTGCTCGATCGCTTTGGCGGCAACCGGGTGTTTGCACTCACAGCCTACAATGCGGGCCCACACCGTGTAGACCGCTGGCGTAACAATCCCGGAGAGACGGTGCCTGTGGACGTATGGGTGGATACTATTCCCTACAAGGAAACGAGAGAGTATGTGCAGGCGGTACTGTCCTATAACGTGGTATTCCAGTATCTGATGGGTGATACTCACAGCCTCATCACTCCGGCAGAGCGCACGGCGCAGTACTGAAGCCGGTACGATTAAACCCACACAACGGCATCAAGCCCATGCAGAACACCCGGCCACTATTGCTGGAAAGTGATTTTCCCCCCGTTACTCGCAGGCAATTGCAGACACTGCAAGTCAATCTGGGCTATGTGTGTAACATGAGCTGTGTGCACTGCCACGTGAACGCGGGCCCCCATCGCACCGAGTCCATGGATCTTGAAACAATCGAACAAGTGTTGGCGTTGTTGGCCAGGGAGAACATCGGTTTGCTGGACCTCACCGGCGGTGCACCGGAACTGAATCCGCATTTCCGCTATCTGGTGCGGCAGTCGAGGGCGCTGGGTGTGCGCGTTATCGACCGCTGCAATCTCACCGTATTGTTTGAACCCGGTCAGGAAGATCTCGCTGAGTTTCTGGCGGAACACCAGGTTGAAATATGCGCGTCACTCCCGTGTTACCTGGAAGACAACGTGGAGGAGCAGCGCGGCAAGGGGGTATACGCCGAGAGTATCAGGGCCATCCGGCTGTTGAACAAACTGGGCTATGGCCGCGAGGCCGGCTTGCGCTTCAATCTTGTGTACAACCCGGTGGGGGCGGTTCTGCCGCCACCCCAGGCGGGGCTGCAGGAGGATTACCGGCGTGAACTGGGGAAGCGCTTCGATATCCAGTTTGACGAATTGTTAACCATCACCAATATGCCCATCAGCCGCTTCGGCGCCGTGTTGCTGGCGCAGGGCCAGTACCTGAGCTACATGCAGCTGCTGCGGGATAACTTCAGCCAGGCCAATCTAGACACAGTGATGTGCCGCAACCTGCTGAGTGTCGACTGGCAGGGGTATATATACGAATGTTATTTCAACCAGATGCTGGACCTGCCGATACTGGCGAGCGACAAGCGGCGCCATATTTCGAGCCTGCCCTCGAGCCGAGAACTTGAGGGTAGCGCCATATACACCGGTGAACACTGCTACGGCTGCGCGGCCGGCCAGGGCAGCAGTTGTGGTGGCGCACTGGAGCACTAGTGCCCGACATCGCTTTTATCATTCCCGTACTGAACGAACAGGACCGTATCGCCACTTTGCTGACGCGGTTGCGAGCAGCTTTTCCCGACAGTGAATTGATCGTGGTCGATGGCGGCAGTGTTGACCGCACGGTGGCGGAGGCGTTGCCGCTGTGCACGCGGCTGCTGATGGGGGAGGCCGGTCGCGCCAGCCAGATGAACCTGGGTGGGCATACAACCGGCGCTGATTACCTCTGCTTTTTGCACGCAGATTCCATGCCCCAGGTGAGTAATGATCGCTTGCAGGAGTATTTTGCCAGGCGGCCGCTATGGGGGTTTTTCCGGGTACGCCTGGACGGTGCAGGCAGTGCATTTCGCGTGATCGAGTGGTTTATGAACCAGCGTTCCCGGCTGACCGGGGTGGCCACCGGCGACCAGTTGTTGTTCCTGCAGCGTGCGGTATTCGAGGACACCGGGGGTTTCGATTCCATTCCCCTGATGGAGGATGTGGCCTACAGCAAGCGCCTGCGGCGCCTGGCTCGCCCGCTGGTGATTACCGAGCCAGTGGTGACCTCCAGTCGGCGCTGGCAACAGCGCGGTGTGGTGCGCACCGTGCTGTCCATGTGGGGGCTGCGCCTGGCCTATTTCGCGGGTGTCTCTCCCCATCGCCTGTGGCAGCACTACTATGGCCGTTAATTCCGGCAGCTGCCTGCTGCTGCAGTTTGCCCGTGAGCCGATAGTGGGGGCGGTTAAAACGCGGATGATGCCCCATCTCAGCGCCGCTGAGGCCTGCGATCTGCATAGCGAGCTGGTGTTGTGGACCACCGACAACTTGTTGCATGCGGGCCTGGGCCAGGTTGAATTGGTGGTGGCAGGGGCATTGGAGCACCCGCTGTTTGCACGCTGTCGCGAACAGGGTTTGGCGGGGATTGGCCATCAGCGCGGGGCCGACCTCGGCGAGCGGATGTACAATGCGCTGGCGGACGGGCTGCGGCGCTATGAGCGCGTGATTCTGGTCGGAAGCGACTGCCCTGGTATCGATCGCAAATACCTGAACAGCGCCGTTGGGGCGCTGGACAGAGCGGAGGTGGTGCTGGGTCCCGCGTTAGACGGCGGTTATGTTCTGGTGGGTGCCAGACGGCTATATAGAGACATGTTTGAGGGCATTGCCTGGGGCTCTGATACGGTAATGGCGTCTACCCGGGAGCGCCTGGACGGGCTCGCGGTGACCTGGGCTGAATTACCGCTACAGGCAGATATTGACCGGCCGGAAGATCTGCCGGCCTGGGAGGCGCTGAAACGGACCGGGAGGGCCCGCGAGGAGGTCCTCAGGCGCTAGCCAGCTGACTTTCAGCGGTATCAGCCAGCGCCATCCCCGAGCGCTGGTAGAGCAACCATGCAATCGCTGTGCAGTAGCTGAGGTTAGTCTGTAATTCACTGTCCGGGTCGCTGAGAAAGGCGCGCTGGCTGGCCAGCCCGCGCACCCGGCTCGCCATCTCCGGATTGAAGGCCAGGTAGCGGTCCCACAAGTCGCGGTGCTGGGCAGCCGTGATATGGAACAGCCCAAGTCCTTCATTTCGTGAAGAAAACAGCCCCAGGTCCGGGCCGTCTATCGCGGCATTGAGCAGGAAGCTTTCGCTGCTTTGGGTCCACTTTCCCAGGTACTTCAGTGTGGGCCTGATGACATTGTCTCTCAGGTGTTCGGCGGTAACGTACATGTGCCACTACCTCGCAGGGATCTCTGATCCGTCAGACTGCTGTTTCACTCTTATGGTTGTTACTGTGGTCCAGTTATTGTTGGTCGGCTCGGGAGATACCCCCCAGTTATCGCCTTTTCCGGACTCACGTCACACTTTTTAACACAGGAAAAAAATAAAACCAATAAAAATAATGATTTGCGGGTGTTATTTCATAAATATATTGGGAAGCGGGTGTAACTCGGAACCCCGAGGCACTGCTCGGGCTCACGCCAGATCGGTTTTTTACCAAGCTTCTGGCGCAAAGGTCGGGGAAAATGGGGGTAATGTCGTCTAAACTCGATGTATAGGGGCCCTTCTGGTGGACTGGAATCTGGGTCTGTCCACCCCGGGCGCGTCAAAAAAACCGGAATAATGCCAAAACGGCGGAATCGGGCGCTACTCGCCTCTGGTGTAGAAAAAGATGACAGCCCCCAGCAATCTTTCCCACAGGGGCTTGAGCTCAAACTATGAGTAGTTCCAGCCCCATTTTCGCCAGTACTTCCTGCTCTGCGGCCAGTTCGCGGGCTGTGAGAGGGTGTTGCTCAAGCCAATCCGGCGGCAGGGCGAGAGCCAGGCTGTCCGGTCCCGCTTCCAGGGCAAAGTCGGGCAACCGCTCCAGCTTTTCCACGTGCTTGAAGCAAACCGCCAGGCGCATGATGGCCACCAGCCGCTGCATTCTGGGCAGCTCCGTTTCAGCAATGTCGGAATAGAGCTCGCTGACCGGTTTGCCGCGCTGACCGAGGGCAAGAACTGCCAGTTGTTCCTGCTCCTCCTGCGAGAAGCCGGGCAAATCAGCATGCCGCAATACGTAGGCGGAGTGACGGTTAAAATTCTTGTGGGCAATGGCCCGGCCGATCTCGTGGGTGTGGGTAGCCCAGCGCAGCAGCTCCCAGTCGGGGGTATCCAGCTGCCAGGCCTGCCTCGTGTTGGTAAAAAATACCCGTGCACGGCGTTCGACGACACTGACAGTGTCCTCGTCTACAGAATAACGCTGTTGCAGGGCGTTGATGGTGCGCTCGCGAACGTCCTCGTGTGAGAGGCGCCCCATCAGGTCGTATATAACACCCTCACGAAGGGCGCCATTGGACGTGCGTAAACGCTCTATACCCAGCACATCGAACAAGGCACTGATAATGGCCACTCCGGGCAGAATGACATTGCGCCGCTGCAGGGCCAGGCCTTCCAGCTCGATATCATCCATTCGTTTGAACTTCATCAGCCTGCTTTCAAGTTTGCGCAGGCCGGCCCTGTCGATACCTGTCTCACTCCAGCCGTGCTGAGTGAGAAGCGCCTCAATAGCCCGCAGCGTTCCCGAAGAACCTACACAGTCCTGCCAGTGGCGGGCGTGGAATTCATGGCGAATAGGGGCCAGCAGCAGGCGCGCATTATCGTAGGCCTGACGATAGTTGCTTTTACTGATTTTGCCGTTTTTAAAGCATGTACTGGCATAGGACACACAGCCCATCTGCAGGCTCTCTAGGCGCTGTGGTTCGAATCGCTGGCCGATGATGAGCTCGGTGCTGCCACCACCGATATCGATTACCAGCCTTGATGTCACATCGTCCGCCAGGGTGTGAGCGACTCCCAGATATACCAGGCGAGCTTCCTCGCGGCCATAGATGACGTCCACGCGGGTGCCCAGGATGCGTCGCGCCGGTAGTGTGAACGCTTGCCGGTTGCGGGCGACGCGCAGGGCATTGGTTCCAACCGCCCGCACGCGTTCCGGCTCCACACTTTTGAGTAGCTCGGCGAATCGGCCAAGGCATTCAAGGCCGCGATCGATAGCCTCCTGCGACAGGCGTTCGTCTTCCAGGCCCGCACCCAACTGCACCTTCTCAGCCAGCGCTTCCACCGGGCGCATCTCCCCGTGCTCTATTTTGGCAATAATGAGATGAAATGAATTGCTGCCTAGATCAATCGCAGCGAGCAGGCTGCCATCGGGTAAATTGTCTGGAGTGTCATCTGCCAAGGGTGGTTAGTCTCTGTCCGGGTACGGAAATTTCATGTTAATGGATAATGATCGGAGGCGCACCGCCGCAATGGCGGGTCAGGTAGTGGGGCACACCATAGTTGAAGCCCCTGCCGCCTGGGGCGTGCCGCAGAACTTTTTGTGTATATGATCCCGCACTGATTCGCAGGGGTTGTCGCTCGCCAGGGCGCGTTTCATCATGCTTTCGCCCAGCACTGACAGCCCTCCGGTCATCACGGCTGCCCAGCCGCGCCACAACAGGCCGGTAGTATTTGGAACCATGCTGGGGTCTGTGAGAGGGCCTTCAATCTCCACGGTATTGGAAAACACACTGCCCACCGACAGACCTACCCCTTTTCGATTACTGGAGCTGAAGCTGATATGTATCAGTTCTTTTTTCAAATTGACATCAACCTTCCCAATCAAGTTGGCATCTTGAGTGCGCGCGGCATAGCCGAAGGGTGTAGTGCCAATACCATCCTTGAATACCGCAAGAGTTACCGCGCAATCCAGCTTGGGCTGAGTTTTTTTCACGCCCGGGATCAGCGTTTCGAAAGCATTGGTGGCAACGTCTGCCGTCAGCAGTGAGAGGTTATTGTAATCGATGGGGCCGGCTCCTAACTCCAGGTACAATAGGCCAGTGGTGTTAGCTGCCAATTCCGCCTCGCTCTGACCTTTACTGGTCACGTTGAAACTGCCGCTGCGGGGAATATCAGCTTTGATCAATTTGCCGCGCAAGTCGGTGAAGGTGCCGCTCATGGCCAAAGTTGCCGGCACCTCGGAAGCATTCAGGCTTATTTTGATTGAGGCGCTCCCTTTGTTGACTGTGCCCGCGCTGGCTTCCAGAGCGAAAACACCGCCTGTGAGCTTGCCGGAAAACTGAACATCACTGGCGCTGGCCCTGTTGCTGGCGATTGAGTCGATTTTGCCGTTCAAATTAAGTCTATTGTTGTTCATCCAGGCAAAAGACATGGGTGTAGAACTGAACAGTTTATCTCCAGGGTTGGCTTCTCTCGGCCCGAAAAAAAGCTTCAGCGGTGCGGTAATCGCATCGCCCAGCATACTGGCGCCCGCCTCGGCGGTACTTCCGATTATCGATGCGTCGCTTTTCTTGTCCTTGTCCTTGGCTGGCTGG